>JAAUYD010125047.1_pt1 | contig 33693 bp, 29 predicted proteins | sample 7278101 | NCBI WGS metagenome assembly JAAUYD01 (sample SAMN14350128, study PRJNA611818) | marine sediment metagenome | isolation source: surface marine sediment (0.6m) | place: French Polynesia: Moorea | collected 2018-08
ATAATAATTTAACTTTTAAATTTGAACAACCCGATTCAGAAGTTATTGAGTTCAAGCAAAAAAGAAAAAAAATATCTCGTGAGATTAAAGTTGTAATTAATGACGTAGAAAATATACCCGAAATTGACGAAATAGATCCTGTAATTTTGCCACATACCTCTTTAGCAGATTTAACAGATAGTACCGAGTACTCTTTATCACGATTAATCACTAAGTCATTAAAAGAAAAAGAGCAAGAGCCTGAATGGCTAAAAACCATAAAGAATAGCATTCATGTTCGTCTAATAGAATCACAACGTTTAGTAAATGTTTTAACAAGACAAAGTTCCAGAATAAATGATAGCGAACCCTCAAAACCCTTATCAACTGTATCCGCCTATTCTAAGGAACTTGCAAAACTCATGCAAAATAAATTTACAGAATATGGTTCAACATCTCAATCCCTTGATAGAACTTTCCCAGTAAGAGTAGTAAAACAGCAGCCATCGCCGGATATTACAGATGAACAACTTCGTCGTCAATTAGATGAACTTGAAGCAACTCGTTCTCGTCTTATAGACGTGGGTTTACTGAATAAGGATGAAGACTCAGACTTGACTCAAACCATAGATACTCAGACTATAGATGACAACACCAAAAATATTTTGTCGGTATATGTTGAGGATGTGGAAAAAAAATTAAGTGTTTTTGACGAAATAGCAAAAAAAATAGAATTATTAAGGAATATTTTTAATAAAAAAATTGCCTACTCTTATAAAGAAATTAATTTTAGCAAAGATAAAGGATTTGTTTTTACAACAACTTATAATTCTTCTTTCTCTAATTCCAAAACTCTTTCACCCACAGATTTATCATCTGGTGAACAGCATGAATTAGTTCTTTTATATGAACTATTATTTAAAGTTGAGCCTAACTCCCTAATCTTAATTGATGAACCGGAAATATCTCTACATTTAGGATGGCAAATTCAGTTTTTAAAGGACTTACAAGAAATTATAAAACTTGTAGATTTAGATATTGTAATGGCTACTCATTCACCAGATATTATTCAAGATAGATGGGATTTGACAGTTGAACTTAAGGAACCAGGAAAGTGAGAGAGTTTCTTACAGTTGAGCGTGTTGCTAACCAAATTAGATTATTAAGAAGTACTTTTGATGGAACTTTTTTACTGGTTGAAGGTAGTTCTGATAAAACTTTCTATGAACGCTTTGTTGACAAATCAGCTTGTCAATTAGTGACTACTTCGGGAAAACCCTCCAGTAAACAGCGTGCTATTGAAATTTTAGAAATTTTGGAAAACTCAAGTTTTCAGGGAGTTTTAGCTATTGTTGATGCAGATTTTGATCGTGTTCAAGCTATGCAATATAACAATCCTAATTTACTCCGCACTGACACCCATGATCTCGAAATGATGCTGATAAAATCACCTGCTCTGGAAAAAGTACTTGCTGAGTTAGGTTCTGAAGATAAAATCACCAAATTTAGTCAAGATATTAGGGAATTTTTACTGTCAGTTGCTGTTTTTATAGGTTATTTGCGTTGGATTTCCCTATCTGATGGATTAGATTTGACCTTTGAAGGTATTACATTCAGCAAGTTTATCAATGAGCAAACTCTGCAAATTGATGAAATAAAAATGATTCAAGAAGTTAAGAATAAATCCCAAGCTTTTTCATTGACAGATACAGATTTACAACAAAAGATAACTATTTATAGAAATAATAATTATAACTCCTGGGAAGTTTGCTGTGGTCACGATTTAGTAGAAATTCTATCTCTTAGTTTACGCAAAGTAATTGGTTCTAACAAAGCTGCTGATGTCGAATCAAATCGCCTTAAAATTAGTTTACGTCTTGCTTACGAAGAAGTTTACTTTCATAAAACACAACTTTACTCGGACATTTTGACATGGGAAAGTAACAATCAACCATTTAAGGTTTTGCAGAATGGTGTCTAATAACTAATTCAAAATTCCCTGTAAATCAAGCACAAACCCAGGTAATACATCCTCCCCAGACAAATTAGTAGGAGATTCCAGCACTTCCACATCTTTCCCTGGACGGTATATTTCCACACGCTGGTTCTGAGGATCAATCAACCATCCTAGGCGCACACCACAGCTAATATACTCCTGCATTTTTTGCCGCAGTGTGTCCAAACTATCTGATGCAGAGCGTAATTCTACGGCAAAATCAGGAGTGAGGGGAAGGAATCTATCTGGATTGGGATTAAGTGCTTCTATACGTTCTTTCTTTACCCAGGCAGCATCAGGGGAACGATTTGCACCGTTGGAAAGTTTAAAGCCTGTGGAAGAATCGAAAGCCAAGCCTGTACCATCAGCATCTGTCCAAATTTCTACGCGTGCTGATAGCTTAATATTACGATTTCCGCTTTTCCATCCTGTTGGTGGCATAATAATCAATTCTCCCATAGCTGTGCGTTCTAAGCGCAAATCTCGGTTATTCTGACAAAGTTGGAAGAATTGTTCATCTGTCAGTTTAATGATGGGATGGAGATTAAGAATTAAGGCTTCCATAGCTGCTGATTATTTCTCACCTTAGGGTTGAAGATGAAATAAAATACACGCGCCTCACCCTGTCTTGACGATATCCCTCTCCTTAATAAGGCTACGGTGTACACACAAGTCTACTTGTTTGTATTTGAGCCTATGTAGCCCCCTAAATCCCCCAATTCTGGGGGAGTTTGAGAACTCTTGTTCCCCCAATATTGGGGGTTAGGGGGCGTTTCGATGAGAGCTTGGCTAAATTTTATTACTTGTGTGTACACATGAGCCTTAATAAGGAGAGGGAAAGATTTTTGCACTGCAAAAAGCGAGGGTGAGGTTAAATTATAGAGAGAGCATATTATTTAATCTACCTTCCTTAGCCTAACATTGGTTGTTGATTTGCCGTTTACAAATAATTTAGATTGAGCAAATCGCCATAATGTGTGATGAATTTCTGTTCGTAATGTAGTGAACAAGTTGTAATCCAGCCTGTTCTAATTCTTGCACAAGCTCAGAAATTGTATGCTTGTGAAATCTCCACAAAGTAATTTCTTCATTTTTAAGTAAATCAACTTTCTTATCTATTTCCATATATTGGAAATGTATTGTACAATCACAACAAAATCTCATATTAGCGACTATACTATCTTTGACTGCATCGTATTTCCTGATAAATTCACAATCCGATGCAGGAATTTCCATGCTTCTTTGAATCCAGCTATATATTTTTTCTCCATGATAGCAACCACCGCTAATTTTTGAATTATCACCAATTTCATTGGTAAATATGAGTAAATCATGTTTACCCATGCTATTTTTAAAGTTTTTAAAAACCTTAGCTCGATTTTGATGATTACCAATAGTCACACCTAGATGGAAAAATATATTTGCTGTGTTGTCAGAATTATGATTTTCTTGATTGTTTAATATTTTTTCAGATATACAGTGGTTTTCTATATCAATTGCATGATTTTGAAATTTGATATTGGGAAACCATTTGGTTATATTTTTCTGAGAGATATCAAGTAATCCCTCACTAATATCTAGAGCAATATATTGGTTTACTGTGCCTAACTTATTCAGTCTGTGAATAAATTTTTTTACGGGAAAGGAGTTGCCTGCACCTACATCTACAATATTAATATTATGTCTGTCTTTAATGATTTCAAGTATGTGTTTATAGCTTTTATTTAATAAGTCAATTTCTACATTATATGTCCGATACCACCTAGGGACTATATATTTGAGATAAAAATCATCCCAAATTTTTGCACCTCTACCTTTATAAGAATATTTTAGTGGTATTTCTCTAGAAATTTCTAATGCATGAATAATTTCTATAACTTCTTGTTGTAAAAAATTATCATAAAATTCAGAATTTGGTTTTGCGACATTTCTAATAGATTTCATTTTATATTAATTTTTAATACTTAATATTTTAACGCTCCTTAAAACCTTTATTTATGAAATTAGATATATCATTACGCCTGAAGTAATTAAATATCCCAATATTATATATTTACTACTAATTACTATTTACAACGGAATTTTATTATTTCCAATTAAACCATGTTTATGCTTACGAATATCCTATGTGGGAAAGGGCATGGCATCAGCAATATTCTGACATATTGAATAATTTTACTGATGCCAGATCCCTACAGGATGCTTTGTTTTTTGGCATTTCCTCATGGAAAAACTCTAATTCTCAATCTAGATTTGATTGAAATAAACCTGGTTTATGGAACTAACAAATCAGTATTCTAAGTATTAGTTAGTAGATAGTTGTCAAAAGCACTCCTAACTCCTAACTTTGTTCAGACAATTTATTTCTAGCCCTCTCCGCACGGGCTTCCGCTGAACCCATCACCTCATCCATATTTTCTAACATTTCCCCAGGAAAATTTTCCAAAATCCTAGTAGAAAGAGCAATCCTACCTTTACCCTCATCCAAATCTATAATTACAGCTTTCAAAGATTGACCACTTTCAAACACCTGCTCCAAATTTTCAATAAACTTCTGGCTAATCTGTTTGATGTGTAGTAAAGCACTCATTCCATCAATATCTATAAATACCCCAAAAGGCTTAATTCCAGTCACCTTCCCTTCCACCAACTGACCAATTTCTAACAAACTGAAACTTGCAGAACGAGTAGCCAATCGTTGAGAAAGTATCAATTTTTTGGTACTACGATTAACTTCTAAAAAGCCAACGGTGAGAGTTTGCCCAATTAACCCTTCTAAATCATCCCTCTCTATCAGATGCGATCGCGGAATAAATCCCCGTAAACCCTGAATATTAATAGTAACACCCCCTTTATTCACCCCCGTTACCCGAACTGATACTGTTTGGGAATCCTCCTGCATCTGTACCAGTTTTTCCCAAATATGCTGAATTTCTAACTGTCGCCGGGAAAGGGTAACTTGCCCTTCTGCGTCCTGTTCGCGGATAATTAAAAACTCCAGTTCTTCGCCTAAAGGTAAAACCTCAGATACATCAGTTACCGCCTTTAAAGAAGCCTCATCACGGGGGATAAAAGCCGACGATTTACCACCAATATCCACATACGCACCATCCGGATCTAATTGGAATACCTTACCTTTAACCACCTGTCCTTTTTGAAAATTGTAGTCGTGGCCTTCTAGGGCTTTGGCAAAGTCATCCATGCTAAAGGATGAATTGGCTGTTTGAGAAATGTTCGCTTCGGAATTCATGACTTTTGAATATATATTTTTATTTAGAGGTATTGACAAACTGGTTATTTGCCTAACCTCTATGGTATTTCCCACCCTGTAGGGATTGGGTTTGTTTGGATATTGGCAGAGAATTTCCCATTGCTGGTTTCTCCTTGTTTTGAGGCATCTTAACCCCAAATAAGAAATATAGCCTTAAGATGCCTGTAGGTGGGAAAATAACTGTTTTACCTGCTCCCAAGCATCAGCAGCAGCTACTGGATTATAGCTGGCACGATGGTCGCAGAAAAATCCATGGTCAGCTTCATCGTAGCGAAACAAACGATGGGGAATGTTATATTTTTTTAATTCTGCTTCAATTTGGTCTATTTCCTCACTAGGAATACTGGCATCTTCCATGCCAAAAAAGCCATAGAGGGTGCCTTGGATTTGCTGGGTAAGGGTGATGGTGGCAGCACCACCTCCAGGGGTACTGGTGGCAATTCCAGCCCCATAAAAGGAGGCGGTGGCTTTAATATCTGGTAAGGTAGCAGCAAGATAGCTCACATGACCACCAAAGCAAAAACCGATACAACCAAAACCATTTTGACTCACTTGAGTTAGGGTTTTGAGATAGTCAATTGCCCCTTGAATATCCCTTAATAATTCTGATGCTTTGGTTTGCATCTTATAGGTTTTACCAATTTTAATCTCTTCTGGGGTGTAACCAGCCTCAAAGCCAGGAGCTAGACGCTGATATATTGCTGGTGCAATTGCTACATAGCCTTGACGAGCAATCCGTTCCGTAACTTCCCGAATATGAGCATTGACACCAAAAATTTCCTGCACTACAACGATACCAGCATAAATACCTGGAGCAGTTGGTTTAGCTAAATAAGCATCTATTGTTACATCAGTTTGCAAAAGTTTAACTGTTGTGCTTTCAATTGCGACCTCTGTCATAATGGTTATTTACCTATACAGTTACAGTGTAATTATTTTAGATATGACTATGCCAGTATCTCAAAGTAACTGTATGCTGTCTATCTACCAAAAATTACTCATTGATGGGGGATGAGCAATTGCCAAAAACAACATTAACGGTATAAATAAAGTATTTAACAAAGTAGCAGATACAGCTGGTCATAACACTGCTAATAGCACTTAGGAGTTTTGGTGATGCTTCAATTCCGTATTCAACCAGATAGTGAAATTCCTTCCTCAACCCAGCTGTTTAATCAAATTCGGTTTGCCATCGCTTCTCGGCAATATCCACCCGGATATAAGTTGCCAAGCACGCGGGCGCTAGCCATGCAGACAGGGTTGCATCGTAATACAATTAGTAAGGTTTATCGCCAGCTAGAGGACGAAGGTTTTGTGGAGAGTCTAGCTGGCTCGGGAATCTATGTCCGTATCCAAGGACATGAATGGGGTGGTAGTAGTCTACAATCTCCTGTTTTCCAACAGTATCCCGAAGCATATAAAACAGTACAACAGGCTCTAGATGAATTACTTTCCCAAGGTTGTTCTCTCAATCAGGCGCGAGAAATATTTTTAGCGGAAATTGATTGGCGTTTGCGCTGTAGTGCCAGAGTGTTGGTAGCGGTACCAGCAACGGATATGGGAGCCGGGGAACTGATGATTTATGAATTGGAAGAATCTCTGCAAATTCCCATCCAGTTAGTGGCTATGGAGGAATTAGCTGCTGTATTAGATCAAACTAGTTCTGCCACTGTAGTCACCAGTAGGTATTTTATCGCAGAAGTGGAAGCGATCGCTGCTCCTCGAAGGGTGAGAATAATTCCTCTGGATATTTATGACTATGGCAAAGAATTTGATGTAGTCAAGGGTCTTAATAGGGACAGTTGTATTGGTGTAGCCAGTCTTAGCCCTGGTATTCTCAGGGCAACAGAAGTAATTCTCCACGGTTTACGAGGAGATGAGTTGCTGGTAATGACGGCTCAACCAAAAGATACTTATAAGCTACAAGCAATTGTCAAACGGGCACAGGTGATTTTTTGTACCGATCCATCCAGTTTTACCGCCGTACAAGCCGCTGTACACAAAGCTCTAGAAGATATTATCCGCCCACCAAAGTTAATTCGATGTGAAAATTACATTGGCACCAAATCAATTAACCTACTCAAACGGGAACTTGGTTTGGGGTGAAAGAGTTAAGAGTTAGGAGTTAGGAGTTGATAGTTGATAGTTGATAGTTGATAGTTGATAGTTGACGGTTGGGTTATAACTATCCGTGTCATCGGTGTCATCCATTTTATCAGTGTTCACCAGTTAATTGTTACGTTATCAACTATCCGTGCCATCAGTGTCATCCATTTTATCAGTGTTCAATTTTATGAACAGATCATAAAAATAAATCATCAAACATAACAATATTCACAAATATACTTATACGGATTCAGACAAAAACTCCTGTACAAGTTGGTAGTATGTTACTGGATCTTCTAGCATCGGGAAATGACCTGTTTGAGGAACCACAGCAAATTCTATTCCCTTATTTAAGGAAGCTGCCTGTTCTCCCATCGCAGCTGGAATAATTTGGTCAAATTCTCCGGCAATCAGGAGAGTTGGCACTTTTAACTGGGCAAATTCCCCAGGCATCAACTCAGCTTGCTCTTTGCTGACAGATGTAAATATGGTACCTAAAGCAGCATCGTAATCTGCACAAAGAAAATCTTGCAAAAAAGCCTTACGTTCAGCAGCAGGAATCTGATGGTGCAAAAATCTTGCCATAAACATCTGGTCAACAAATGGTATTTTATCCAACCACCGGGGACGAAATTTTACAACATAGCCCCCAAATTTATGGAAGGCTGTAAATGCCTTTTCGTCATACTCAAAAATACCACTACAAGTGAGAATTGCTCGCTCAACTTTCTCTGGATAACGGTTGAGAAACAAAGTCACAATAGAAGCACCCATAGAATGAGCACAAATATAAACTTCCTGGATTTGCAAAACATTAATCAATGCTGCTAAATCGTGAGTGTATTCATCTAGCTCATAGGTTAATTCAGATACATCAAACCCATCATTGCTAACTGCGGAGGAATTTCCCTGAGAACGTCCAAAACCCCTCATGTCATAAAGTAAACAGTCAAACTGTGTTGATAAAACCTTGGCTGTACTTGTCCAGTATCTAGCAGAACCCGCCCAACCATGAACAAACACCATCACAGGCTTCTTTTCACCAGCAGATGGTGTTGTTATCCACTCGTAGTAATGCTGAACGCCGCGAACTTGAATGTAGGGCATCTGTCAAAATTCATTAATGAAAAAGTCATAGACCCTAGAAAAATCTTCCCATGACTTCCTAGGGATAGTCAAAGTTTGATTGCAATTGACCAACGACAAATAAAATAATAATCAATTTTTGCACTGATAACTGAAACGCCCAATAACAATCAAGCTGATTCTGGCTTTGGCAAGGAAGAAGGATGTATAATCAATTCAGCAGTAGAACGTTTTTCTACCATTTCCCTGGTGACTTCACAACTCAATACATCCTTACGGGAGGGCAATTCGTACATTACATCCAACATTAGTTCTTCTATAATGCCTCGCAATGCCCTAGCACCAGTTTTCCGCCGATAAGCTTCTTGAGCAATCGCTCGCAATGCTTCTTGTTTAAATTCTAGTTCCACGTTATCCATGTTCAACAGTTTTTGGTACTGCTTAACCAGGGCACTACGGGGCTTGGTTAGAATCGCCATCAGAGCCTCTTCATCCAGGGGATCAACCACCGCTACCATTGGTATACGCCCAATAAATTCTGGAATCATGCCGAATTTCACCAAGTCGTCCGGCTCCAAATAGCGCAGGGTATCAGCAGCTCGTTTTTCTTTTGATTGCCCTTCCCCTGGTTGGACAAAGCCCATCGCCTTTTTGCCCACCCTTTGATCTACAACTTTTTCCAATCCCACAAAAGCACCACCACAAATAAATAGGATGTTACTTGTGTCAATTTGAATACAGTCTTGATAAGGATGCTTACGTCCTCCTTGGGGTGGCACATTGGCAACTGTACCTTCTAGCATCTTCAGCAATGCTTGCTGCACCCCCTCCCCAGAAACGTCCCTGGTAATGGAAGGATTTTCGCTTTTCCGGGCAATTTTATCGATTTCATCGATATAAATAATTCCCCGTTGTGCCTCTTCTACATCCAAATCTGCCACTTGCAACAGTCTCAGGAGGATATTTTCCACATCTTCCCCCACATATCCAGCTTCTGTAAGGGTTGTAGCATCCGCAACAGCAAAGGGTACATCCAGAATTTTTGCTAAGGTTTGCGCCAACAAGGTTTTTCCACAACCAGTGGGACCAATCAGCAAAATATTTGCTTTTTGCAATTCTATGGCATCTTCTGTATTCTTAACATTGCTGCTGGGAGACTGGACTAATGACAACCGCTTGTAATGGTTGTAAACAGCAACTGACAGTACTTTCTTGGCTTCATCCTGACCGATGACATGCTCGTCTAAATACTTTTTGATCTCCCGGGGTTTGGGAATTTGACTCAATGAAAGACTAGCAGAACGATTGCGACGCTTCTGAGGAGGCTCTGACTGCTCTGCCGGTTGGGTTGTGGCAGTACTGGTGTCGAGCAACTCTTCATCGAGGATTTCATTACATAAGTCTACACATTCATCGCAAATGTAGACTCCCGGTCCAGCGATGAGCTTCCGTACCTGCTCTTGGGACTTGCCGCAAAATGAACATTTCAAATGGGAGTCGTACTTAGCCATACCAGCCTCTTATTTATACAATGGAGACGTTTTCCCCAACAGTGGGTAGATCTTGCCTGGAGGAGATAACTTGGTCAATTAAGCCATAATTTTTCGCTTCATCTGCCGACATGAAAAAATCTCGTTCTGTGTCAGCATTAATTTGTTCTAAGGGTTGACCAGTGTGATGAGCTAGTAATTGATTCAGTTTAGCCTTATGATAGAGAATTTCTTTCGCTTGTATTTCAATATCAACAGCCTGACCTTGGGCACCACCGAGGGGTTGGTGAATCATAATCCGAGAATCAGGGAGGGACATTCGTTTACCTGCCGCACCTGCTGTCAATAGGAACGCCCCCATGCTAGCCGCTAATCCAAAACAAATAGTGACAACATCAGGCCGTATTTGCTGAATTGTATCATAAATTGCCATTCCTGCTGTTACCGAACCCCCGGGGGAGTTAATGTACAGTTGAATGTCTTTTTCCGGATCTTCAGCATCTAGGAATAATAGTTGGGCAACTATGGAATTAGAAATGTTGTCGTCAATGGGTGTGCCCAAAAAAATAATCCGCTCTCGGAGCAGGCGGGAGTAAATGTCGAATGCCCTCTCTCCCATGCCAGATTGTTCGACGACGGTGGGCACAATGTTGGTTGTACTATGGAGGGAATTAATTTCTAATCGACTCAAGCTATATAGTGGGTGATTTCCCGACTGCGATTTCAGCATATAAAGATAATGTTTAACAAACAATACAACAAATGTAAACTAAAAGGTTTGCTGCCACTGAAGACAATAACTTTGTATTGTAGCTATTATGTTAACCATTATGGCTCGTCTCAATTACTCTATCGTTTTAACACGATTGATGAGAAGATTAAATAAATAATGGTAAGAGGAAATTAAGGGCAAAATTTATTTACTCTTTTTAATGTAACTGTGACATACTCCCTCACTGACGTAAGGACACGGCGCGGGTTTATCACTAGTTTTTGGCATCCTCTAGGACAATCAACGACCTTGAGTGAGCTATAGGGGATAAGTTTCCCCACTGGGTTTGATTAAATTCCCATTCAATTATGCAGGCTGCATTTGTGCATTGAATTTCCGCATTGAATTTGGATTACACCCACATGATGCATTGTATCACAATCATATTGTTGGCGATTCTTAGTTGATCCTTGACCATTGGCCACCGTCCCTGGGAGTCGGACGTAGGGCTTATATCAGTTTTAGCAAAAAAAAATCGTCAGCCATCCCTGGGCTGCTATTCACTTAAGTGTTAAGCTTTCCAGTTGTCGATGGCTAACTTGTTATATGTTTACTCTGTAGCTTCTGTGACTTCGGTGACTTCTGTGACTTCTATAGTTTCTGGGGTTTCTTCGCTCGAAAGTTCTACTTCTGGGGCTTGTACAGCCTCCGCTTCACTCAAAGAACCTTCTGGAACTAGTTCCACGGAGGAATTTTCCAAGAGCCAGTTCATGATTTTGTCTGTTAAAATTTCATTTTCGACCATTTCTTGGAGTCTATCTGGGTCAATATCTTCTCCTGCGTACTCTTTTTTCAGTTCGGCAACCCGGGTATTTATTTCTTCTTCTGAGGCTTGTAGAGACTCCCGTTCACCCACTTCCCGCAATGCAAGCGATCGCTTGAGGCGTTGTATTGCTTCTTCACGGGAACGCTCCCTTAATTGGGGAATAATATCTTTGGTAAATAATTGTTTGACATCCAATCCCTGTTGAGACAGTCGCATGGCCGTTTGAGTTAACATGGTGTCAATTTCCTGATCGACCATAGTGGCAGGTAAATCTACTTCCACATGGTTAATCAACTCATTTAGGAAAGCCTCTTGCTGATTGGACTTGGTTTTGTCTTCAGCTTCTTGTTGAAACTGTTGTGTGAGGGAATCTTTCAATTCCTGTAAGGTTTCAAATTCACTGACTTCCTTGGCAAAGTCATCATCTAATTCCGGTAATTCTTTTTCTTTGAGTTCTTTGAGGGTGACTGTAAATAAAGCGGCTTTACCTGCTAGGTTCTCATCCGCATAGGGGTCGGGAAATTGGGCAGAGATTTCTTTGGTTTCTCCTGGATGCATACCCACTATCCCTGTCACAAACCCAGGGATAAATTTATCTTCTTGTAATTCCACTTGAAAATCATTAGCTTCTCCACCAGTAATCGGCTCTGGCTGGGCTTGGGGGTCGTCACCTTCTGGTTTGAGTACCCCTTTAAAATCCATTATCGCCTCATCGCCCAATTGTGCTGCCCTTCCTTCCACAGGGATTAAGGTGGCCATTTGTTGGCGTTCTCTATCTAGGGTATTTTCAACTTTTTCTGGGTCATATTTGACCTCTTCAGCTTTGATTGACAGACCAGTATATTGCAACAGATTTACCTCTGGGGTCACATCCACAGCCGCCGAAAAGGTAAGTGATTTGCCCGGTTCGTAATTCTGGATTAATTCCTCAAAGTCAGAACGTAGTTGTGGCTGACCGATGGCGGCTACATCCTCTTGTTTGAGGGCTTTCTCAATCCCATTTTGCAATAATTCTTCTAATGCAGCTGCTTTAATTCTAGTTGTTCCTAAATGCTGTATTAGTATGGGTCGAGGAACCTTTCCCTTACGAAACCCAGGAATATTGACGGATGCAGCGAACTTTTTAATGACCTGCTCATAGGTTTGCTTGGTCATCTGTGGTTCGATCTCTATTTCTAGACCAACTTGGCTAGCGGGAAGTTTCTCCTGGGTAACTTTCATACTCTTGCTGTGTTTACTAATATTTTCTACTTTGAATAAAATTCTGAATGGCTCCGAGAGGAAAATTTGCTGGAGGCAAAAAATCAAGACTCTTTAGGGATGATGCGATCGCATCGGATGCTTCCTTCTCCGACTAAAAATGGAAGATTAATGGCAAGGTGACATCAGTCTACTAGGGATTGGTCGGTTGGTGATTAACATTTGGACAATCCCACTTAATTCCATAATTTACACGTACTGTATTGTGTGTACAATTCCACCACCAAACTATCTTTTTCCCACAAATGTCATCAATGGCTAACTCATCAGGCAGAAAAATATAATTAAAACTATATCCGCCATTTTGCTTACTTCTGAGCAGATAGCTGCCTTGAACAACCCTGTTTTGAGCTTTTGATGCCCTTAAGGTTCACAAGTTGAACATTCCTCAATTTTGTATTTGGTCTTTGTTCGCAGGTGAATCCCGTGATATCCTAGTTTACATAGGTTTTATTCTTTGTTGTTAACTTTTCTGTGGACATCACTTTTCCAGCAACATCATAGTATAAACCTTTCGGGCAACATCCTTGGCAATCTGCATTTTATTTATAAATCCTCAATATATATCCTACTCAATTGTTTTATCTAAGAAAAATTTGTTGTATGATATATAGTCTAAATTCAGTTCACATATTTTTAGTTATTTAAAACGAATAATCAATCTGTCTTAGGTTGCATAATAAAAACATTATCGCAAGTCTCCATCAACAGCGAAGGCAAAAAGACATAGCTTGAAACAATAGAGGATAAATTACAGCATCCCTAATAAAGGAACCTGTAAGATTCGGAAATAAGTATCTTACATACGCCCTAGTGTAACTATTTACATAGATTTAACTAGGTTTGGATGTAAAAGAATTTATTTTTATTGATAAAAACTGCTAATACTTACATTTTATTAACATTAAAATTTTTATTTTTGATTGGCAATTTGAATTTAAATTAACAAATAACTACTAAGGAAGGAGGAAGAAAGTATGTCTAAAAGCTATCGTGTAGCTATTTTGGGAGCAACTGGTGCGGTGGGTAAAGAGTTGCTTGAACTATTAGCAAGCCGGGAATTTCCGATTGCGGATCTGAAATTATTGGCATCTAGCCGTAGTGCGGGACAGCAATTATGCTTTAGGGGGGAAAATATACCAGTAGAAGCAGTTAGTGATAGTTCCTTTGACAATGTAGACTTAGTATTAGCCAGTGCTGGTGGTTCTACATCTAAAGCCTGGGCAGCCACAGCAGTGAAAAAAGGCGCAATTGTCATCGATAATTCCAGCGCCTTTCGGATGTCCCCAGAAGTACCCTTAGTGGTTCCAGAAGTAAATCCAGATGCAGTTACCCAACACCAAGGAATTATTGCGAATCCTAACTGTACGACCATTTTAATGGCTCTAGCGGTATGGCCTCTACATCAAGTGCAACCAGTGAAGCGGATTGTAGCTGCAACTTATCAATCTGCTAGTGGCGCAGGGGCACAAGCCATGGCGGAAGTGAAAGTTCAAGCCCAAGAAATTTTGTCAGGAAAAGAGCCAACAGCAGAAATATTTCCCTATCCCTTGGCTTTTAATTTATTTCCTCATAATTCCCCATTAAATGATTTGGGCTACTGCGAAGAAGAAATGAAAATGGTGAACGAAACTCGGAAAATTTTTGGCGATCCAGACATCAGAATTTCTGCCACTTGTGTACGGGTTCCCGTACTACGAGCCCACTCAGAAGCCATTAATCTGGAGTTCGAGACTCCCTTTGCTCCGGAGACAGCAAGGAAAATTTTAAGCCAAGCCCCTGGTGTTAAGTTGGTAGAAGATTGGCAAGCAAATCATTTCCCCATGCCAATTGCAGCTAGTGGAAAAGATGATATTTTAGTAGGGAGAATTCGCCAAGATATTTCCCATCCCTGTGGCTTAGAACTCTGGTTGTCTGGAGACCAAATTCGTAAAGGAGCAGCATTAAACGCAATTCAAATAGCTGAAGTCCTAGTAGAAAAAAGCTTATTAAAGGGAGTATCACTCTCAGTTTCTACCTAAGAAAAATTAAATTTATTTTACAAATGCCTACAAATAATTGAAGAATTAAAGTTAAGGAAAATTATGTCAATGGGAGTAGTACCCTTGCAAAAAAATTCTGAAATAAGATATTACTGTAAAACACCCCCAACGCAAGGAAACAAAAAAGAGGGTAATTTAGGAGTGAAAACAGGGTGGTAGATTTTGGTAGAGTTTTAACCGCAATGATTACGCCGTTTAAACCAGACGGTAGTGTTAACTATGATGTAGCTGCCAAGTTAGCTGCACACTTGGCGGATAATGGTACAGATACATTGGTGATTTGCGGTACAACAGGTGAATCACCCACCTTGAGTTGGGAAGAGGAGTATAAACTGTTTCAGGTAGTCCTGGAAGCGGTTGCTAACCAAGGGAAAGTAATAGCAGGATGTGGTTCTAACTCCACCAAAGAAGCCATTGCTGCCACACAAAAGGCGGCTAAAATGGGAGTAGATGGAGCTTTGCAAGTAGTTCCTTATTATAATAAACCGCCACAAGCGGGGCTATATCAGCACTTCCAAGCAATAGCCCAAGCTTCACCGGAACTACCACTGCTACTATACAATATCCCCGGTCGCACTGGGCAAAATCTACATGCAGATACTGTTGTCCGGTTAGCAGAGGTGAAAAATATTGTTGGTGTTAAAGAAGCTAGTGGGGATTTAGATCAAGTTAGTGCTATCCGTCGCTTGACACCCGAAGAATTTCAGATTTACTCTGGTGATGATTCCTTGACACTCCCTATGTTAGCAGTTGGAGCAAAGGGAGTGGTCAGCGTAGCTTCTCATTTGGTAGGAAACCAGCTACAGCAGATGATTAAGGCTTTTAGTGAAGGGCAAACCCAGCTAGCGACTAAAATTCATCTTCAACTTTTCCCTTTATTTAAAGTATTATTCGCAACTACAAACCCAATTCCGGTTAAGAAAGCATTAGAGCTACAAAGTTGGAAAGTGGGTTCTACTCGTCCACCACTGTGCGAAATACCACCAACAATCACTCAAGAATTAGAGGTTGTATTGAAAGAACTAGATCTTATTTAGACAAAAATTATTTGCTGCTAGCAACTACTTTCTTGTATGTACAAAAGCTTGAGTGGATGTATCACATCAGCAATGAATAATTAGTATTTCTATTAACACATTTACTATGAATTTTTGAGTATAAGTTTCATTAAATTACTCAATTAAACATTTGGTTATATATCAGCTGTTTTCAGACCAGCTTTATTAAATAGCTTGTCCTGGTAGTGCTATGTACACGTACTAATTTTCAACCTTATTAACTACAGAAAATAACCCCAAGAACAAATGGCTAAAAAAGAAACTAACCCTGCCCTAAAAATAATTCCTTTGGGCGGATTACATGAAATTGGTAAAAATACTTGTGTTTTCGAGTACGACGACGAAATTCTTCTATTAGATGCAGGACTGGCTTTTCCTACAGATGGTATGCACGGTGTAAATATTGTTTTACCTGATGCCACCTATCTTCGGGAAAATCGCCATAAAATTAAAGGGATGATTGTTACCCACGGTCATGAAGACCATATTGGTGGTATTGCCTTCCATCTAAAACAATTTGATATTCCTGTAATTTATGGACCCAGACTAGCTATGGCAATGCTAGAGGGTAAATTGGAAGAAGCGGGAGTACGCGATCGCACGGAAATCCACACAGTCATGCCCCGTGACATAGTCCGCATTGGTAAATCCTTTGTAGTTGAGTATATGCGGAATACTCACTCCATGGCTGATAGTTTCAGTGTAGCAATTTTTACTCCATTGGGTGTAGTCATCCATACTGGTGATTTCAAATTTGACCATACCCCAGTAGATGGGGAACATTTTGATTTGCAAAGATTAGCAGAACATGGAGAAAAAGGCGTACTGTGCCTGATGAGTGACTCTACCAATGCTGAAGTCCCTGGATTTACCCCCTCTGAGCGTTCTGTATATCCCAACCTAGATCGGGTTTTTCACCAAGCAAGTGGACGAATGTTTGTCACTACCTTTGCTTCGAGCGTGCATCGAATCAACATGATTTTGCAACTGGCACAAAAACACAACCGTGTCGTTTCCATTGTAGGGCGTTCCATGTTGAATCTGATTGCCCACGCTCGTAACCTTGGTTATGTAAACTGCGATGACAATTTACTTAAACCCTTACATATGGTGAGGAATTTACCAGATGAAAATGTGTTAATTCTCACCACCGGCTCCCAGGGTGAATCAATGGCAGCACTATCGCGGATTTCTAGGAAAGAACACCCCCATATCAAAATTCGAGAGGGGGATACGGTGGTGTTCTCTGCTAATCCTATCCCTGGAAATACCATTGCAGTTGTCAACACAATTGACAGGTTAATTATGCAGGGAGCGAAAGTCATTTATGGACGTAACCAAGGAATCCACGTTTCCGGACATGGTTGTCAGGAAGACCAGAAATTAATGATAGCCTTGACTCGCCCCAAATTCTTTTTACCCGTCCACGGCGAACACCGAATGCTAGTGAAGCATTCAGAAACTGCTCAAAGTATGGGCATTCCTGCGGAAAATATGGTGATAATTAATAATGGGGATGTGGTAGAACTTACCGAAGAATCCATGAGTATAGCCGGAAAAGTGCCATCCGGAATTGAACTAGTGGATACATCTAGTTCCGGTATGGTAAGTGCTAAAGTCCTACAGGAAAGACAACGGATGGCGAATGAAGGCATTATTACCGTTGCCGCAGCCATTGATTGGAATGGTAAATTGTTAGCAAAACCAGAAATTCATCTGCGGGGTGTTGTCACCAGCATTGAGGGATCAATGCTACAAAATTTAGTTAAACAGCGAGTTGAAGAAACCCTCAGTTTCCGTTGGTCAGAATTTGCCCAGTCCAATGAAAATGGCAAAAACGAAGTTGACTGGGGAGGATTGCAAGGAATTTTAGAACGGGAACTGATGCGCTTCCTCAAGCGAGAATTACAATGTCAACCAACTGTGACATTATTGATGCAAACTCCAGAAGCCCCGGCGGTAAAGGTTTCTGATGGCAGAAGAAGACGTACTCGCACTGCGGCTCAAGTAGCATCGTAATTCCCACAACAAATAAATAATCAAGAATTCCCGGGTTGGATAGTTAGTTTTAGCTATCCACTTTTTTTTAGTAGTCCTATACCAGTATTTGTTGCTACTTTCAAAATTTGGTATAAAATATTTACAAAAAATGTTGCAATATATAAAATTAACATCTATCCTAGGGTAGATGTCTTGAGGAAAAATTTAACTACTTCAAGATATGAACAAGATAGTAATATTACTATTCCAATTTCTGGAAAAATGCAGTTATCTTGACGTAGTAATCAAAAACTTCTGACCTAAGTAGCTACTGAGAATGATGAGATTCTATCTCTGTCAGAACCAAAATCGTCCGGGCAAGGTAATTACCGTGTTGTAGATGTTCATCGGATAGGTGAATACCCTCACCAAAACAGAGGAGTAAAGCATGAAGGTATTACATAATACCAAATCGAGAATGTTTTTTGCTAGCTGGGTATGGACACATCAAGCAGAAACTAGCAGTACCACGACAAACCCACTCCGTCCTCCATCTCCTGGATTGATGGATAAAATGCTCAAGCCTTTGCGACAGTGGGTAGAAAATATTCAAGTACGCGATCGCCAACAAGCCCATTATTTGTGCCAATTGATTCCTGCACAATGTCCTTTTGAGCGTGACGTAAAATTATTTGGTAAGACTTTGTTTCATATTCCCCCGATGTGTAAACTCAATCCACTTTACGAAGAAGTGGTAGGTTTACGTTTCCGCGCTCTATGCTACCTAGCAGATGAATGCAAAGAAGATGTGACACAGTATTGTTAAGAGTTAGGAGTTGACAGTTGACAGTTGACAGTTAAGAGTTAGGAGTTAGGAGTTAAGAGTATTGAATTCTTCACTCCCCACACTCCCTCACTTCCTCACCTCTCTACTTGTCTCCCTATTTTTTACTTTGCCATTTTCTAATTGCTGTTTGAGCTTTATCGTAAGCTGCTGTACCTTCGGGTACTAAAACGGCGGTTTGTATCGCATCTTTGAATTTACCTCGATTAGCACGTTGTTGAGCGATCGCCAAAATTTTTTCGCTCCATTGATCAATGGATTTTTTCGCCGTCTCAAAGCCTGGTTCCCCAGCAGGTACTTTATTTGCCACCGCAATGGCTCGGTTGTAGCTGGATGCTTGTCCGTTTTTAATTAATAGGTTAGCAGCATCTAACAGGGTTTTATTCGTGAAAAATTGCTTTGCTTCAAACTGCCATCTCTTAATCCCTGCTTGTGCTTTGGGATACAGGGGTCCATCTTTGGTGAGTAACCGAGCAGCAGCGATAGCACTACTATATTTTCCCCGTTTAGCACGACCTTCTGCTAAATCAAAAATCATTCGACTCCAAATCAGGATATTTTCCTGGGCTTGCTCATATAGTGGTTCCCCTGGTTTAATTTTGCGAGCAGTAGCGATTGCTTGACTCAAGTCACTTGCTTGGGTTTTGTTCAAGGACATTTTTGCCAAGTCTAGTAGGGCTTGATTCTCCTGTTTTACCTTAGAAGTAGGAGTTTGCCGTGGCTTGGGTGTGGTTGGTGGGAATGTGGAAGGATTGGCACCAGTAAGAGTGGGTAGGGTTTTCACATCTGCCCTTTGTTGGTTGGGGTTAATACCCCTATCTTGCTGGGTTTCGTCAAGATTAGTTTGAAAACCTGCTTGATTGCGGAGTACCACCACCGCAATTAAACCAAGTAACAAAATTGTACTTGCTCCCCACACCAACAATTGTTTAGTAATTGCAGGCTTATTTTCTGTTTGCGGTTCCTGTGAAGGTTGAATTGCTGTAGTGATATGGTCAGGGGATTGTCTTACTTCAGGAAGTTGGGGTAGTGGTGGTGGGGATACGGGGGAAACGGCATTTTTCTCTGTATTATTACTATGATTATTTTGCCAAGTAGTATATTTTTTTAAATAATCTGACTGTAATTTTGGTGCGGCTTTAGTAGTGGATAAAATATCTTCAGATATCTCTTCGGCTTGAATTTGTCTGTGATTTGGTACGGATTTAGTGATATCCTTTGCTGCTGGTATACCTATAATTTCTGAATTTCCAGAAGCAATAATGGTAACTGGATTTTGTGTTGGTCGCCAATAATGATGGCAAAGCTCTGGAGTCCGCACGCTCAGATAACTTTCGAGATGAGTTAAATTGTTGCCATTACCAGAACGTAGTGCTTCAATCACAGCGGCTGTAAAAAATCCATGACCAAGTTGCCGACTTTCATGGGAAAATTGCTCTGGCTGGCAAGAAAGGATGGTGGAAATTTGTAATTCTTGGGCGAGTTCTATGGTTTCTTGTCCAATATAATTATCACCTTGCCTAGCAAAAGCTCTATTAATGTCAAATAATACTAGAGCATTGACTTCAGTGATTTGGATTACTTGCAATAAACTGCGTACATCAATGCCAGTTTCCTGAATGCGTTCAGGATCTCCTGCAATAGGCATTAAGTAATCTTGCCCATGGTAATTTACCCCATAACCACTAAAGAAAAACCACAGTTTATCTTGGGGTTGCCAACAAGCCGCAGCTAAATCTTCTACTAAGCGCAGAATGTTGTCCTTACTTGGATAGGTCGATCTATCTCCAAATGGTACGGAAGTATCTGTCATTAACAGACATTGTTGGGGTAGAAAACCACCCTCGGTGACTAAATAATCCCTGAGTGCCTCAGCGTCTGCTTGGGCGCAACCTAGGGGCTGAAAAAACTGATATTGATTAATGCCAATAGCGATCGCCCAATTATTTGCCATGGCGCGGTTCTTAAATGATGGTGTGCTGAACTGAGATTATAGTTGGCTTTGAGATTGAAACAAGGCTAACCTAGTTGTTTTATAGTCTAGGAGATTATAATTTAATTTCCAGATTTAATGTATTTTTTGTTACCTTATTTGCCGCAGAAAATACTTTCATTAAATTTCAATTTACCAATCCAATTTAGAACTAAACAGGTAATGAGCACAAAAGATATTTGCCAACCATTAACTATTCCCTTTCCAGCGAGGAGGGGAGGGAAAAGCCTCATTCCATTTATGCCATCGGTTGCCCACAAAATCCGGAGAGGTTTAGGCTTATTTTTGTTTGCTTCTGCTATACCCATATGGTTAACTATAGAAGCGATCGCTCCTCAGGTGGTACAAGCTTACACCACTAGGGTTGACCTATCTCTAGAGCGTTTACCATCCGAAAGTTACCAAAGCTTGCTCACAAGGGCAGAAGCAATGGCAAGGGCTGGTGCCCAACGTAGTTTTGACAAAGATCTGTTGGTAACGGATGTATCCATAATTGTCTCCGTACAAAATCAGGGTACGGTTGTGCCTGTAATGTTATTGGAAGTCACTCGTCCTCAATGGCGTTCTCAACCTGATACACAAAGATGGGCAACCTATTTTAAGGTGGCACGTACTTTGCTATTTTTAGGAAATTCATCGAAAACTGACAATTCTCCAACTTCACAACAGCCCAAAGCTGTACAAACACCTGCAAATTCTAATCCGTTAACTAAACAGCCATCTGAATCTTTAGAAGTTCCAGACGATAATCAATCGATCCTATCCGTTCCCATTGCTCCACCACAAAAGCGTTAATAGCATAGAATAGTAAGGTTGTAAAAAATTTCGATATTCGCTGTCATGGCTGTTCCTAAGAAGAAAACATCAAAATCAAAACGAGATCAACGTCGCGCTCACTGGAGACGGAAGGCAGAATTTGAAGCACAGAAGGCTTTATCTTTGGGTAAGTCTATTTTGAGTGGACGTTCTACATTTGTTTATCCCACCGATGATGAAGAGGAAGACGAGGAATAATTCTGAAGATATAGCAGTTGGCAGTTGACAGTTGACAGTTGGTAGTTCTTGAGTAGAACAATATGTCCATTGCTATAGAGTCCAGAGTTAAGAAGTCAGCCCTCCACGAGGAAATCTCACAACCAAACATGAAAAACCTCACCCTCGCTTTTTGCGCTGGCAAAAATCTTTCCCTCTCCTGATTAAGGAGAGGGATGTTCGCTAGGAAAGGATGAGGTTCCAGGAGATTTTCTAGAGAATCCTGGCTTCTTCTGAGCTCTAATTTTTGTTACCATACCAAAAGTTGATTTTGCCTGGTAACCCATGACTAATAATTTAAGGAAAAATTATTTTTCTGGTGTATAAATGAAATTTTTTCAAAAGCCTTCTCCAGGAGAAGAAGATAGGGTTCCTCCTGGCCAACATTTAGCGAAGGGTTTCCCAGTTTTAACCTATGGTGAAATCCCACAGGTAAATATGGACACATGGGAGTTTCGGGTTTGGGGTTGTGCTACGGCCAAGACTTTGAGTTGGGATGACTTTATGGCATTACCCCAACAGGAATTTACTGCTGATTTCCACTGTGTAACCAGGTGGTCGAAACTTGATGTGAAGTGGACGGGGATTAAGATAACTGACTTGATGAAATTAATTGAGGTAGAACCCCAAGCTGCTTATGTGATGGAACACTGTTATGGTGGCTACACTACTAATATTTCCCTAGAAGATTTTGTCAGGGAAGAAAATTTCTTTGCTGTCAAACTATTTGGTGAGCCCTTACCAGAAAAACATGGTGGTCCCATGCGGTTGATTGTTCCCCATCTCTATGCTTGGAAGAGTGCTAAATGGATTAATGGTTTGGAGTTTCTGGAAGAAGATGAACCTGGTTTCTGGGAACGCAATGGCTACCACAATCGGGGAGAACCTTGGGCCCAGGAGCGGTATAGTAGTTTGTGATGGTTTTGAATGTTTTACTTTGAGAAAAAGATATGTACATTATTTTTGAGGGGTATAACCCTCAATTTGCCAACGGTATCTTTTATTCAGAAGGCAGTCCAAATGAAAAAATTTTTTCACCATCAAGGATGTAAGTAGCTTGATTCATTTTCCCTTTACCCCGTAACTAATCATCCAGATTTCATATGAGTACTTCACGAATAGGAACATAAATTTTATTTATGTCTGGGCCAAGAAAGCTCACATAGAGTACCTCTAGGAGAAATAGGTAAACGTCTGAATTTACCGTGAGTATTTCGCGCTATATTTCTCAATTGCCTGGTTCCTCTACCTTCTTTGCATGAAGTAATACCCAAGCCATTATCTATAATTTGAAGAGTATAACGACCTTCATTTCTAGTAAAATAAACTTCTAAGCGAGTGGCTCCCATTGCATGTTTACCTACATTACATAGAGCTTCTTCGAGGAACCTACATAAACTTCGCTTTTGTGATAAACCCAAATGACAGCCTGGAATTGATTCAAAATTACGGAGCTTTATTTTTAGAGTTTTAAAGTAAGGTAGTTTTCGCTCTAAGGTATAGTCATAAACTTGATAAAGAACTTGATGAATTTCGTCTTCTAAATTCACTACTAAACCATTTCTGAGGTACAAACTCTTATCTCTAATTATCGGTTCTTGCTGTAAAAATTCATAAATTCCTCGTAGTTCATGGTTTAATTTTTGTAAATCTTCTTCCAATTCCTCAAGTAATTCATCTGGTGGTAAATCTCGTTCTCGAATTAATTTTAAAGCTTGGGCTAGGGTTTGTAATGGACCATTATGGATAGTTTCAAATGTACGCTCAATTAATTCATGGCGAATCTTAATAGTTAAATTAATAGCTCGATTATATTTATATAAAGCTGCTATGCCAATACTGTTTATCGCTAATAACAGTAATACTGGATTTACTGGTATCCGCCATTTTTCAATTAAGAAAATAACATAACTAAATAGTATCAAACTACTACTATTAATAATACCCATAAGGAAGAAATCCATTGGTAATGTACCTAAATCTCAAATGTTTTGTTCTAGGTTGACTTTTTGCCAAATTTCTGCTTAACTAAGCCTTACCTCTATTACTAATAATTGAGGCAATAACTATAGTTAAAGTAAAAATATTAGAAGAAAATTAAACTTTTTCTAAATGAAAAAAATGAAAATAAATTAAGGTCTTTGATAAACTAAATCTTAATGATTTGAATTAAATAATTATGTAGGTTGCTTATTTTCAGGGTACCCAAGCAAATGAAAAATTAATTATGGCATTAGGAACCGATTTTCACTAAAGATTTCTATTATTAAATTATACTTAATCTACAAGACTTTAATAATTTTCTTGAAAAAATTTATTAACCGTATAGGAAGTAATAATAGGAAAAATTAACATCAAAAAAAGAATGGGACAGATTGGTAGGGAACATCGGTCAATCTTTCAATATATAAAATTATCTTACTGATTTGAATTGATATAACGCCGAATTAATCAATTAAACCTTCTTTTCTGGCTTGCATTTCCGTTTGAATGCGGATATTTTTACCTTCTTCAGGATAAATATGTAAAGCATCTTGTAACTTACTCCAATAATGACGTACCATGCGCTCAGAGACACGCATTTGTTCTGCGATAGCCTTATCTTGTAATCCTTCCTCAAAAGCCAATGTAAGTACCTTTAGCCACTCTGGTTTTACTTCTAATCCAGAATAAACTCCTTTAATATCTTTAGTATGGGTCAATCCTTGTAATGACCAATCAACTCTGGTTAACATCTCTTGACTAGTCAGGCTTTTATCTGCAACGGTGAAGCCTCCTTTGTGAACATCAATATCTGGTCTAATCCGGACTAATGTCTTTACATGGGCAGTCTGGACAACTATATTCAGTTCGGGATACTTAGTCATTATAGTCTTGAGGAGTTGAATTCCCACTTCTGGCCTAGGTACAAAACCAAAGTTTTTGGGCATCGAAAGATCCATAATAACCAAATCTGGCTGCGAAATCTCAAGTTCTTCAAGGGCATTGTCCGCGTTCAGAACTTTCATAACTTCTGCATTCGGGTACTTGTGCTGGAGAATATCAACGGTTCCACTCAACACGGATTCATGATCGTCAATTACCAAAATCTTCAACAATGTCTTGTCTAACAGAATTTGCTTCATCACCCGCTCCCTGGACTTAAGCAATTATCAGTATTTGTTAGATGCACTACAAGAACATTAGAGGATGTTTGTCAAGCCAAAATCTTTACGGAAGAACCTTTCTTCAAAAGGTGAACGAAATTTTGAGTGGGATTTCTAGCTAAATATCCAAAAAATGACTCCCCACATCTCCCACACTCCCCAACTCTCTGCTAATAGAGAAGGGGGCTGGGGGGTTAGGTTTCAACAGATTTTAATGTTAAACATAATACTTTTGCTCTCATCCTCTTAAATTTGACTTCCCTGATAGTTGATAATATGAGCAATTCCTATCTTATTTTTACAGATATTCTTGGTTAAATTCCGGAAAAATACTGTTGTCGAGTCATATCTCAGTTGTTACCAAGTCACAAAAATATAGCAATTTTAGATTGAATAGAATACAGTTTCGTACGGTGAAACACCAATGAAGATAAACATTTCATCAATTATATTTGTATTTTACTCAAGTGGGAATTGCTATAGCTATAGCTATGGCAGTGGTCTGTTATTTTTAAACACCAAAACACGCCCTAGGGAATGTTTTCAAACTCGCCGTCACCCTAAAGGGTGCGGCTACACGTACCAAGCCCACCTACGTGGGCTACGAAAAATCAAGGTTCTGAGCCCACGTAGGTGGGCTTTACTCCTATAGCTCCAGGCTGTGCCATCAGAGCGTTGGGGTTTGAAAACAGTCCCTAGTACTCCGCCAAGGGAACTATGCCAGGTTAATAATGGGAAGAAAAAGTTCTTTTCTCCCCGCACTTCCCACACTCCCCCATCTCCCCTTACCCAAGCCCTAGTAACAAGAATCCCATAGGGTTGCTGTTCACAATAAAAGCCCCAACTTTATCAAAGTCGGGGCTTTAAGTTTTGCTAGAGATGCAATGAGATTGATTCCCAGCAAAATGAATAGGATATGGAATGTTTTTTTATTTGAAAAAAATATTGTCCAGATGTTAATAATTTAAAGCTTTCACCAAGGTGGAATACTTCTGTTAAAAAGGAGTGGCATATCAGCACAATATTGTCATAGCAAATATTGATTACAAGTGTGTTGATATTAGTTTGAAGTTGTAAACGAATGTAAATTAATGTCGGCTCAGAATTGTGTGACATAGCAATTCTGAGGGACTCATCTAGGGCAGTTAGGATGACTAAACTGCATTCAGCCTCTTCCACAGGCCAACTTGTTGGTAGGAGAATGTCAAATTTTACGTGAGGATAGGACTCCAACCACTTTACTAACAAAAATTCAATTGCTAATGGCAAATGATGGGGGAGGCATTCTGGAAACAAGCGATCGCTCAATTTTACCAAAGACTGATGCCAACCATCGATTTTCATTAAGTATTCTTGTGGTATTTCCACATTATCTCTGGATAATATTTCCAGATCTCGGCGGATAATAAAAGATTCTTGCAATAAACCATCCCGAATGCTCTCAGCTTCCCGGAATAATCGCATAGACTGCCTAGAATGCCACCACTGCAATGCTTTTTTCATTTTGTAATGGTCTCGAAAATAGCAAATAGTGATGATAATGTAGAACAGAAATACTAAAATGTAAGCATACAAATGATAAACCACAGGAAACACTACTCGAACTTATGCTTTGAATCGGGAATAGCAATATGCCTTACACATCAGTGAAGTATTTGGTAAATAGGACTTACGCAACTGGCATATTTTTGGTGTTGGTGTAGGGGAGGCAAAATGCGGTGTAGATTTTCTGACCGCATTATTGCCGTTGCGTGAGGGCGTGAAAATCTTTGAACATAGCAATAAGACTCATAACATCACGCACCAACCACCGATTGTCACAATTGCGTAAGTCTTGGGTAAATAAAAAATGAGTATATTTATAAATCAGTAATTAATCTGGCTTTGCGTAGTATATATTGCAAAGCCGTTTCTTGCTTGGAAATGATATCAGCTTTGGCATTCATGCCAGCTTTAATAGAACAGGTATGATTGCCGTTACCAAAGGAAATATTTTCAGGTTTGATTGTAGCTTCAAAGTAGCTAGAATTAGAATTAGAAACCGGTGTAAATGTGGCTGTATTATTTGCTTGGGGTTGAATAGCATCTGGAGAAATGGCAGTGACTACACCATTGAGAGTGCCGTAATCAGGGTAAGCGCAGGCTTCAACTCGTAATTGCACCTTTTGATTCACTGCCACATTTTGAATTTCAGATGTGGGAACCATGGCTTTAAGAACCAAAGGGGTATCCTGGGGTACAATTTCCGCAATCGCTTCGCTAGCACGTATTACTTGCCCTGGGTTGCGTAAATTTAACTTGAGGATAGTACCATCACTAGTGGCGCGAATCACCATATATTGGAGTTGATTATCAACTTGTTGCTTTTCTTTGTGATATCCTTTAAGTTGTGTTTGTAGCTCAACTTGTCTTTGAACTAAGGCTTTTTTCTCTTTCATTAAAGTAGCAATAGTTGCTTCACCCCTAGCCTGTTCTTGGGCAATACGTTGTTGGGCGATCGCTACTTGTGCATTACTAGGATTGAGAGCGGCTTTAGCTGTTTTGAGTTTAGCTTTAGCAATGTCAATAGATTTTCTTTCGGCTTCAAGTTGTAACTTGGACTGCTCGACAGTTAGTTGTTTTTGGTCAAAATCACGCCGACTAATTGCCCCAACTTCAGCCAACTGTTTATAGCGTTCACTATCTAATTTGGCAAATTTTAAATCAGCTCTGGTTTTTTCTATATTTGTGATAGTTTGTTGCAAGCTGGCCTCTGCTGAGATTAATTCGCTGGCAGTCTTAACTTGCCGTTCTTGATGTTCCCGTTGCTGACGTTCTAAGTCCGCTACAGCACTCTGAATATTCCTTTCTATGACTCTTTTTTCTGCAATTACTTGCACATCTAGACTTCTAATTTGAGCATATAATTGCAGTAATTGTAACTCTCCTTGATCGAGATTAGTTTGCAGTTGACTCTTTTTAATTTGTAGCTGTTCGTCATCTAGATAAGCAATCGGTTCTCCTCTTTTAACTATCTGGTTTTCTTTGACTAAAATATTTTTAATACTTCCTTCTACTTGCGGCTGGACTAACCGAATATCTCCAATAGGACGCACAGTCGCTGGAGATTTTACTGTCACATTGTATTTAACCCAGGAAGCAAGACTAACCGCACTGCCAACGGTACCAACGAGAAATATTCCTGCTATAGATGTCCAAGGACTTACAGGAGGAAGAAATTCGTCAGTTTGTAGAGGTGGGACAATTTTTGAATTGTGGGTGTACAGCATAGTTATCACCTTACTTCACTACTTTAAGGAATTAAAAATTTTAAATGTTCTCCTGGTAGTAAACGTAAATCTTCTAAAGAACCTTGCATTTCTAATTTTCCCTGATCTAGCAATACAACCCAATCAGCACGATTCACTACCCGAGGACGGTGAGTAATTAAAATTGTGGTTTTACCACGTCGGTATGCAAATAATTGATCTAGAAGTTCTGCTTCACTCACCGGATCTAATCCACCAGTAGATTCATCTAAAATTAATATCGGTGGATTATTAACAATACCCCTAGCAATTGCCAGTCTTTGTCTTTGCCCCCCAGAAATATTGGCTCCAAATTCTCCTAAAATTGTTTGATATTTTTCAGGAAGTTTACTAATAAATTCATCTGCACCGGTAATTTTACAAGCTTCGACAATCTGCTCAAAGGTTATATAGGGTGCTCCTAAACGAAAATTTTCAATAATAGAACGGTTCCAAAAATGAGAATCTTGAGGAACTAGAACCACTTGCTGACGTAAGCAATCAAGGGCAAGGTCTTGCAGATTGTAAATACCAATGCGAATATTTCCAGATTCTATGGAATATAAACCAGCAATTAGTTTGGCTAAAGTACTTTTACCACAACCTGATTTGCCAATTAAAGCAACAACTTTACCGCCAGGAATTGTCAGGGAAAAATCTTCAATTAAATCAACTCGACCAGCGTAGTGAAAGTTAGCTTTGGTAAAAATAATATCAGTATTTGCAGGAATTTGAGCAAAGGGCTTTTTGCCATCATTATCATCTTCTGGAGTTGAATCGATAACTTCTGTCAGGCGTTGGGTAGCAGTTTTAGCCCGGGTGAATTCATCGACAAAACTAATCACCATGGCAATTAAAGCCAGGAAATTACCATTCATGGAATTAAATGCCAATAGTTGCCCAATAGTGAGATTTTCTGCCGGATTAATGACCAAATTACCGCCAAACCACAGCAAAGCCACACTACCAATGGCGGAAACAAAATTGGAGAAAGTACCGTTGATAATGCCAATTTGCATTGTCCGTAAAGTTAGGGTACCAAGACGACCAAATCGGCTTTGAAATTCATCCCAAAATTGCGGTCTGGCTGTGGTAGTTTTGAGGGTAAGTGCCCCTTTAAATGTTTCAACTAAAACCCCTTGGGTTTCTGCTTCTTTGATTAACAACTCACGGGTTTTTTGTTGCAAGGTCGGCTGAAAAATAACTGTCGATATACTCATCGCCACAGCGATGAATAAAGCCACTACAGTTAGTTTCCAACTGTAAAAAATCATGATTCCCAAAGAAACTAGAGCAATAAAAAACTTGCTAGGAAGAGCAACTACTACTTGGGAAACTAGCTGATTAATTTCATTAATATCTCGTAAACGGCTGACAATTTCTCCACTACGACGGGATTCGTAGTAATTTAGGGGTAATTGCAGAATTTGCCGCCCAAATTCCATCACAAACCCTAATTGCAAGCGTTGGGCAAAATGAGCAATTAAGTTGGACTGTACCCAAGAAAGACTACTAGAAACAATATTCATTACTACCACGGCAATTGCTACCGTAGTCAGCAGCTTTGTATCTCCTCGCACCAGTACATCATCCGTAAGGATTTGCAGCAAAAACGGAGAAGCTAAAGACAGTAGTCCCAGAATCAAGTTTAAGGGCAGGGCTTGGGCTAGAATCCCCCGAAACATCCAAACTCGCCTTAAAAAGCGCCAAAAGCCACCAACCTCATCATTGCCCTGACTCAAAAACCTGACTGGATCTGGCTCTAACAAAAGTAGCAACCAATCCGTCCAATTTTCTACTATATCTTTTTGAGAGAGATAGCGGATACCTACTGCTGGATCTGCGATCGCATATTTTCTACCCTTTTTTCCATATAAAACTACCCAGTGATTGCCCTGCCAGTGAATAATTGCTGGTAGGGGTGCTTCCTGAATTCGCTGGAGAATTTCTGGGGAAGTTTTGACTGGACGGGCGTTGAAACCCAGGCTTTCTGCACCCCGCTTTAGTCCTAGTAAAGTAGTACCTACTTGTCCAGTGCCTACTGCTTCCCGGATGCGATTGAGAGTAAAAGTACGTCCATGATGCTTGGCAATTGCAGCTAGACAAGCGGCACCGCAATCTTCTTCACTATGTTGCAAAACGTGAGCATATTTCATAACATCACAATGCTTGTCTTGTTTTAATTACAGCATTTTGCAAGTAAATAAAGTACAAGGCTACATACAAAACCTAAGGGTGGCATGGGCATCCGGTGCCCGTCTGAATGTACTTCACTACAATGAAATATGCTGTATTACCCAGTAGGGATTACTACTATGATGAACGTCTTCTTCTTCCCCTTCTTCTGCCAGAACGACGGGGTTGATCAAATACAAAAGATTGCTCCCAGGCAAACTGAATTTCTTCGGAAGTAAGCCCGGGATTGCCAAATAATACACCAGCACCCAACATGAATATATAGGTATCCAGGTTGAAACTGACATTGCCTCCGGTGACGGTGGCAGATCCTTCCGACGTGAGGTCTGTAAACAATGCTTTTTTGTCTTCCATTGCTGGTATTTCCTTCAATGTTTTGAAAGATAACTACCTGGCAAACCAGGCATATTAATAAACAAGAGTGTCTTGAGTAATTAGTAGTTTTAACTGTTAGTTAACTACCCTTGAGTGTTACATAAGACTTAATTGATCTATTAAGCTTATGTTTTGGTTGCTGTTTTGTTTTTCGCCTTGATTTCCTTGGGAGTTAATCGAAGCTGTTTGTCCATTGAGAGTTATATATAATACAGTGTCATCTTCATTCATGGAAAATGTACCAGTATTTACTAGGCCGCCACCACTAACCACAGCAGAAACTTCAGTAGTGACCTCTATAAAAAGAGGGTTTTTCCTAGTATTTAGCATTTTTCCTCCTTTAGCTAATTTGTGTTAGCATTCTCAGGATTTTTTGCATATTAATCTAAATACTGGAACATCTTAAAGAAAGATGCTCCAGTATTTTGGAAAGTTACATTTACTCACTTATGGCTGGAGCAGTTACTGGTCAAGCCTGAAAAATTAAGAGTAATTGTTTACATCCATTTGTCAGAGAAGCATCCTTGAAAATGCTTATCCTATTGGATTGCTAGTTCCCAACCAAATTGGACTTCATCTTCTGTTAGTCCAGGGTTACCAAAAATGACTCCAGCACCTATTACGAACAGGTAATCATCAAGGTTAAAGGTCAAACCGCCACTAACGGTAGCAGATTCTTCAGTAGAGACTTCGGTAAATAGTTTAGTTTCGGATAACATAATCTTTCTCCTCAATTTCGTTGACTGTATTAACCGTAAGCAAATAGTTGATTAATGTTTTGTTTTTGCTCAACTCGTTGCTTACATTTAAAAGATAACAAGCTACAACTATGTAGTCATTTACATTTTCCGCAAACTTTATTACCAGGTTTAGAAGATTTGATTTCCGAATTCTGAAGTGTGCTATTTCCGAAAACTACATGGGTGAGAGTGGGGCAGGGAGAAATGTTAAATAGCAAAGAATTTCCTCTTTTTCCTTACTTTTGGAAGCAATTTATTCTCTGATTGGGAAAACACCCTCTTTGGCAGCAGGGGGGCAGGGAGCTCTTTGCAGGGGGAGAAAAAAACAAGTCCAAATTATTCCAATAATCCCCAGCTTTTAGCCTAGTGAGGGGTCAACATACCATTCGCCAGCATATCCTTAATAGGTCGAGGATGCCGCAGGCGGGTGAGGTTTTTGCGGTAACGTTCTCATCCGGATTTCATATAACCTAATTGTCGCCATGCCCATGCATATATTAATAGAAAAATATCCATGGGTGATGTACCATAATCACCCACAAAGGTAAGGCATATTTAATATCTGGACATCTAAAATTATCCTGTTTATTTTTCTTACACAGCACCACTATTTTTATTAAATAAAACAGCTATTGTTTTAAAAATTAACTGCAAATCATAAAACAAAGTCCAATTTTTTTGATATTTCAAATCTAAACGAATCACATCCTCAAAACTACGCACGGTGGAGCGTCCATTCACTTGCCATTCACCGGTCATTCCCGGTTTAACATCCAGACGTTGCCATTCTGGTACTTTATACCGTTCCACCTCGTCTGGGGTGGGGGGCCTAGTTCCTACTAAGCTCATCTCCCCTTTGAGTACGTTCCAAAATTGTGGTAATTCATCTAAACTAGTACGGCGTAAAAAACGACCAACCTTAGTAATTCTGGGGTCGTTTTCATTTTTAAAGAAAGCTCCTTGCACTTGGTTTTGTACTTGAGATTTCTTTGCTTCCGCATCCACGCACATAGAACGGAATTTCCAAATTTTAAAGCGTTTACCCATCCAACCACAACGGGTTTGTTGGAAAAAAATTGGCCCGGGGTTATCAATAAAAATAGCGATCGCAATGGGGATGGATAAAATTACTGTAATTACTAAACCCACTAAAGAGCCAACAATATCTATGAACCTTTTCATCCACGAGCGAATGGAAGGATGGGTTGTAGGTAGCTGCTCTTCTAGCTGGCGGGGTGGAGTTGCTGGGATATCCCCAAGGGTTTGAATTTCAAACACCCGATCTAGTTCTGTTAGACTCAGAACGGCCATTACCTTTGAATTGACGTTACTCAGAATAAATGCAATCCCTTTGTCCTGGGTGATTTTTAAACTGCTTACCAACGCACCCAAGCCACTACTATCCATAAAGATAGTATTCTGAAAATCAATAATAATTTTTTGAGGGGGTATGTCTTTTTGAGCTAAATCTTGGCAAGTTTGCTGAAAAGCTACGGCCTCTAAGATGCTTAACCTTGGTGGAATCTTTATGATAGCCGTGTCTTGAAGGAAGTTAACCGGGAAATCAACCTGTGGGGATGGACTGGTCATGGAACTTTGCGCTTCTATTGCTATGTAAACTGCATTTACCAAAACACTATGTTTGGCTTAAAAATAGGGAAAAGCATCAAGGTTAAAGGCTACATTCTCGACATATTGATGACGCTATTGCACCAAGCTCCATTAATATGTCCTGATTAGGAATAATTCTCAGTAGTTACCTAGATCTAAAATAGGCGATAGCACCAATGGTGTAATCACATCCTTTGTTACTGATTTATCAGTTTGACTGGAAATTTGAGAAGAAACATTCACAATAGAATCATCAACTGAAACCCTTATGATTGTGCCGAGGTAGCGCATACGTTTTGTTATCATCCAATGAATATAAAAAATAGTACTAATGAACATAGCGCCCACTTGATAGAAGTCTTTTCAGCCATTCAGGGGGAAGGACTCAATGTCGGGACACGTCAGATTTTTATTCGCTTTGCTTTATGTGATTTACGCTGTCATTTTTGTGATAGCGCCCATACTTGGAAGACACCCAAGGTATGTAGAATAGAGCACAATCCTGGATTACGCGACTTTGAAACTTATTCTAATCCTGTCCCATTAGAAAGATTACTAAAATGGGTTGAACAACAGAATGCACCTTTTATACACGATAGCATTAGCTTGACCGGAGGCGAACCTCTAATTCATGCTCCTTTTCTGATCCAATTTTTACCACAA
>JAAUYD010115557.1_pt1 | contig 33668 bp, 34 predicted proteins | sample 7278101 | NCBI WGS metagenome assembly JAAUYD01 (sample SAMN14350128, study PRJNA611818) | marine sediment metagenome | isolation source: surface marine sediment (0.6m) | place: French Polynesia: Moorea | collected 2018-08
CACTGACTCCGGCTAAATCAGCAAATTCATTCGGTCTATAGTGCATCCTAGACATTATGTACAGGTATGTCTAGTATTGTACAGGTTTTTGTCTTCTAGAAAAACCTCTTTTGCCTTATTATAGCGAAACAATGAGATTTCTCATTTCCTAAAAATAACAAAAATTGAAGAAAGAATTTTATATTTAAGCTTTAACAAAAAAATTTTATAGAGACATGGTAATTTTGATCACAGCTTTGGGAAAAATAAAGAGGTAAGCAGCCTATGATTACTGCGTTATGTCCTCTTTGTCTTCTTCAAACTTAACCTCTTCCAAACGCAACCGGGCGGTTGCCCTGCGTAATTACTTTTCACCCTTTGGCAACAAACTGATCGAAGCTGGGTATGTTGGTCCTGATCAGATGAAACAGGCCCTAGTGGAAACCCGTAAAACCGGTCGTCCCTTGACAGAAGTATTGCAGGCGATGACCGGAGAACCCTTATCCCCCGATTTATTACGACAATATAAAAAACACCATTTATTTGAACTAAAAATCCTTTATGGTGTCGACTCCATCGATCCTGAAGTGTCCCCAGTCGCGGATCGTCAGATGGCGGAATTAATCAACGCCTTAATTCCCTTTGATATTTGTCGTCGCCATAAAATTTTGCCCTTGTCTCGATACGACGGGGAACCTCCTTCCATTTTGGTGGCCATGGTTGACCCGGATAACCTGGCGGCACAAGATGACTTAAACCGTATCTTAAGGGCGAGAAACCTAGAGTTACGGCGCATGGTGATTACCCAAGAAGATTACGATCGCTTATTGGAACAGTATCATGAACTTCAAGGGGAAATTGACGCAGAAAATGAACGTCTCTCTAAAGAGGAAGCCCTTAAAAAAATGGCTGATCTCACGGACATTGTAGGCAACCTAGATGCCACAATGTCCGAAGAAGCAGATGACAGTCACGATGCCTTAGACTCTAACGATGCGGATCAAGCCCCAGTTATTAATTTAGTCAATAAAATCCTAGCTAAAGCCCTCCAGGAAGGCACTTCAGATATTCACGTTGAACCCCAAGAAGAAACCCTTGGTGTTCGTTTCCGCAAAGATGGGGTACTGCAACAGGCCTTTGATCCCCTACCTCGCAAAGTAACCCCGGCGGTGGTAGCGCGGTTTAAAATTATGGCAGATCTCGATATTGCAGAACGTCGTCTTCCTCAAGATGGTAAAATTCGACGTATTTATCAAGGTCGAAAAGTGGATTTTCGGGTTAACACCTTACCCAGTCGTTACGGAGAAAAGGTTTGTTTACGAATCTTAGATAACTCTGCTACTCAGTTGGGGTTAGATAAACTGATTACTAACCAGGAAACCCTACAAATTGTCCGAGACTTGGCCAGTCGTCCTTTTGGCTTATTTCTAGTTACGGGGCCAACGGGTTCGGGTAAATCAACCAGTTTGTACTCGGTGTTAGCAGAAAGAAATAATCCTGGGGTCAATATTAGTACCGCTGAAGATCCCATCGAATATTCACTACCCGGTATTACTCAGGTTCAGGTCATTCGAGAAAAAGGGATGAACTTTGCCTCTATTTTACGGGCATTTATGCGACAAGATCCCGACGTGATTCTGGTGGGGGAAACCAGGGACGTAGAAACAGCAAAAACCGCCATTGAAGCAGCCTTAACTGGACACCTGGTTTTAACCACCTTACACACCAACGATGCACCTGGGGCTGTTGCCCGTCTCGATGAAATGGGGGTTGAACCCTTTATGATTTCTGGGGCCTTATTAGGGGTACTAGCGCAACGGTTAATGCGTCGAGTGTGTAGTGAATGCCGTGTTCCTTACAACCCCACTAAAGCAGAATTAGCCCGTTTTGGTTTATCCGCTTCCAACGATGAAGAAATGACCATTTATAAGGCTAATAAATTAACAGCAGAGGAAATTACCGAAGCCAAACAAAAGGGGAACCTCTGCGAAAAATGTGGCGGTAGTGGCTACAAGGGACGGGTTGGGGTTTATGAAGTGATGCGTAACACCGAACGCATTCAAAGCCTGATTAACGAAGGGGCCACCACTGATCGCATTAAGGAAGCGGCGGTAGAAGAAGGGATGATCACCATCCTCGCCTACAGTTTACAACTGGTTCAAGAAGGTTATACCACCCTCGAAGAAGTGGAACGGGTGACGTTTACGGATACGGGACTTGAAGCAGAATTAAAAGCCAAGCGCAAGAGTTCCCTGGAATGTAAAACCTGCCATGCAGGACTTGAACCCGAGTGGATGGACTGTCCCTATTGTATGACTCCCAGATTTACCTAATGACTAACCTAATTGAATTTTAAGGAGAAAATATCCAATGGATATGATGATTGAAGACTTGATGGAACAACTTGTGGAAATGGGGGGTTCCGATATGCACATTCAAGCCGGTGCGCCCATTTATTTTCGGATTAGTGGGAAATTAGCCCCCATTGATGAAGAACCCCTTTCTCCCCAAGAAAGTCAAAAATTAATTTTCAGTATGCTCAATAATAGTCAAAGAAAAGAGTTAGAACAAAACTGGGAATTAGACTGTTCTTATGGGGTAAAAGGGTTAGCACGGTTTCGGGTTAATGTTTACAAAGAACGGGGTTGTTACGCTGCTTGTTTGCGGGCTTTATCTTCAAAAATCCCCAATTTTGAACAGTTAGGACTGCCTAATATTGTGCGGGAAATGGCTGAACGTCCGAGGGGTATGGTGTTAGTAACGGGTCAAACTGGATCGGGTAAAACCACCACATTAGCAGCAATTTTAGACTTAATTAATCGAACGCGACAAGAACATATTTTAACGGTTGAAGATCCGATTGAATATGTTTTTCCTAATGTTAAAAGTCTCTTTCATCAACGACAAAAAGGGGAAGATACCAAGTCTTTTGCCAATGCTTTAAAAGCTTCTTTACGGGAAGATCCTGATATCATTCTGGTAGGGGAAATGAGGGACTTAGAAACCATTGGTTTAGCCATTACCGCAGCAGAAACAGGACACTTAGTTTTCGGAACGTTACACACCAATTCAGCAGCCGGTACCATTGACCGTATTGTTGACGTATTTCCTGCTAACCAACAGGCACAAATTCGGGCGATGTTATCTAACTCTTTAATCGCTGTATTTAGTCAATGTTTAGTGAAGAAAAAGAATCCTAAACCGGGTGAATTTGGTCGGGCAATGGCTCAAGAAATTATGATTGTTACCCCTGCGATTGCTAACCTGATGCGAGAAGGAAAAGCAGGTCAAGTTTATTCCGCTATTCAAACAGGAATGAAACTAGGAATGCAAACGATGGAACAAGCATTAGCTAACCTAGTTGTTAGTGGTTCAATTGCCTTTGAAGAAGCGATTTCTAAAAGTGCTAAACCTGATGAATTACAACGCTTAATTGGAGGTGCAACCATGACAAGAAAATCTAAGTCTCGTCGTTAAACAACATTATTAATTATTGTTTATTGTATATGAAAGAAAATGCCTACTTATATCGCTCAAGTTAAAGACTTAAAAGGAAAAATTTCTAAGCAAAAGGTAGAAGCAACTTCCCCTGACCAAGCAAGAGCAATGCTTAGACAGCAATATCCTGCAATTGGAAAAATCAAAGAAGCAGGGGTTAAATTTGATTTTTCAGGTATTGGAGGGGCTTTAAGTAACGTTAATGTTAAAGATAAAGCGGTTTTTTCTCGTCAATTTTCTGTAATGATTAATGCAGGGGTTGCGATTGTTCGTTGTTTGGGAGTTTTATCAGAACAAGCTACGAACCCTAAACTAAAAAAAGCGTTATTAGAAATTAGTGCAGAGGTACAACAAGGGATTAGTTTATCTGAAGCTTTAGGCAAACATCCCGACTGTTTTGATCAACTGTATGTCAGTATGGTTGAAGCGGGAGAAACGGGGGGGGTACTGGATGAAGTATTAAACCGTTTGGCTAAACTTCTTGAAGATATGGCCCGACTCCAAAACCAAATTAAATCCGCTATGGCTTATCCAGTTACAGTGGGTATTTTAGCAGTCATTGTTTTCTTTGCCATGACCATCTTTTTGATTCCTGTGTTTGCAGGAATTTTTGAAGATTTAGGAGCAGACTTACCGGCTTTAACGCAATTTATGCTCTATTTAAGTGGCATTATGCGAAGTTGGAAAATTTTGATTCCCATTGTGGGTTCTATTGTCTTAGTTTTTGGCATTAAACAATACTATAAAACCCCCGTTGGTCGCTTACAAATTGATAAATTTCTCCTCAAAATGCCCCTATTTGGTGACTTAAATGAAAAGTCTGCCGTTGCCCGTTTTTGTCGGGTTTTTGGGACGTTAACTCGTTCTGGGGTTCCCATTTTGACCTCTTTAGAAATTGTATGTAACACTGTTGGAAATAAGGTAATTGCTAATGCAGTAGCTGGGGCCCAAGCAGAAATTCAACAAGGGGGTATGATGAGTTTAGCCCTACAAAATGCCAATGTTTTTCCTCAGTTAGCTATTCAAATGATTTGTATTGGGGAAGAAACAGGGGAACTTGATGCCATGATGATGAAAGTAGCTGATTTTTATGAGGATGAAGTGGAACAAGCAGTGAAAGCGTTAACCAGTGTTATTGAACCTTTAATGATGGTTTTGATCGCAGGTATGGTGGGGGTTATTCTTCTCTCTATGTATTTACCCATGTTCAAAATTTTCGACCAACTGGTATAAAAAATTTGCCAATGTTTCAAAGTTGTAGAGGCGTTAGGGTAAACGTCTCTATAATAGTATTTAGGGTCTATTTTCTTATTAATTCTCTTATGTCGATTAAACCATCCCATTACGAACAACTTTTATGCCAATATAGCGATCGCTTGGGGGCTATTTCTCTTTTAAAACAGCATCGTTCCTATTTAGAAATGATCCCTAGTTTACGTCGTCCTGAAGAAAGTTTAATAAGCATTCCTCTACCCGTTGTTAAAGTTCGTCAACCAAAACCTTTAAGCGAAAGTCGTTTGAGTTCCCCTAATATTCAAGAAGCTATCCAGTTACCTTGCGACCTGGCTATTATTATGTGTGATCCAGAATGGAAAATTAAATTAGGGTCAGAAATTATTATTTTCATTCATCGTCCTCATGAAGATTTTTCCCATTTATTAAGTCGTTGGCGACAAACTCAAATTCATTTAGATAAAGATTATGAATGGTTAATGCCTATAAATGAAGCCCATATGTTCAGTGAAGGAGGTGAGAAAGTTTATCCTTTATTTGTCGTTTTTGAACACACTTTAGACAGAATAAAAAAAGGATTAAAAGGGGCTTGTTTACCTTATATCGTTCAACAGTCTATCCCTGAAGAAACTGAAGAAATGTTAGAATCTATTACAGAATAAATAATTTTCAACTTTCTCCCCTAAACCTCTGAAAAAATCAAAACCGGAGCAAAGCCATAACCCAATCGGTTATTATCACCAAAATGAATCTTATAAACCATCGAACCATCTTCCTGTTTAAGATAATGCCCAATTCTTGCCATAGGTATAATATTAATAGTTTCCTCTGTATATGCAGTCATAAATCGCAACTCCACAATTTTCTCTAACCCATCATCAGTTTTAAATATTTTGTAATTCACCCTGCGTTGTACAACATAATCGGATAACGTATTTTCGTCTATTAATTCCTTCAAAATAGTTTCATTCGGCGATAAAATAAGCCTAAAACCTGCTGCACCTTCTTTATGTTTCCAAACATAATCAACATAGGAAAGCCTGCCATTCAAGAACTCTGATACCACATTTTTCAACTCTAAAGCAGGTGGATTAAGAGGGTGATGCAAATAAGGCAATAATCTTTTAGATATTTCAAATAGCTTTCGCGGATGATTAATAAATGTCAAATCTTGATACAATTTATCGTAGCGAAATCCCCATTTTAAACCGATTGGGTAATCGTCTTCATAGATCGCTTCGGAAGGTAAAACTCGATTATAAAGGCGTTCTATTTTTTTGTTTTTGTTATTTACTGTTTTATAGAATAGCATTTCATCTTTTTCAAAAATATCTTCAACATCCACTATTTCTACTGTGATACCTAATTCTTTTTGCATAGCATAAAATTCAAAATTCGTCTTTTGATTCTGTAAATTTCTATCCATTAATATGATAGTTTTTTTATCTTCCCCCCCCATAATACGTTGATAAATACGAATAAAATTAGCCCAAGTTTCCTCTTTATTATTGGCAAAAATGTAAGCATTTGATAAATTAAGTTTATTTTCAATAAATTGATTAAGCTTTGCGGCTGTGAATGGATAAGTTGCTATAGCTTGAAACTCAATACTTTGTAAACCATCTTCTGTTACCGCCATATCAAAACTCCCCAAAGAAAATTTGTTCATTTTTTCAAAATCGGTTAAATTTTTATCTTGACTACCAAAACCTTCAGGCAAAGTTATTTCAGGGAAATGATTATTCTGTGCTTGTGTTACCACATAATTAATAAAATCAATAAATTCATCTGCTAAACTCTGCGAAATACCGACAAAATAATTGGCTAATCTCATTCGCCCACCATTGTCAGCCCCGTTCAAAAAATGATATTCATTGCTTAAAAAGTTAACAGATTCCCCATAAATTTTATCAGAAATACGTTGTAAAAATATTTGATTATTCATCTTTTTACTAATCGATAATTATAATTTCCTTTGGATGGTTGATTCTAAACTGTATTAACAAGCAAGATACTTGTGTTTCAATTTCTTGAATGGGTTGAGATTTAGGATTCATCCTGAGTAGCGATCGCCCTTAACATAACTCGAAAACCAATGCGACTCACTCCAACCGCTTGAGGATGATAAGCATAACGGGAAGCACAACGACAATGATAAGCGTCTTCGTCCCAGGAACCCCCTCTTAAAACGCGACGAGTCTGTTGTTGAGAGGATAACCAAGGTTTGCCAGAGGTAGAAGCATTTTCATAGGTAGAATGCCAAGCATCAGCACACCACTCCCAAACATTACCATGTAAATCATAAAGTCCGAAGGAATTGGGGTAAAATGCGGTAACAGAGGTGGTTTCTTGACGATAAATACTCGAACTTTCCCCCCCATACAAGCGTTTCCCCATGTAATTAGCCAAATCACCGGTTAAGGTTGAACCAAAATAAAATGGACTGGTGGTTCCCCCACGACAAGCGTACTCCCATTGTGCTTCACTGGGAAGTTGATAAGGCCGTTGACTGTGTTGAGAGAGGCGATCGCAAAATTCCACTGCATCTTCCCAGGAAATAGACTCTACCGGGCGATCGCTTCCTTTAAAGCAAGAGGGTTCAACCCCTAAATCTCGATTAACCTTAGGATATTGGGCAACAATTTCCCATTGTTTTTGAGTGACAGGAAACTTCCCCAAGAAAAACCCTTCTAAAGTAACAGAATGTTGAGGTTGTTCACATACCTGAGATCCGGCTTCAGTGGGGGATGATCCCATCACAAAGGTTCCCCCAGGAATATAGATCATCTCCAACATGATCCCTTCCCCCAACTCTTCTTTAAAAGATTGAGAGTCTCCCTTAACCCGTTTTAAAATGGTTCCTGTTTCATCAACAATAGGTCTTTCAAAGCTAAATGCTTCTACGGGTGGTGTTTCAAAGGAGGGAAAGGATTGAGGGTTAATTTCTGTAGGGGAGATAGTAGCAACCGTTTCATCGGTTTGAGAAGGAGATTCTAAACGATCTAGTCGCTGTTCAACCTTTAGTAGTCTTTCTTCTAAAGAGGAGGGTTGCTTTGTATCCCCTTCTAAATATTGAGACAAAGCTTGGGCTATGACTTTAGACTTAGAAAGACCAACAGTATTAGTATGAGCTAATAATTTTTCGTATAATTGGGGCGGTATTCTCACACTAACCTGAATATTACTCATGAGGGGCAAGGGAAATACTTAACAATTAATCATAACGCCTTGCAAGCATAACAAATTTTCCTCAACTTTCACAATCATTTTTGTTTTCTTAATATCAGATGATAAAATCTCTGAGACTTTACCCCAAAAATTCTAAACCATGATTCAACTCAAACCCCGAACCCTAAGATTATTTCATCTCATTACCTTGAGTGGTGGGAGCATTTTGTTTCTGTCTCCTTTTACCCTTGCCCAAGGGGAAACCTCCAATCATGCGATCGCTAAATTTAATTGGTTTCAAGCCATTATTTTAGGTATGGTACAGGGGTTAACAGAGTTTTTACCTATCAGTAGCACAGCCCATTTAAAGGTGGTTCCTGTGGCGTTAGGATGGGGTGATCCAGGGGTTGCGTTTACGGCAGTGATTCAATTGGGCAGTATTGCTGCGGTATTGTGGTATTTTTGGCCAGATTTAAGTCAAATTACCAGGGGAATGATTACAGCCATTCGTAAATCTGATTATCAATCCCATGATTTTCGTTTAGGTATGGGTATTGGTTTAGGTACTTTACCCATTGTTTTTTTTGGCTTATTAATGAAACTGTTAATTCCTGATTTAGATAATTCTCCGTTACGCAGTATTGGGGTGATTGCTGGGGCTTCAATTGTGATGGCATTATTGTTAGCTTTATCAGAAAAAATAAGCACTCACAAACGGAATTTTGAGGAATTAAGTTGGCAAGATGGAATTTTAATGGGCTTGGCTCAATCTTTAGCTTTAATCCCTGGGGTATCTCGTTCAGGATCAACTATAACTTCTGGATTGTTCCTCAATTTAGAACGAGCAACTGCTGCTAGATTCTCTTTTTTGTTAGGAATTCCAGCTATTACTTTAGCCGGTTTAGTTGAGTTAAAAGAAGTGTTAGATCTGGGACTTTCTAATGATATTATTATTCCTGTAATTGTTGGGGTAATTTCTTCTGCTGTCTTTTCTTATTTAGCGATCGCTTGGTTAATTCGTTATTTACAAAAACGAGATACTTGGATTTTTGTTTGGTATCGTTTAGGGTTTGGTTTATTTATTTTAAGCTCTATTTTTAGGAGTTAGGAGTTCGGGAGTTAGGAGTTTAGGAGTTCGGGAGTTAGGAGTTTAGGAGTTCGGGAGTTCAGGAGTTTAGGAGTTCGGGAGTTGAATATTAGCTGTACCTCATGAGTACGGGAAATGCTATATCTCACTTTTTTCATGTTTAGAAAAATTATAATTCCTAACTCCTAACTCAAATTATGTTACCTTAATAACGTTAAATTACTTTCAAGTGATGGATGAAACGTATTTTTATAACAGGATCTAGTGGTTGTATTGGTCATTATATGGCAGAAGCTTTAATCAAAGAAACGGATCATGAACTGTATTTTTTGGTTAGACACCCTGAAAAACTACAATTTCGTTATCAAAGTCGTCCCAATGTTCATTTGATGATTGGAGACTTACAAAACATTCACAAGTTTAGAGATTTTTTGAAAACCGTTAATATTGCTATTTTAGCTGCTACCAGTTGGGGGGGAATCAACGAATCTTTTGAAATTAATGTTACTAAAACGATTGGATTAATGAAGTTATTAGATCCCGAGGTTTGTGAGCAAATTATTTATTTTTCTACTGCCAGTATTTTAGATAAAAATAATCAACCATTATCAGAAGCTGGAACATTAGGAACGAATTATGTCAGGACAAAATATCAATGTTATACTCAGTTAAAAAATCTACCATTTTATAACAAAATTACTACAGTTTTTCCTACGTTGGTATTCGGAGGTGAACCGAATAAACCCTATTCCCATCTATCAGGTGGCATCAAAGATGTAATTAAGTGGATTGATTTAATTCGCTGGTTTAAAGCTGATGGTAGTTTCCACTATATTCATGCTAGAGATATCGCTCAAATTATTAAATATTTAGTCGAAAATCCCCCCACTGAATCAGACAAGAGAAATTTGGTTTTAGGAAATAAAAAAACAACGGTTAATGAAGCCATAAAAAAAATATGTCACTATCTTAATAAACGAATTTATTTGCAGATTCCCTTGTATATCATCTTGGTCGACTTCTTTATCAAAGTTTTTCGTTTACGCATGGAAGACTGGGACTATTTTTCTATTAATTATCGACATTTTACTTATAAAAATACCGTTACCCCTGCAACTTTTGGTTTAGAAAATTACTGTACAACCATTGAAGAGGTGATGAAATTAAGTGGGGTATATCCTCAAAAGAATTGATAATTAGTCCATTTTTTGCTAGACTAATAATTGGTTAAACTTCTAATTATATTTGATGTCCCTTTGCTAGATGCTAGGGGACTCTTTCTGTATATAAGTTAAGTAGATGGCAAAAGAAAGTAGGATGTCAGTAAAGATATTCCTCAATATTGAGTCGTTTTTATTCGAAAACGACTTGATCAAGGTAATTTAGAATAAAGAGTGAAAAATGAGCCTAAAAAATTACTTCTAAATTGACTACACAACATAAATGTTTCCTAGTCTCGCAAAACATAACCGACACCGCGAACCGTTTGAATTAGTCGTTTTTCTTTTTCAGCTTCTAATTTTAAGCGTAAATAACGCACATAAACTTCAATAATATTAGAATCTCCCATAAAATCGTAACCCCATACCCTTTCTAAAATTTGATCGCGACTTAGAACTTGTCTGGGATGAGACATTAAATACTCTAATAAATCAAATTCTTTAGCCGTCAGTTCGATTAAGCGACTCCCTCGAAATACCTCATGGGTGCTACGATTTAAACTAAGATCTAAGAATTGTAAAAGTTCAGGATCGTCTTCTTGGGTTCTTCTTAAACTTGCCCTAACTCTTGCTAATAGTTCCTCTAGACTAAACGGTTTAACAATATAATCATCGGCCCCTGCATCTAAACCAGCGACGCGATCGCTAATATCGTCTTTAGCGGTTAACAAAATAATGGGGACTTTACTTCCTGTTTGGCGCAGTCGCTTACAAATTTCTAGTCCGGAAATACCAGGTAACATCCAATCTAATAAAATAAGATCATAATTGTTTTCTCTGGCTTGAGTGAGTCCCGATAATCCATCATTGGCTACTGTCACCTCATAACCTTCATACTTCAATTCTAACTCAATAAATTGAGCCAGTTTAGCTTCGTCTTCAACCACTAAAATATGGGCATTACTCATAATTAGCACCTAGATAAAATTAGGAGTGAGGATAAATCATTATCTATTACTTTAATCATCAAAGTCAAAATAACTTTGATCATCCACTGGACTTCTTAACCGTCGTTTTGTAGCACGTTTTGCTGGTTTGAAAAGTAAAGGCACAAAGCTACCAAGAATTAATCCCCCTCCGACACAAAAAGATAATAAAACACCAATCGGTAGTTTAATAGATTCCCATAATAGAAATTTTAAGGAAACTGCCGTAATATTTTGAATTGAAAAAACAGCGATCGCTCCTAACCAAAAGGCTAGTAATACAGCAATAATCAGGTTAGTTAATATTTTTATCATAACGCTTACGGGAGTTTAGCCTTAAATTAATTGCAAATTACCAATAAAGCCTTCATAATAAGTTTAATTGATAAAGAAACGAACAGCCAAGCCATCCTAATATTTAGTATTCTTCTTAGTCTCCCTACACCCCACACCCCTCTCCCGAAAGAAGACAATTAGGATATAATGGAGAATAGTGTCTAAAAACAGAAAATTTTAAATTGAAGTGCTATGGCTAAAAAAAGCATGATTGAGCGCGAAAAAAAGCGCGAGCGTTTAATTGAGAAATATGCTGAAAAACGGGCAGCCCTCAAGGAAGCCTTTGAGAATGCAGAAGATTTTGAAGAAAAAATCGAAATTCATCGTCAAATTCAACGTTTACCTCGTAATAGTGCGCCCAGTCGCCACCGTAATCGTTGCTGGTTGACCGGTCGTCCCAGAGGCTATTATCGTGATTTTGGCTTATCCCGTAATGTTCTTAGAGAATGGGCCCATGAAGGGTTGTTACCTGGGGTTGTTAAGTCCAGTTGGTAGTTTTTTAGTTGATAAGGGCATAGTATAAATTATGCCCCATTTAACTTTGTCCACAACAGCGATCAATCCCTAAACTATCGAGAATTAGATCGCTGACAGCATTCGCTACAGCAAACTCGCTAAAAAAGCTTTCTTTAAAGTCAAAGGCTTGCATTTCTGTGACAATAGCAATCACCAAGCTACCTAGGTCATTTTCCCCTTCCAGTCGTTGACGCACAAAAATTTGAGCAGCCCGTTGAGCAATGGTTTCATTAACCTGTTCAGGGATAAACTCCTGGTTGAGCCAGTTTTGCAAAGCAACTTGTAACCACTCCCCTTCTTGTTGGGGATTACGAATAGGCGGTAAAGTAATAGGAGGAATGGGTTGAGCCGTCATAATAATGGATTAATTGCGGAAAATTGACGATGGAATTTACCGAAAATGTAGACCCCATTATACAGGGATATGCTCAAGGTTATTTTTTAATGGCAGATGAAAATAACGTTTTGGGCTGGTATTCGAGTCGTCAACGCGCTCTCATCCCCTTAGATGAGCGTTTCCGCTATCCAAAATCTCTAAAACGAGTTTTGAATCAAAATATCTTTTCTGTAGCCATTGACCGCGATTTTATAGGGGTTTGTCAGGGTTGTGCCAATCGGGAAACCACTTGGATTGCTCCGGAACTCATTGATATCTATTATCAGTTATATTTAGCCGGATATGCCCATAGTTTTGAAACTTGGCGCGGGGATGAGTTAGCTGGAGGAATTTTAGGAATTACTATTGGCAGTGCTTTTATTGGGGAATCTATGTTTTTTCGTATTCCTAATGGTTCAAAAGTGGCTATGGTTAAATTAGTGGAACATTTGAGAGCGCGAGGGTTTACCCTCTTTGATGCTCAGTTGCAAAATGAGCATTTAGCTAGATTTGGCTCTTATTTGGTCAGTGATCAAGAATATCAAAAATTGTTACAAGAAGCTTTAAATCATCCCTGTGTTTTTGATGATTATAGTTCATAAAAATATAGTCAAATATGACATATCCTTATTTTGCCGGTGTTACCCTGACTGGGTGAACTACAACACCACGCCAGTTGCGTGACTGTCGGGGAACCAACCCAAAGCACTGGCTCCTCTATCCCATAGTTAAAGACATTTGGGACTGCTTTTTATCTAAAGGAGTATCACTCCTCAATTAATTCCTGAACAATCCTGAATAATCCTGAACAATCCTGAACATATCGGGATTGTTTCGGATAGAAGTTTCAATCATACTAGATATCAAGAACAGCGATTTGTGAGGAGGCTCAAAGTAATTAATTAATCAGGAGAAACTCCATGTTTATTAAATTGCCGGGATTAAACAAGAAAACCTCCGAAACCTTTTGGCAAGTGATGTTTGTTTTACTCTTTTTATTATTCCTATGACTTCCTCCCAACGCTGATTCAGCTTTGTAGAGCGCGGGCTTCCGCATATCATACTAGATCCGCTTATTATAGTAGAGTAATGTTTTTCTCCCTCTGCTTCCCCCGCTCCCCCCGCTCCCCCTGCTCTCTCCATACGATTATCTACTTTCTAAAGCGGATTTGGTATTATCTCCCCATACCAGGAGGGAAAGAAATTTCAAAGGAAACCATTTCTCCAGAAAAACGACTAACAGTATATTCAAAAAAACTTTCATCAGAATCTTTGACCAAACTGATAGATATTAATATGGGACTGTTTTTCCTAATATTAAGATATTGATTATCTTCCCGATTAGATAGACTTACTTCAATGATGTTTTTTGTCCGATAAGGACTAATATTGTATCGATTTTTTAATAAGCTATAAATTGAATTGGTTTGATAAACTAAATTTAATAGATTAGGACATTTTTTTTCAACAAAATAGGAAGTGCTTAAGCATAAAGGAGTAATCTCATTGTCATTAATTTCTTCTGTATGAAAAAAAGCAGAACGGATAGTTTTTATTTTATAAACAAGTTCATTTGGTTCTATTTTAAGACTATTAGCAATCTTTAAAGGGGCTGGTATTAATTTCGAACTAATGATTTTCAAACAAGGTAAATGACCTATTTCTACAAGATTTTGCGTAAAATTAGACCGATTATTAAGATGATAGGTGAGTTTATTTTCTTTGACAAAAGTGCCACTACCCTGACGACGATAGACTAAATCTTTTTCTATTAAAATATCTATCGCTTGACGAATAGTTGAACGATTAACCTGATATTGTTTTGCTAATTTTTTTTCGGAAGGTAATACTTCATTCTCGCTATATTTCTTTTGATTAATATCTCTGATTAAAATATCAGCTATTTTTTGATACAAGAAATACTTTTTGTGTTCTTTCATAAATAACAACAACCATAAATCTTAACACCATTTACCCATGTTTGAGTCACTTGGGGTAAGTTATTAACCATTTGTACAACAATTAAATCGGCTCTTTTTTCCACAGTAATATCACCGCGATCGCACAAATTGAGTGCTTTTGCAGGATTAGCAGTGACAAGAGCGATCGCCTGTGGTAAAGTTAAATGGGCTAGGGTTGGTAGACGAAAAGCTGCGGTTAATAAAGTAGCAGGAGAATAGTCAGAGCATAAACAACTAGCAACATTATTAATAATAGCTGAAATGGCTTTCATTGAACCACTTTGACTTTTACCCCGTAAAATATTCGGTGCGCCAAAAATAGTATGTAAACCCATGTAAATTGCTTTTTGTGCAGTTGCTAAATTGATAGGAAATTCGCTGATCGTAATGCCTAAATTTTCCATTATTTCTATTCTTTCTTGTGTATCATCATCATGGGAAGCAATAGCTACATTATGCAAATGAGCTTTAGTTACAAGGGTTTTTATTCTCTCTTGCGCTCCTTGTGCATTATCTAATTTTTTTGCTACCATTAGATCAGTTTCAGTCTCAGATTTTTTATAGGTGTTCTTCAAATAATCCCGATAAGCTTGTAAGTCTTTAAATTGTCCTTGTCCGGGTGTATGATCCATTAAAGAGAATAAATGAACACTATCTTCTCCTAATAATTCTAAAAGAATCGGTAAACTGGTGGGATCGGTAATTTCATAACGACAATGAACCCGATTATCTACTAAGGCAAACGGTTGATATTGATGAATTTCTCTAACAATTTCTGCTGCCATTTCATTATTTCTTACCCCTAACTCTTCATGAGCAAAAGAAATACTATGAAACGGTGTAGTAATACCAGCGATCGCATTCTTTCGATCAATTTGAGCAATAGCAAAATCTAAAGGGAAAAATGTATTTGCTCTGGGTTCAATTTCTTTTTCTATGGCATCACAGTGAGCATCAATCATCCCTGGCATTAAATATTGTCCCTGTAAATTAATTTCTTCTACATTACTAGGTGTATCAGTATTAATTGCCCTAATCACTCCATCTTCAACTAAAAGAGAAGCAGATTCTAACACTTGATCTTTGAGAATAATTTGAGCATTTGTAAAATGAATTTTCATCGTTTTTGACCATTAATAATTAAGTAAATAAATTAGTATTGATTAATTCAAAACTTTGCTAGTAATATGATTATTTTCGGAGGATAAATAAACCTCAAAATCAGCTAATTGTGCAACTAAATCAGGATCATGGAGAATAATTAAAATTGCGGTTCCAGATGTTTTAATCCGTTCGATAATTTTAACAACTCTTTCTGCCGAAGTCTTATCTAAACTGGCTGTGGGTTCATCTAAAAGTAAAAGACGAGGGGAAAAAATCATCCCTCTGGCAATATTTACTCGTTGTTTTTCTCCCCCTGAAAACGTACTAGGAGACAAATTCCATAATCTTTCAGGGAGTTTGATTTCTGCTAAGAGATTTTTTGTTTTCTCCCTAGCTTCCTTTTGATTCATCCCTAAATCAAAGAGAGGTTTAGCTACTACATCTATTGTAGATTGTCTCGGTAAACAGTGCAAAAACTGAGTAACAAAACTAATATCAGTCTTGCGTAAACGAATCATTTTTTGCTCACTTACTGTAGCTAAATCTAGACATTCTTGGTTTTTAGTGTAATAAAAAATAGAGCCTTCGCTCGCTAAATAAGTACCGTAAACACATTTTAAAATGCTAGATTTTCCTACGCCAGAATCCCCTGTTATCGCAGTAATTTTACCAGAAAAAGCTTCAAGGAAAACATTTTGAGCCGAAGGAATAGATTTTTCTTGTTCATGGAGAAAAAAGCATTTACTTAAATTCTCAATTTTCAAAACAAGATTACTGTTCATAATTTGTTAGTAATTATAAGATTAACTAAAGTGCCGATGAAACTAATTGTTGAGTATATTGATGTTGAGGATCTTCTAAAACTTGATCTGTTAAACCTGATTCAACAATTCGACCCTGTTTCATAATTAAAGTACGATGAGCTAACAATTTAATGACCCCTAAATCGTGGGAAACGACAATCATTGAAACATTTAATTGTTGTTGTAATTGCAGAATTAAATCAAGAATACGCGCTTGTACCGATAAATCTAATCCTGTTGTTACCTCGTCTAAAAGTAGTAATGGAGGTTCCGTAGCTAAAGCACAAGCAATTTGTACCCGTTGCTGCATTCCTCCAGAAAATTGACTGGGTAATTGATCCATTCTTGGGATTGGAAATTCTGTGCGATCTAATAATTCTTGTGCTTTTTGACGAATTTTAGCGTATTCAAAACAGTCATTCATCAATAATCTTTCAGCAATATTTCCCCCCGCAGAAACCCGAAAATTCAAGCCTAAATGGGGATTTTGATAAACCATCCCCAGTTTATGATGGCGTAACCATCTTCCTTGAGCAGCATTGAGTTGAAAGAGGTTATATGCTTCCCCTTGATCCCAAAAAATTGCTTTTCCAGAAGTAGGTTTTTCATCAAAATAGAGCATCTTAACAAGGGTTGATTTACCACTCCCAGACTCTCCCATAATGCCTAAAATTTCCCCTGGATAAAGATCAAAGTTGAGGTTATCAGTGGCGACAATACTGCCACAATGGGGACAAATATTTCTGTTATATTCTGCTCCTGTAGATGTCAGACATTGAGAGCAACCCTCACCATAAATTTTAGTTAATTCTCTAACTTCTAGTATTTTTTCCATAGGTTTTAATTAGTTTTTATAATCAATTTAATTGGACATGAGTTCGACGAAAGAGGATTTATGGATAACTAGGAAAAAGTTTCAAGTCTTAGAGACTGTTTATAAACAAAATATTAAGATGGTGGGGTGGGCAAATCAGAGGTTCATCTGGATCACCCATCAAGTAGAAAACTTTGCCCACCCTACAAAACTCGCTTGTAATGTTTCTTTAACAAACATCCTCTTAAACCCCTATTATCTCCTTGAAAAAAGAATAACTCCGAACTCACGTTAGTTGAGAGTTGCAGTAGTCACTATCTGAACATTGATAGATTTTTTCTCCTGTTTTGTGTTGCAATTCATCTAAATAACTGTCTATTGAACCACAACGACTACAAGCACGTCTTTCTCCATTTTCATCGATAAAATCTTCAACTCGAAAACCGATATCTAGAAAGGTTAACGGTGTAGTTTGGGTATAGGGAGGAATGGCATAAATTTTCTTTTCTCTACCTGCTCCAAACAGATGTAAAACGGGGGAATTGTTTAATTTAGGAACATCAAAACGGGGAATGGGGGAAGGATCAATGACATAATAATGGTTAACACAAGTGGGATAACGATGAGAAATTGTAATTTCCTTGAATTTAACCATATCTTCGTAAAGTTTGACCCACAAACGAGCATAATCTTTTTCCCCGTGCATGATTTTTCGTTTTTCCTCGTTCGCTTCAACCACAATTAAAGGATCGGGATAAGGCACTTGTAACACCAGAATTTGTCCTTTTTTCAAAGGTATTTCAGGGATACGATGACGGGTTTGAATGATAGATGCTTCGACGGTTTTTTTGGTAAGATTCACCCCTGGACAAGTTTGGGCGACAAATTTACGAATATTGACGGCGTTAACCGATTCATCGCTACCTTGATCGATCACTTTGAGGGTATCTCCTGCACCCACTATAGACAGGGTTATTTGTAGTCCTCCTGTTCCAAACCCTCTGGCCATGGGCATTTCCCTGGAAGCATAAGGAACTTGATAACCTGGAATAGCCACCGCTTTGAGAAGACTGCGACGAATTTCTTTTTTAGCATATTCATCAATAAACCCAAATTGATAGCCATAGTTTTGAGTGGTGTTTAACGTTTCTGTTGACATAAGTAAGTACACACAATTAGTTACACAAAAACTGTAGGCCGATGCACTGCCCACAATAAGCTCTGGATAAAAGTTTTAGCCTTTTACTAGGCAATGCCCACCGTGCAATCAATTTCGTTCAGGCACTTAGTTTGACTAAGAGGCTGTTTATAAACAAAATCTTAAGACAGTAGGTGGGCAAATCAGAGATTTATTCAGACTACCCGTAAAGTAGAGAACTTTGCCCACCCTACAAAGGCTGTTTACAAACAACATCTTAAGACGGTAGGTGGGCAAATCAGAGATTTATTTGGACTACCCGTAAAGTAGAGAATTTTGCCCACTCTACAAAGCTCCCTCTGCATCCATTGATACACTTTGTTTATTTTGTTTCTGTTGCGTAGTCCGGAGGCGATCAAGATCCGATTGAAAGGTGACGTAATGAGGCATTTTATAATGAGAAGCAAAACCCATAGATTGAACACCATCAATATGCAGTAAGACAAATTCAGGATCTTCGGAGGGGTTTTCGATACCTTGGGTTTGTCCTTTTTGTAAGGCACGATCTAAAATAGCCATTGCGATCGCTTTTACCTCATTGTGACCAAAACACGCTCCATATCCTAATCCAAAGGTGGGTAAACTATCTTTATCTTTACTGTTATACATGGCCACAATTTCACATTCAGTCATCAATACCTCCCCGACTTCTTGTAATTCTCCTGTGATGGGATGGGGTAACATAACCGGTAAATAACCCACCCTCAACTCTGCTACGGTGGGGTGTACGTCGCCATACCCTCTCATATTAGAATAGGCGATCGCTAAAATTGATCCGGTTTCTGCTCTGGCCATGGTTGCTAATGCTGCTGAACGAGAAACGGGGAAAATTAAGGGTTCACGGGTAATATCAAAGGGTAATGTGGGTTTATTGATGACAGGAGGTAATAATCCTTCTGCGCGTAAACTAGCCAATACTTTAGGAAAAGTGGTGGGTAAGTCTTCTTCGGGGATATTTTTGAGCCAAGATTGAGTAATATGGCGAAATTCATCGGGGGATTCTTTTAATAAGTTAAAACGAAATAATCGCTGTAAATAATCAGAAGTCGGCCCTAACATTTGTCCCCCTGGAATTTCTTTAAAGGCAGCAGAAATACGACGAATTAATCTTAAATTTTCCCCATGATGGACAGGAGTTTCTCCTAAACGGGGTTTAGTGGAACGATAGGCGCGAAGATAAAAAGCTGCTTCGAGGATGTCTCCTGCGCTTTGTTTAATGGCTAGAGAGGCTAATTCGGGATGGTATAAACCTCCTTCTGATAAAACTCGACTGTGTAAAAAATGTAATTGATTTTCGATAGTTTGAGCAGACAAAGGATCATTTTTTTGATCATTAGTCCGCAACACATCTAACAGATTAATTGCTTCATTGATCGCTTCTTCTCCTCCTTGTATGGCGACATAACCCATTGATAAATTTTCCCAATGATGAACATTAATTAATCATTATATACAAAAAAAATAGTAGGTTAATTTATCAGATATTAACTAAAATATAACTTAAGGTTAAACTCATTCATCTTATAATAAAATTCCTAAAGAAAGCTGATATAGCGTTTCTCACACTTACGAGGTACACCTAACATTTAAGTTCTGACTCCTGACTCCTGACTCCTGTTCGCTAGAGCCGGAGCGAAGCGAGGAACTCCTAAAACTAGAAAATTTTGTACCCCACAAGTATGGGAACTGCTATAACTGCTTTAAAGTCCTAATAATTGACTAATGGCTGGTAATAATTTATTGCATTCTGTCACTAAGGTTGTGGCGGTGGGTAAGGTAGAAACAATCCCTAAAATGGCATTTTTAGAGAGTTTGGCTAATTTTTTCAAGTTACTATCTTCGGGATTTTTAGCAGCTTCTGTGATGTTATAAACGCTGTCTAATATTTCTGATTTTTTCTCATCGTCAAGATTTTTCTCTGTTTCTATTGCTGTTTTTAATTGACTTAATAACGCTTTTATGCTATCTTTTCCATCTTCTGTATTATCGGGTAATTATTGAATATTATTGCTAACTTCTCCGCTAATTTCTCCTACATTAACTACGGAATTAGGAGCCTCAATATCTCGTATTGTGATGTTCTTGCTATTGTCTGAACTGTTAGTCATAGATTTATTTTCATTAATAATATTAGTTGGAGCAGGTTTTAAAAGTTCGACGACTCTAATTATATCTTTTTTGTGTTCTCTTTCTGCTTCTAATAGTTTATTAGCAATTGCTTCTTTTAATCTGAGTTCATAAACTTCATCAAAAGTATTTTGTATATCAGCTTTGTTGGCATCTTCAGGAACTTCAACCGTAACTAAAACATCATTCCCCTTTTTCTCAATGCCTTGAATATTATCATAACTAATATTAGGGTTTTCTTCGACAATTTTATCAAACGCCTGTTTAAACGCTTCGGGGTTAATCCCATTTTTCAAGAATAATTGCACTGTATTAATAATTTCTCTGTATAGTTTCTCAAAATCTCCAGTTTGAAACATTTTATTGGGATCATGGGGACGGCGTTCTCTGGTTCCATTGATTCCTGGCTTTTCTAATAAAAATAAATATTGACAATCAACGTTATCTAAAATTGTACTTTGATCGATGTTCCAAGCTTCAATACAAGCACCGGTTAAATGACAGTTCGTAAAGTTAGTATTAATAACAGAAACTTGGGTTAAATTTGCCCATTCTAAGTTAGTGGCTCGCAAACTGGCATCATTCAGATTACACTGTTTTAGATTAGCTTCATTTAAGTTAGATCCGTCCAAGTTTGCTCCTTGTAAGTTGGCGTTGACATAAGATTTTTCGGAACCATTCCCTGTCCTTAATAACTCTCTGATATGAGGTTGATAAAGTATAGTATTTCCTGGACGAATACGATCTAATTCTTCGGCATTTTTGAAGCAAGTACGGGTTAAAATGGCCTCTTGAAAATCCGTACTTTCTAATCTTGCTTCGGTGAAGTGAGCATCAGTAAGGTTAGCCTTTTTAAAAGTAGTACCACCAGTTGCAGCAAAAGCAATAGCGAAGGTGCGTATCCAAGCATCTCTAGGATCACCTTTCATCGCACGATAGGCAATCACACAGGCAAGAAGAATTAATGGTGTGGCAAATACTCCACCTAAAGCAAACCCTCCAGCAAAGGCTCCAACCAATGCTCCACCTACTGAAAAGGCTGCGGTAAAGACTCCAGCGAATATTCCCCCTATTGCTACAGTAACGCTTCCAGCAAAGGCTCCAGCAAAGGCTCCAGCAAAGGTTATAGCAAAGCTTCCAGAAAAGGCTCCGACAAAGGCTCCAGTAAAGGCTTCGGCAAAAGCCCCTGCACAAATTCCAGCAAAGACTCCGGCGGCTAAACCTTTACGGTAAGAAGTAACACAGAAAATGAGAAGAGAGGCAACGGTTAAACTTCCTGATATTATATATTCCGTAGTAGAACGATCAAAAATCCCAGCAATATAAGACCCACTCCATCCTGACAGAAAACCAGATAAAGTGACTACAATCATGACAGGGAATAGCAATACAATTTGAGATTTTAATGTTAATCCTGCCATTGCTTGACTAAAATCACTGTCTATGAGGGTTGCGCCAGTAAAGTTTGCTCCTCGGATATCACAACTGCTAAGATTTGCCCCAGTAAAGTTTGCTCCTCGGATATCACAACTGCTAAGATTTGCCCCTGATAAGTCCTTTCCTGCAAAGTTTTGACCTCGGAGACATTCCCTTGAGAAGTCCCGTGTTCCTGCGTTATAGAGGTTGATTAGTTCGGATGCTTTCATTATTCAGTTATCAGTATGTAGGGTGGGCAATGCTAACACTATCTCGATAACAAGATTTTGGCTGTAATGAGCATTGCCCACATTACTCGTATATCAGTAAACAGTGAATTTTGTTCTAATAGGAAACAGTGGTGTTATTATATGGGTTAGTAAGGTAATATGCCCACAGTATAAACAGTTTTTAAGCTTAATATTATTAAACTCTTATGAAGTTGCTATAGCAGTTCCCATACTTGTGAGGTATCAACTCTTCTAGTCTTAGGAGTTAGGAGTTCGGGAGTTCAGGAGTTCAGAAGTTGAATCTTAGGTGTACCTCATGAGTCCAGGAAATACTATAGAAAGTAGGGCGAATATTAATAAATTTTCTTATCCTAAACTCAGGTTAAACTACTATGTAGGTGGTTATCAATAAACGCAAGGTGGGCAATACTAAGAAAGAGCTAACAAACCTGAGCTAAAAACCATTTTAGACATTGCCCACCCTACAAGTTTAATCCGTTTAATTATGTCTACCTACTTATAAGTATTTAAAATAAGCTGCGATGAATAAGTTTGCAATTGAAGGAACGGATATTCTTACCCCTGATGGTTGGGTAAAAAATGGCACAGTTATTATTGAAAATGGAAAATTTTTATCCATAGAAACATCTCCTACCGATAAAATACCAACAATTACCGCAAAAGGATTATTAATGCTACCGGGAATCGTAGATATACATGGAGATGCCTTTGAAAGAGCGATCGCACCTCGGCCTGGATCACATTTTCCGTTTAAAATGGCTATATTAGAAAACGATCGCCATTTAATAGCAGCAGGAATTACCACGTTTTTTTACTCTATTACTGATTCTTATGAACCAGGTTTACGCAGTCGGGAGACAGCGAGAGAAATTATTAATTTTATCTTGGGAGAAGGGAAAAATAGTTTAAAAGTTGATAGTAGAATTCACATCCGTCATGAACAAGCAAATACTGATAATTATGATGAGTTATGTGATTGGTTGAAACAAGGAAAAATTGATTTATTATCACTCAATGATCATCTTCCTCCTGTTGGTGATGACTACAAATTAAACCGTCATCTTAACTCTTTGCGACGCAGACATAAAATGAGTGATCAAGAATTACATAAGCTAATAAAAACAGCTTTAAATAATAAAGAAAAAGGATTACAACAAATTGAAGAATTAGTAACAATAGCCCATGATCATCATATTCCTTTAGCTTCTCATGATGATGATACAGAAGACAAAGTCAAATTAAGTGCAAAATGGGGCGTTTCTATTGCAGAATTTCCTGCTAACGTCCATATCGCTGCTAAATCGAGGGATTATGGTGCATCAGTGTTAATGGGTGCGCCTAATTTAATTAGAGGGGGTTCTCATGTGGGTTGGATGAGTGTTGAAATAGCAGCTAAAGAGGGTGTAGTAGATTGTTTGTGTTCTGACTATCATTATCCTTCTCTATTTTATGCCCCTTTTAAATTAGCAGAAATGGGAATTATGTCCTTTGAAAAAGCCTGGGAATTAGTTTCAAATTATCCAGCTAAAGCTGCGGGGATAGGAAATAATAAAGGTAAAATTTCGACTGGTTTTGATGCCGATTTTCTATTAATTGAAAAAGATAATATTCATCTTAATAGTATTAAATCTATTTATATAAAAGGAAAAGAAGTGGCACGTTATTAATTAATAGTAAGGTGGGGAGTGCATCGGCCTACCTAAAGTGTTTTGATAGAATGAGATAAGTAAGGTCTTCATTCGACATTCTGAACAAAAACAATAAATCTGAGGACTAACATTATGCTACACAAAATTGAAATACAAGAATTGCAAGAAAATCTAGATGAATATCTCAAGCTTAAATCTCCCGTTGCTGTAACACATAAAGGTCATACTATCGGCTATTTTGTGCCAACTCCTGTGGAGATAGACTCTGAAGATATTAAATCTTTCAAAGTAGCTGCTACTAAATTGGATAAAATGTTAGCCGAGAAAGGAATTACAGAAGATGAACTCGTTGCCGAGTTTCAACAATTGCGTCAAGATCAGGAGTAGTTTTTATAATGACAATAGGTAAAAGAGTTGTTCTGGATGCTAATATTTTGATCAGGGCTGTTTTAGGCATTAAAGTTAGAAGAATTATAGAACAATTTCATGAGTCAGCACAGTTTTTTACCCCTGAAATTTGTTTTAGTGATGCCAGAAAATATTTACCTCCTTTATTTGCTAAAAGAGACTTACCAGTAGATGATGCGCTAATTGTATTACAAAAATTAACTTGTTTTGTTCAGAGTATTGACTACAATCTTTATCAAATGTATGAACTTGAAGCTAAACAAAGAATTGAGAAACGAGATATTAATGATTGGCCTATCTTAGCAACTGCATTGTTACTTGATTGTCCCATTTGGACAGAGGATGTTGATTTCTTTGGTACAGGTATTGCCACTTGGACAAGCGATCGCATACATCTTTACTTAGAGTAAGTTAAATTAAATTTATCTTCTACATCAAACTTTTACGAATAATTCCCGATATTTGTTCTACCAATAAAACCACCACAAAAATGACAATAATGGTCATAAAAGCTTCATCATAACGTAATAACTGCATGGAAGTAGCTAACTCTACCCCGATACCCCCTGCACCCACTAAACCCAAAACCACCGCAGAACGCACGGATGCTTCTAAAGAGTATAAAGTAGAAGCCACAAAAGAAGGCATGGTCACAGGAAGAATAGCCCCAACAATAATACCCCATTGGGATGCACCTAAAGCCCGTAACGCTTCTACTGGTTTGGGATCAATTTCCTCAATACGTTCAGCAAAAAATTTACCACAAAAACCCATCACATCAACCATAATCGCTAAAATTCCGGCACCTGCACCTAAACCCACCACAACAATAAATAATAAACCCCAAACGAGATCAGGAATAACCCGTAACAGGGTAATAAAACCGCGACTAAAGCGATAAATTACTCCATTAGGACTGGTATTTTTAGCAGCAAGGAAAGATAAAGGTAAACTAAATATAGCTCCGAAAACTGTTCCTACTAAAGCCATTTCAAAGGTTTCAATAGTGGCTTTAATGATATTAAGTAATCGATCTGGTTTCGGGGGAAATGCCTCCGCTAAAAATGCTCCCAAGCGAAAAAAACCTTTATAAATTCTCTCAGGTGTTAAGTTACTAATATATAAACCATGTAAGAAAAAAGCTAAGAGAATACCTAAACCAAACCAAATGGTAAAAGAAGGTTTACGGAAACGGGGAGGGGGTGAAGTGGTTGATTGATTTTGATAAGTATTTAATTTCATTGGGGTGGGAAGTGTGGGAAGTGTGGGGAGAATTTTTAGGGTAGATTTTGCGTTCCTTGATAGAGAAGGGTTAAGTCTTGATCCTCAAGGGATTTAACGGTGGTATCCATGTTAATTTTGCCATCCCGTAAACCAATAATACGATGACCGTATTCTTTGGCTAATTCCAATTGATGTAGGGTACAAATAACAGTTAATCCTTGTTCTCGGATAATAGACCATAATAAATCCATTACCTCTCTACCGGCTTGAGGATCAAGACTGGCAACCGGTTCATCCACTAAAATTAACTTGGGGTTTTGCATCAAAGTTCGGGCGATCGCAACTCTTTGCTGTTGTCCGCCAGATAGAGTATCGGCTCTTTGTTGGGCGATATGGGTTAAATTAACTCTATCTAGGCATTCCATAGCGCGTTTTCGCTCTGTTTCGGGGGCTGTTGCCGGAAACCAATAACGAGGGCTTCTGCTGCGTCCTAATGCGCCGTGTAAGACGTTATGGAAAGCCGATAAACTCCCCACGAGATGGAATTTTTGAAACACCATGCCAACTTGCGATCGCATTTGTCGTAATTGTTTAGCATTCAGCTTTGATAGTTGCCAATTCCCTATACAAATTTCTCCAGAAGTAGCAGTTTCTAAGCCCAAAATACAACGTAATAAGGTGGATTTTCCCGAACCATTTGCCCCTAACAATACGATACCTTCCCCTGGTTGTGCCGAGAAACTAACCTCATCTAAGGCAACTGTTCCATTGACATAAACTTTGGTAAGGTCGCTAATTTTCAGCGATAACATTGTTTCAATTAAGTACCTAGACAAAAATAAACGTGATAGTGAGAGGAAGCAGAGGTAGACTATGAACAATTACTGAACTCCTGTAACTCCTGAACTCCTGAACTCCTGAACTCCTGAAACTCCTGTAACTCCTAAACTCCTGTAAATCCTAAACTCCTGAACTCCTCTTAATCCCCAACAAATTCAGTAAAATCGTTAATACCAATGGCTTGATAAGCTTGACGAATGGGATCATAATCAGAGTCTTTTGCTTCAACTAAAGTTGAACCTTTATACTTTTCGTTGGCATCAACTGACACAATAGCCCCAATTAATTGCTCTTGATTTTCTACCATGTTCTTTTTAATTTCTTCTACATATTCGGGCTTTAGTTTATTACTAGCAATAAATACATCACTGGGTAAGAGATTTCCTTTTTTAACAATGGGATAATCTTCTGATTTGAGGTTTTTGGCTTCCATAAAGCGATCGTAGTCTAATGCTGCCCCTCCCCAAGCTTCTACGTCTTCGTTTTGAAACGCTTGTAAGTCTGCATCTCCTAACATTTTAATCTCAATATCTTTTTCGGGTTGTAACCCTGCATCAACTAAAATTTTGGTGGGGCCTAGTTGTCCGCTAGTGGAACCGAGATCAGACATGGCGATGGTTTTCCCTTTAAGATTCTCTAGGGAGTTAATACCACTGTCTTTATGGACGGCAATAACAGAACGATAGTTAGGACGGGTAATGGCAATAAACGGTACAGCCTCGGTTTTAGCTTGCATTACCACATATTCAGCAGGCCCTGTTAAGACAATATCAACTTGCTCCGATTGTAAAGCAACCGCCGCAGCAGTGCGATCAGCCACTGGAAAGAATTCTATTTCTTTACCTAATGTTTCGGCTAATGCGTCACGAAACGGTTCATAATCTCGTTGCAACTCTTCTAACCCTTGTACATCCGTGACGGCGAAACGTAATGTATCTGGTTCTCCATTAGGGTTGGTAGAAGAATTGGGAGAATTACTACTACAAGCTACCAGAAATAGTAAAGAATATACTAAAAAATTACGACGTTTCATTAATTAATAACCTGGGATTTTTACCTCACCATATCTTATTAGCAAATAATCGTATTGAAGTTAAGAATAAATTATCATTAAGTTAAATTTATTACTCTTATAATATTAAGAGACTGTTTATAAATAGAATCTTAAGACGGTAGGGTGGGCAAGTCAAAGACTTATCTAAACTAACTTCACCCTTGAAAACCTTGCCCACCTTACAAAATTCGTTGTTATTATTTCTTTAGGAACAGTCTCTAATTCACTTATTAAAAAACCACTCAAGGTATTAAAGGAGACATTCTCATGACGAAAAAGAAATTACAGTGGTGCGTGGTAAAGCTAACAATTGCTCAGCGTCTAGTAAAATTAAATCTACTCCTAAAGGAAAATTACGATTCCATTGATTTCTCAGGGTAAACCAATCAGGATTAAAACCTTGTAAAAAGACAATGTTACTATTAGCAATACCTGGCCCAGTTAAGTGTAATTTAAAATCTCCTTTTCCAATAGCTTTGCCCACTAAAATAAGAGTTGCTCCCTTTTCTGGATTAGATAAATCGCCTAAACTAATCTCGAAGTTTTCTAAAGGAGGATTAATAGCATTTTTGACAATATATTGAGCATTTTTAGCAGTTTCTAAAGGACTTTGTAATAAAAGGCGATCGCTTTGGGCAACTAAATTATCATCATCACTCCAACTAACACTTTGATCCAAAATAGTAGAAAGAATTGCCAGTAAAATTGAATCGCTTCCTATATGCTCTTTTAAGCTGACAACTTCTCCAGGAAAACTAAAACAATGGAGGAGTTTACGAAAAATTTTTTGTTGGGTTTGAGGTTGCCAAATTGAATTAACCTTCAGCATTATTTTCCTCCTGGCTTAATAAAGAAAAGTTTACCTTTGTTTTGGCTAACATTGCCCCCCGAATATGCTTTTCTTCTTCTCTTTTTTTCATACCTAATTCAATATAATAAGCAACTTTTTCCCAACCTGGAAGTTGATTAGCCATCACCGCATCACAAACTGCTAACGCAACTGCTAAATCTTCAGAATCTGTCATCACTTGGGCTGCTCCATCATAACTTTCTCCTTGTTCATTTATCAAACTTAAATAAGCATTAGCAATAGGAATTTCTCCGAGATAATAGGGTTCATGAAAAACTCCATCTTGCAGGGTTAAAAGACTTAAGCCATTTTGGGGTAACATTCGATGTTTAATCTGCCAATTTTTAGTAATTTCTTCAGCTAAATTACAGATAGTTTCTAGAGAATGAGCCGTTAATGCTTTGACCCATAAAGAACGTTTATAAGTCATCATAAAACTTGCTTCCTTAACCAAGTCGATAAATAGTCAATGGTGATGATTGTCAAAAGAATAATTAACATCAAAGTAGCTGCTTTTTCATAGTTAAAAAACCTAAGATTTGTATTCAGTTCAACCCCGATACCGCCAGCACCCACTAACCCTAATACAGTGGCCATGCGAACGTTACGATCAAAAATATAAAGAGTATAACCGATCGCCTCTTGTAAAATAGACGGCCAAGCTGCATACATAATTAACTGTAAGGTGTTAGTCCCAGTAGCAGTTACTCCCTCATAAACCCCTTTATCAACTCGTTCCATACTTTCAGCCAAAAATTTACTTAAAAACCCTGTCGTATGAATTCCCAGAGCTAATAAACCAGGCAGTGGCCCTAAACCCAATGCTGCGACAAAAACTAAGGCTAAAACTAAATCAGGCATCGCACGACAAAAGTTAAGAATTTCTCTTGCTATTCGATAAATCAAGGGGTGAGGTGAGAGATTTTTAGCTGCTATGGGTGCTAAGAAAAAACTTAAAATTAGAGCTAAAACTGTACCCCAAAAAGCAATGATAACTGTAACAACCATCAACCACAGATATTGAGAAAACTCACTAAAATCTGGGCGAGTATAACGACTTAAATATTCAGTGATATTTCCACCGCTACGGAGTAATTCTCCAAATGGCAACTGTAAATAAACTAAACAAATAATCGTTAAGACTAATACAATTCCAAATATTACAAGTGGCCAGTTAAACGGTTTAGGTGGTAACTTAGACATGATCATGTTTTCAGTTAATTAAATAACCTCAGTTCGGTTTAAGGAATTGGTCAATTGTGATACAAGGCAGGAGTATAGGAGTTCAGGAGTATAGGAGTTCAGGAGTATAGGAGTTCAGGAGGGCAGGCTTAGCCCGATGCTCCGCAGCAGAATTTAAGCATTTTTCCCCTTCTTCCTGCTTCCTCTGCTTCCTACCCCTCTGCAATTTTCTTATCCCGAACTGACGTTAACTAATGAGAGAGAAGAATGCTATCAATAAATATTCTCCCTGCTCTTTTCTAGCAAACATTTAGCAATTTCAGATAATATAAGAACGTAGTTGAGTTGATAAATAATCTAAAATCGTCACCATCAGATAAATTGCCAAAACAATTAAAATCAAACGACTATAATTGAATAGGCGAATGGAAGAAATCAACTCATAACCAATCCCACCTGCACCGACAAAACCCAATACCGTCGCTGAGCGAATATTATTATCGAGAATATAAAGGGTTGTTCCGATAAAATCAGGCATTGCTTGGGGCAACATCGAAAAATGAACCTTTTGTAACCAATCTGCCCCTGTTGCTTGTACCCCTTCAATCATTCCTACATCAACCACTTCAATACTTTCAGCGAAAAACTTACCCATAAACCCCGTTGTGACAAATGTAAGGGCTAAAATACCAGGGAAAGGGCCTAATCCCAAGGCAGAAACAAAAAGCAACGCCCAAACAATCTCAGGTAACGCTCTCATAAAACTAAGCAAATTTCTGACAAAATGAAAGACAATGGGCAAAGGACTACTATTTCTCGCTGCTAAAATTCCCAATGGTAAGCTAAAACAACAAGAAAACACGGTACTTAAAAAACCCATCGCAATGGTTTCAAGCATTTTATTGGTAAGGGTTGGGAGATAACTCCACTCAGGAATTGTCAGTAAATTAGAGACAAAATTGAAGAAGTTACCAGTGGATTTAACGATAGTAATGGGGTTAAATTCTACAAGGGGCGCAGTTACCAGCAAAATGAACATAGGGATAATAATAAACAGAATACTCCCAACGCTTGGTAATCCATTTTGAGTCGGCCAATATTTAGGCCACAGCAATATTTTCATGATCCTCTTTGTGATAAATTGTCTCTAGGAGACTATCATTAAGCAGATTAACAGGCTGATCATCAAATACCACTTTCCCCTGTTTAATGCCAATAATGCGATCGGCAAACTGCATGGCCAAATTAACTTGGTGTAAACTTGCTAATACCGTTACCCCATCTTCTTTGCAGATTTTGAAAAGAAGTTCCAGAATTTCTAAGCTTGTGGCAGGATCTAAACTAGCTACTGGTTCATCAGCAATAATGATCTGGGGTTTTTGGACTAAAACACGGGCAATGGCTACCCGTTGTTGTTGTCCTCCCGATAAATTATTAGCCCTCTGCCAAACTTTATCCGTTAATTCAACCCTTTCTAACGCCCAGTGAGCTAACTTATAATCTTGTTTGGTAAAAAGATAAAAAAGACTCTCCCACCAACGACGATAATAAGAACGCCCAATTAATACATTAGTCATGACATTGAGGCGATTCACCAAATTAAACTGTTGGAAAATCATCCCCACTTTGGCTCGAACATGACGCTGATTTTGTGGGGTTAACTTCCGTTGATCAATGATAATCTCTCCTTGGGAGGGGGTTTCCAAGCCGTTTACCATGCGTAACAGCGTCGATTTTCCAGCACCTGAAGATCCTAGAATAACCGTAAATTCTCCTGGATTAATGGTTAAATCTGTTCTCTGGATTGCTTGAAAACCATTGTTAAACGTCTTCGTCACTCCTTTAAATTCAATGGTAGTCATGATGGCAGTTTTCAATTGAGTGTATCAATATTCGGTGTTAGGTTGAGTGTGGGAGGGGTGGGGAGTGTGGGGAGAATTTTTTTTCTTAGTCTATTGATATAAAAACCACTGTGAAAAAATCCTTATTTGAGAATTTCCTCTTTTTGCAAACCTAACTGTTGCACAATATCCCGAATCACTTGATAGTCTTTAGCGGTTACTTCTTCATAACGAGCTAAGGTACCATAACCTGTCACTTCAATTTCATTATGAGCATTAAGAATAACTTCTTTGATCTGGGCTTTAATTTCGGGATCTAAATCAGCACGATAGGTTAGAGGGGAACCTGGAATGGGATCAGATGTTTCTAAAACACGGAGATCGTTATCTTTAATTAAGCCCTTTTCCAGCATCTTTTCGTGGGTGATATCATTACTTCCTGCTGCTGCTACTGTCTTATTTTTCACTGCCAACTGTGCTGCATCATGAGAACCTGCATAAGTAACCTTGCCAAAAAACTGATCAGGCATTTCTCCCGTAGTTTTTTTTACCATATAGCTAGGCACTAATGATCCTGATGTGGAAGCCGGATCAACAAACGCTACATCAGCCCCTTTTAAATCAGCGATGGATTTAGCAGGAGAATCTTCTGGCACAAAAATCATACTTTGATAGGTAGAAGTCCCCCCTTCTTTAACTCCCACAGCAAAAGCCTCCGCTTCTGCTTCTTGTTCAGCTAAAACATAAGAAAGAGGGCCAAACCAAGCAATATCAACGCGATCGCGTTTCATCGCTTCAATAACACCAGCATAATCAGTGGCTTGAAAGACTTTAACCGGCATTCCGATTTTTTCTTCTAAATGAGCGCGCATTGGCTCAAATTTAGCCAACATTTCTTCGTTGTCTTCTGCTGGAATTAAACCCATAATAATTTCAGACTTAGCTGGTGAGGATACCTCCTGAGGAGCGTTTTCGGCGGTTTGGGAATTATTAGTACATCCCCCAAATAAAGGCAAAAAAACTAATGCCCCCAACAGCAATTGACGACGTAACATAAATTTTCCTAGATTAAGATGAAATAAACGACTAAGGTTAGTTTTTGAATAGTTCATCCATAGCTTAAGGACGGAAAATTAAATCCCTTTTAATTTTGGAATAAATTTTGATTATAAATTTGTTCGGACAAGTTACCTAAGTTGGTGACGTTCTCCCGCCGTTAACCGCTTAGGCGGTATAACGGGGGCTTCTAAAATAGAGATAGCTGAACATACTCTTTTTCAGAAGTTTCCTGCTTCACGGGCTGTCTATTGACTAAGCCTCCACAGGCAGACGGGATGAGACCCACCCCATGTATTTCTAAAGCCTTCTTGATTCAGTCGCTCATGGGGGAAACCCCCAAGACCGCGCTGAATCGCTTTTTGAGAATATTAACTGCGGCGTTTTCATCGCGATCCATCGTTAAATTACATTTCGGACATTCATGTAATCTAACTGATAGAGTTTTCGGGACTTTATGACCACAGTAGGAGCAATTTACTGTCGTTCCATGAGGACTAACTTTAACAAACCAGACACCGCGTTTTACCGCCACTGCTTCTAGTTTTGTTAAGAAATTTCCCCAAGCGACATCTAAAATACTCTTAGCTAATTTAGTTCTAGCTAACCCTTTGATGTTTAAGTCTTCACAAGCAATAAAGTCATGATTGTTGACCAACCAATGTGCTATTTTGTAGTGCCAATCTTTTCGATATCTAGAAATCTTTTGATGAGTTAAAGCTATTCTTTTTTGTTGCTTCTCATAGTTTTTTGAACCCTTAACTTTTCTAGCTAATTTACGTTGTTGACGAGCTAAATGCTGTTGTTGATTGCGATAAATCTTTTTAACGGCAACTGTTTCTCCTTGACTGGTAGTCAAAAACTCTTTCAATCCCAGATCAATTCCCACTACTGATTTAATATTATCTATGGGGATAATATTGGGAATATTATGATCTTCTGCTGTTAAGCAAACATAATATCCATCAGCCTTTTTGACAATCGTAGCAGTTTTGAGGACAAAACCATCGGGAATCGGACGATGAACAACTACAGGAATAGCTCCCCATTTCTTTGTCCAAATACAATTATTAGAAAACTTGATAACAGCTTTCGGATGATTAACTCTCGAAAAACTAAAAGACCTTAATTGACCAGATTTCTTGAATCTAGGTCGTCCTCTTCTTCTTGGTGCGCGTTCCCTTGCGCCATGCGATGGCGCGGGGTCGCATCCGCTTTTCCCTTTTTTGTCTGGTATTAGCCATTTTTTCCAGGCTTTATCTAATCTTTGAAGATTCATCTGTTGAACTTCGCAGTAAATATTTTTATAGTCGGGGAAGAGGATTTTTGTCTGTTTTAAGTCTGATTGTTGAGTGTAATAATTAACTTTTTCTGTTATTTCTCCTATAGGTTCACTAATTAAATTACATCTATCAATGGCACATCGAGTCCGTCTTAACCAGTCCAAACGCTGACCTAGTGCATAGTTCCAGTGACGACGCAGGAGTTCTAACCACTGGTCTATACACTCTGCTTGTTGAGGAGATGGCTTGATTCGGTACTCGAATGTCA
>JAAUYD010232340.1_pt1 | contig 33624 bp, 34 predicted proteins | sample 7278101 | NCBI WGS metagenome assembly JAAUYD01 (sample SAMN14350128, study PRJNA611818) | marine sediment metagenome | isolation source: surface marine sediment (0.6m) | place: French Polynesia: Moorea | collected 2018-08
GAACAATGAATAATTAATAATTAATAATTAATAATTATTAATTAATGAACATAAGCATCTAAAAATTCGTCCTAACCCACCAAAATAAGCACTGTATTAAACTGAGTTTTGTTGGGTTGAAGGACGAAACCCAACCTACTTATTAGGAATCTCTATCTATTTTTAATATTGATTGAATCAACAATTTTCTCTTCTTCTGATACAACTTCAACAGGAATTAAAAGAGGTTTAGCGTTTTTGGGTTCAATGTTAAATAATACCCGACTCATCCCTGAAGCACAACATAAGGGATCGCTATTATTGTAGCGTTTATATTCCACAAATAGACTAGAAGAGCTTGTTAAGAAAATACGAGAAATATCCCCATCGGTTCGAGAGTTCATGGGTTGAGGTGATAAGGTTCCTGCAAACTGTTCTCCTACAAATACAAATGCTTGATAACCCAACGGACGACACATTCCATCTACCCCAGTCATCGCAGTAATAACTGTGGTTTCATTGTAAGTTTGTTGAGGGCCAAATAATTCCCAACCGGCTTTAATAATACTTCTTTCTTGTGGATTGGTTGCTTCTCTTAATTGATCTTTACATCTGTCGATGTTAGGAAGTTCAGCATCAATTTTGGGTGCATTAGGAATCATTTTTCCTAGATCATTCCAGTTATTGAGTTCATTATCTAGCCATATTTTTGTTTTTTGCTCGATTTCTTTTTTACTAATAATTTCAATCAATGACCACTTAAGACTACTACTATCAGCGGGAGGATTTAATTTTTTTTTTGAGCAATTCTTAACTCATAAAGATATCCAGGTTCGTAGTTAAATCCTTCAATCGATCCATAGAACAATATCCAATTATCTTCTAAATTTTCCTTGATTTGTAAGCATTTTTGAGGTGCAAACCCAATACAATCTACGGTTTCAGGACTAATATAAACTGTTTTTTCTATAATTTTACTGTTGTCATTGGTTATATTTTTGAAGGTCATAATACCAATCTCTTTTGGTTTAATGTAAGCAATTTGTAATTGTCCTTTTGCATTAATACTGTACAGTTTTGCTCCTTCTAAAGCTGATAAAAATAACGTTTCTTGGTTCATAATGTCTTCAGAACAAGCTTTACGAGTTGCAGCAATTAACCCAACTTTCATGGCATTTCCTTGAATTACATATCCTGTGGTATAACGGTTACAACTACCACTTCCTGATAGCCTATCTTTTTCAAACATCAGGGTAGAGTTTTCTTTACTTAATGTTTGATTTTCAGTCCAACTAGCTAACTGCCATTCGGTTCCAATTAAGGGATTTTTAGTTTGATTTTGTTGTTGATTTTCGGTTGAATTTGATGGGAGTTCACTGGCGATCGCAGGATTATATTGTTCTAAAGATATTAACGAAATCGATATTAGCATTAACCCTTGAATAATTTTTTTAAGCTGAAAAGAATTAGTCATTTCTTTATTAAAACTGTTGTGAGTTGATTAATGGCTTTATTTTTTTCTATTATAACAAAGTTGCTCATTCTATCATATATTCAAACCAAGAAAAATATTTATTACCTCCTCTAAATATTAGAGTTAAGAAAATGCTTGTCTTGATGTGCCTTAATTTCATGAAAAATGTTGAAAACCTTGATCTAAGTTTATTTTAACCTCTTGGTTTCCATCTACTAAAATGACTGATTTTTCCTCAATAATTTTCCCAATAATATTTGCTTGGTTGCCTATGGTTTTAACCAATTGACTTGCAACTTCTTCGGATAAACATAATACCAACTCAAAATCTTCCCCTCCATATAATACCCAATTTAAGGCTTGCTTAGAATTAAACCACTGTGATAGCATAGATACGCATGGTAGTTTGGATAAGTGTATCTGTGCGCCTACTCCACTCATGGTACAAATCTGCACCAAAGCATCCCCTAAACCATCACTACTGTCCATCCCTGCGATCGCTTGAGTTTCCATAACTTCCCAAAGGTAGGGAAGCGCATCTAGACGAGGTTGGGGGTACTGATGAGCCTGAATTAATCTCTTTCGTGTTTCTGTGTTGAGATTAGTTGCTACAGTAGGATGGAGTAATAATTCGAGTCCTGCTCGTGACATTCCATGATAGCCTGTGGTAACAATAACCTGTCCAGGTTCGGCTGTAGAACGCTTGATAATGTGATGAGGAAAGGCTTGTCCTAAGGCTGTAATACTAACGGTTGTTACCTGAGAGCGACAAATATCTCCCCCCACAATAGGTGTGTTGTATTGGGCTAACAAACTGCTCATTCCTTGGTACAAATGTTCCACCCAACTAGCCGTAACATCTCCAGGTAAAGCTAAACCGACGGTGATTCCTACAGGAGTAGCTCCCATTGCTGCAAGATCCGATAAGTTTGCTGCAACAGCGCGCCAACCAATAGACTGAGGGGGTGTAGTGACATCGCTGAAGTGTACACCATCTACTAAAACATCAGTAGTCACCACTAATTGCTGTTGAGGATCAAGGGATAAAACGGCTCCATCATCCCCGATTGTATCATGGGGACAAAAACCTTTTAATTTTTTTAAGAGTCCTTGTTCCCCAATATCCTTAATTTTCATCGTTTATTGCGTAAAGAAGGGTTAAACATTTCACTAATACCTTCGCCGATAAAGGATAATCCTACTACCATTGATGTCATAGCCATTCCAGGGAATAAAGTTGTCCACCAAATACCTGTAGATAAATCAGGTAATGCTTCTTTGAGATCATGACCCCATTCTGGAACTTCTTCGGGTAATCCTAATCCTAAAAACCCTAAACCACCTAATACTAAAATAGCATCAGCAGCGTTTAAGGTAAAGACAACAGGAACACTTTGAATAACATTTAAAAATAAATAGCGAGATAATACACGAGTTGGAGTTGCTCCCATTGCTTTTGCTGCTTCGATAAATAACTCATTTTTGACACTGGTGGTATGGTTACGAACAATGCGATAATATTGAGGAATATAGGCAATACTAACAGCAATTGCTACGTTTAAAATTCCGCGTCCTAAAATAAAAGCCAAAGTAATTGACAATAATAGACCTGGAATTGTATAAATAGTATCCATAAAAAACAACAAAAACTTATCAACTTTTCCTCCCAAATATCCACTTATCAATCCAAGAGGCACCCCAATAATCATAGATAAAATAGTTGCCAAGAAAACAACTTTCAAAGCAGCTTGAGAACCTAAAAGAGTGCGAGAAAAAACATCATATCCCCTAATATTGGTTCCTAACCAATGACGGAAACTAGGAGACTCTCCAGGAACATTACTTAATAAATCTGTGGGATTTTGAAGGAAACCAATTCCTTGCAAAAGAGGAGCAAATAGAGCAATAAATAACCACAATAATGTTATCAATATACCGATATACATTAATATTTTAGCCAAACTCCAATGAGAAAAACGTCCTAATCTAGATTTCGATATGAGCATAAGCTAAGGATTTCCAAATAATAGATACGAAAAAATTGTAACTCATTATGATCAAATTCAGAACTCTTATTCTGGTATAATTTAGATTATCATTTGTTCTAACCTCAAACTTAACTGTAATCTAAATAGAAAATATCATTTATGTCTTCGCCCTTTATTATTGTAATTACAACAACAGCAAAAAAGGAAGATGCTGATCAAATCGCGACAACTTTGTTGACTAGAAAATTAGCAGGTTGTGTACAAATCCTTGGCCCGATTAGTAGTCATTATTATTGGGAAAATGAGCTATGTCAAGATGAAGAATGGATTTGCTTAATTAAAAGTAGTCAACACAATTATCAAACCCTAGAAAATACCATTCAAGAGATTCATCCTTATGAGATTCCTGAAATTATTAGTTTACCAATTGTAGAAGGAAATGAAAGTTATCTGAGTTGGTTAAATCAACAACTTAAATAGTAAGTATTCAGCTATCAGTTGTCAGCCATCAGTTTCAAACTAACGCTTACAATTATACAGTCTATTTTTGGTAAAAATTTTTATCTAATTAACCATTGTATTTCTGTTATTCTTATTATTATGAATATTACTAAATCTCATCATAAATTGAATATTTCTCTGATTGTTAGTGATTTATCCAGTAAAGGTGCAGGCCGTTGGGGGGGAGCCATTCGACCTTTTTTATTAACACAAGCGTTACAAAAATTGGGGCATAATGTAAAGATTTTTGGGATTGCTTATGAAGAAAATGGGTTATCAGAGTTACCCGAAGATTTACCGATTATTTCTATTCCTTGTCCTTATTATGCAGGATTTGGAGGAACCTGGCGATCGCTGAAACAACTGTTACCGAAAATTGACGGAGATATTCTTTATGCTGTTAAATTAAAACCCAGTAGTTATGGTATTGCTTTGCTCAAAAAATACTTAAGTCATCGTCCGTTAATTGTGGATATTGATGATTGGGAAATGAGTTGGTTTGGGGGAGATGATTGGCGATACAATTTTACAGTGAAAGGGTTTATTGAGGATTTATTCAAAGGAAAAGCACCTTTGCAACATCCCGATCATCCTTTCTATTTACAAAAGATAGAAAAATTAGTTTCTGTAGCGGATGAAATCACCCTACACACCCAATTTATTCAACAACGGTTTGGGGGTATTTATATTCCCAATGGTAAAGATACGGACTTATTTGATCCCCAGAAATATGATCCCCAAAAAAGTCGCCAAAAATACAACTTAGACAACTATAAAATTTTAATGTTTCCTGGCGCACCACGGCCTTATAAGGGGGTAGAGGATATTTTGATGGCCTTAGACAAACTCAATAATCCTGAATTAAAATTAGTGATTGTTGGAGGTAGTCCCTATGATAATTACGATAAAAAGCTACAAGAAACCTGGGGACAGTGGTTAATTCAACTGCCGAAATCACCCGTTCAAGCTATGCCAGAAATTGTTTCTGCTGCCCATTTAGTGGTCGTTCCCCAACAAGATACACCCTCGACAAAAGCCCAATTCCCCTTAAAATTGACCGATGGTATGGCTATGGCCAAACCCATTTTAGCGACTAAAGTGGGAGATATTCCTAAAATTTTAGGGGATACTGGTTACTTAGTCGATCCCAGTTCCCCTGAACAATTAGCTAATAAAATTGACTGGATTTTTCACCATTTAGAACAAGCCCAAATCCAAGGACAAAAAGCAAGAAAAAGGTGCATGAACGCATACAGTTTAGACTCAATGGCTACTATTTTATCTCAAGTCCTAGAACCATTTGGCTCTTAAATAGAGGAAATTAGTAAGCACCTTTTTTGTCAAGAACAACCATAACGGTTTTGACAATTAGGGTAAGGTCATACCATAAAGACCATTTTTGTTGATAGTGAATATCCATTTTGACAATATCTTCAAAATTTTTAATACTTGAGCGACCATTAACTTGCCATTCTCCTGTGATTCCAGGTTTAACATTAAGGCGTTCCCAGTGATGGGGATCGTATTGTTGCACTTCATCTACGGTAGGGGGACGAGTTCCGACTAAACTCATATCTCCCATTAAGACATTCCAAAACTGAGGAAACTCATCTAAACTGGTTTTTCTGAGAAATGCTCCTAAATAGGTAATGCGGGGGTCATTAGTATTCTTGAAAATATGCCCCTCCGCTTCATTTTTAACTAAATGTTTCATTTTATCAGCCCCAACCACCATAGAACGGAATTTCCAGATACGGAAAGGGCGGCCATGTAACCCGCAACGAACTTGACTGTAAAGCAGGGGGCCGGGATCGGAGATGGCCATGATAATCATAATAGGGATAGCGATGATCAATGTTATCATCAACCCCACTATCGCCCCGATAATATCTATCCCTCGCTTGAGTTTACTCTGGATCGAGGGATGTAGGGTGTTAGTTGGTGCCACTGCTAGAGAATAGCGATTTGGATTAAAAGAACTATATGCCGTCATTGCCTTACTAAGATTCGTTTTTCTGCTCCTGATTACCAGGATAAAAGAGGGGTGTTATTTTTCATGTTTGTTTTCATGTTATTTTTTTGTATAACTTCTGGGATAAATTCTGGTTAAGAAGACTGATAAACTGATCAGTATGTCTCAGTTGTTAAGTGAAACTAATTATGACAACCCATTTTATTGAAGCGGAAATCGATCTTCGACAAACCCCCTTGACAGTTAAAGAAGTAGAAGCAACCCTCAAACAACAGGGGGAACCCCTACGCTGGGCCATTACTGAAGTGGATAAAGACAAGCAAACTGCCCATGTAGAAGCTATTGTCACGAAGGAATAATTCATTGAATCATCGTCCTTATACGGCTGTATTAATTGTTCCAACCGGCATTGGGGCAGCCATTGGGGGCTATGCAGGGGATGCTTTACCAGTGGCCAAAGCAATGGCTAAGGTGTGCGATCGCCTGATCACTCATCCCAATGTTCTCAATGGGGCCCAACTTTATTGGCCTTTTGATAATACGTTTTACGTCGAAGGGTATGGTTTAGATCGCTTTGCTCAAGGAGACTGGGGACTGAAACCAGTCCATCAAAACCCTGTGGGCTTAATTTTAGACCAAGGCATCGAACCAGAATTAAGAACCCGTCATATTCAAGCCGCAGATGCCACTAGAGCCACCCTAGGACTGACGTTAACCGATTATGTGGTAACGGATACCCCTTTACAGGTAGAACTGCGTAGCGCAGATTCTGGAGCGAGTTGGGGAACCATTGGCCATCCTGACAGTTTACTGAGGGCGGCCGAAACATTAATTACCAAAAGTAAAGCAGAGGCGATCGCCGTTGTCGCCCGATTTCCGGATGATGTGGACAGTGTTGTACTCAATAATTATCGTCATGGACAAGGAGTTGATCCCCTAGCCGGTGCCGAAGCGGTAATTTCCCATCTCATTGTCCGTCAATTTCGGATTCCCTGCGCCCATGCACCCGCCTTAGAACCTTTACCAGTAGATGACACCATTTCCCCTCGGGCTGCAGCAGAAGAGTTAGGCTATACTTTTCTACCCTGTGTCTTAGTGGGGTTAAGTCGTGCGCCCCAGTTTGTTACCCAACCTCAAACCAATACTATTTGGGCCGATGAGGTAGATGCTTTGGTCATTCCCCACACCGCTTGTGGTGGCAGTGCTATGCTAAGTTTTAGTCAACGCAATACTCGTATTATTGCGGTCAGAGACAACAAAACCGCCCTGAATATTACCCCTAAAGCCTTGGGAATGGAGGCAATTACGGTAAACTCGTATTTAGAGGCGTTGGGTGTCTTAGTGGCTCATCAAGCTGGCGTTAGTATTGATGCCTTTCGTCCTGTTATTTCCTCTCTTTCTCAAGCCTGTGACTAATCCAAATTCGTCTGATATGGAACCGTTAACCCGTACCCAAATTTTAGTGGTTATGGGGGTAACGGCAATTATTTTATTGATCATCGCTAAGGTCTGGCAATACTTTGGTTCTATTGCTTTATTAAAGATTCAATTTTCTCAAAATGGACTATTATTTGGCTTTGCTTTAGCAGGAATTATTATTGTTGCTAGTAGTATTGTTTATCGTCTGTGGCCTGCCTATCGTCAAAGTGCAGACTCTTATTTGCAATTAGTCTTAAAACCGTTAGTTTGGCCTGATTTAATTTGGTTAGGTTTATTACCTGGCCTCAGTGAAGAATTATTGTTTCGTGGAGTGATGCTACCGGCTCTAGGCTATGATTTATTAGCTGTCATTTTATCCAGTTTAGTCTTTGGTGTATTACATCTTAGTGGAGTACAGCAATGGCCTTATGTAGTTTGGGCAACCATAGTTGGGTTTGCTTTAGGTTATAGTGCTTTAGTCACTGATAATTTGTTAGTTCCTATTACCGCTCATATCCTTACCAATTGGATGTCAAGTGCTTTATGGAAGTTTAATAATAGAAGTAGTGATGTTACTTCTTAATTGATTGTATTATGGAAGTTCAATTTAGAGAGTTTAACCCGTTTGATGTTTGGATTTGGTTAGAGTTTGAAACCATTCCTTCTCCTATGGAAAAACAGTACATAGAAGAGGTTTTTAATTCTTGGTTTTATTTAGGTAAGTTAGGGGGATTTAATGCTGAAAATCTCCAAGTACAAGATATGGGAGTTGAAATTAGTTATATGGATTATAATACCAAAGTTTCTGATGAAATTATGATGGCTCCCATGCACAATATGGCCGAATTTGAATACGAAGGGGTTTGGGGTCGTTGTTGGTTTGATCTCGGAACCAGTGATTTAATTGCTCTTGATATTTTGATCAATGCTTTAACTCAATTAAGTCAAGAATTAATCGTCATTAAAAAGTTAGTTATTGGCGGAGAAAATGAAGATTGGCCAATTGTTAATCAGCGACGAGCAATGTTTGCAGAGGAGAATTAATCTGAGTTTGGTGTTAGGAGTTCGTAGGTCAGAGTTAAGGAAAAATTTTGTAAACAAGCTAATTCTTTTAAAAATCTTTTAGTATATTGAATTTCCCATATTTCTGTTAATATATATAGTTTAAACCGAAATTAACTAAAATGACTTGTTTTCATACCTAACTGCGTTCTATTGGCTCCCTAAGATGAAACAAATCAGCTACAATAAAACGTAAGAATTAATTATAACCCCATGTTATTAAATCGAATTTTAAATGACACGGACAAAAAATGGCGACCCATTATTAAAGCTTTAGAAACAGCGATCGGTAAAGATGGAGTCATTCGTCGTAAAGAAGAATTATTGACCTACGAATGTGATGGCTTAACGGCCTATCGTCAACGTCCGGCGGTGGTTGTTTTACCTCGCACCACTGAAGAAGTCGCTGCTGCTGTTAAAATCTGTCATGACCATCAAATTCCTTGGGTGGCCAGAGGAGCGGGAACTGGACTATCTGGAGGCGCGTTACCAGTGGAAGATTGCGTCTTAATTGTCACTGCTCGTATGAAACAAATTCTCAACATTGATTTAGAAAATCAACGGGTTACAGTGCAACCAGGAGTAATTAATAATTGGGTCACTCAAGCGGTTAGTGGAGCCGGTTTTTATTATGCTCCTGATCCGTCTAGTCAAATTATCTGCTCTATTGGAGGTAATGTGGCAGAAAATTCTGGTGGGGTTCACTGTTTAAAATATGGGGTTACGACTAACCATGTTTTAGGCTTAAAATTAGTCATTCCTGACGGCTCAATTATTGAGGTGGGAGGTAGCATTGCTGAAATGCCAGGATATGACTTAACGGGTTTATTTGTGGGGTCAGAAGGAACGTTAGGGATAGCAACAGAAATTACATTAAAAATTCTCAAAACCCCTGAAACTATTTGTGTGGTTTTAGCCGATTTTACTAATGTTGAATCCGCTGGACAAGCAGTAGCAGATATTATTAGTTCTGGGATCATTCCAGCCGGCATGGAAATTATGGATAATTTCTGTATTAATGCAGTGGAAGATACAGTAAAAACCAATTGTTATCCACGAGATGCAGCCGCAATTTTATTGGTCGAATTAGATGGATTATCGGTTGAAGTGGCAGCTTACAAAGAAAAAGTTGCTCAAATTTGTCGCAACAATGGAGCTAGAAATATTACCTCAGCCAATGATTTAGAAACCCGTTTAAAGCTGTGGAAAGGAAGAAAAGCGGCCTTTGCTGCTGCGGGTAATATTAGTCCCGATTATTTTGTTCAAGATGGGGTAGTTCCTCGTACCCAACTGGCTAATGTTCTGGAGAAAATTAATGAATTAGGAGCAGAACATGGTTATCGTATTGCTAATGTTTTTCATGCAGGAGATGGCAATTTACACCCTTTAATTTTGTATGATAATGCGATTCCTGGACAATGGGAAGAAGTGGAAAAATTAGGAGGAGAAATTCTTAAACTCTGTGTAGAATTAGGGGGAAGTCTATCGGGAGAACATGGCATCGGTTCGGATAAAAATGAGTATATGTCCTATATGTTTAACGAAATTGATATAGAAACCATGCAATGGGTAAGAAAAGTGTTTAACCCCGATAATTTAGCAAACCCTGGTAAACTTTTTCCCACTCCTCGAACCTGTGGAGAAGCAGCAAATGCTAAAAGAATGTCTTGACGTTTGAGCCAAAAAGTGTATAGTATGATTCCTTGAGTTAATCATAGACATTATACTTGAGATGATTGATAATTGTCTCAAAAAAGTGTTATCAATTATCACTGTTTAAATATGTCCCAACTGAATTATATCTATACTTTATTTATCAGTAATCTTTTAATCTCTTTACCCTTTCTTCTCCTTGGTATTGTTGTTTCTAGTGGGTTATTAGTTTTTATTGATGAACATCAATTGGTTAATAGATTACCCCGTACTCGTATTTTAGCCGTCATTATTGGCAGTAGTTTAGGATTTTTATTTCCTGTGGGACAATATGGCAATCTTCCCATAACAAGACGCTTATTGCTACAAGGTTTACCCATTCCTTTATGTATTAGTTTTCTCATTGCGTCTCCTACTGTTAACCCTTTTGTTATTAGTAATAGTTGGCAAGTGTTAGGAGATCATCCTAGATTAGTCTTTTTAAGAATTTTGGGAACTTGGGTAATTAGTATTATGGTTGGTTTAGTTTTTAGTGCCTACCCAGAAAAATCTATTGTTGTAGATGAATCAGCTTCTGTTCTTAAAAGCCGTTCTACTTTAGTTAATTCAGGTACTATTTTAGCACCTTCTGAGGACTTTCAACCCTTTCATCGTTCTGGTAATTTAATTTATGAATATCAAGGTAATATTAGGACTTCTGTGAGTCTATGGAAACAATTTTTATTATTTTTTGAGAATATAATTAAAGAGTTTATTGAATTAGGAAGTATTCTTCTTGTTGGGGTTGCTATATCTACCGTTTGTCAAGCTTTTTTGCCTCAAGCACAACTTTTCCAATGGGGAGAAAATCCTTTAAACCAACTATTAATTATGATAGTATTTGGTTTAGTAATATCTCTTAATTCTCTTAACTCAGCTTATTTTTTAACCCCTGTTTTGTCTTCTATATTATATGGTTCTGGTTTAGTTTTTTTATTATTAAATTCTCTGTTTAATATTTCTAGTTTAATTTTGTTTTTAGGAATAATACGGATTAAGTTTGCCAGTTATATATTTATTTTGACAGCGCAGTTAATTTTAGTTTTGGGTTTATTTCTTAATTTTTATATTAGTTAGTCGTTCAAAAGCATCTAGTCATTACACTATCTTTTAAAAGGGTTAACAATGGTTAATTTATTTATAATAATTAATCTATCTTGCATATCTTCAGAGTAAATAATTTCCGCATTAGCAGACAAAGCACTTGCTATAATTAGACTATCCCAAAATGAGAATTGATATTGTAAGCGCAAATTAGATGCAGATTTAAGAAGGATTAAATCAAAGGAAATAACTTGACAACGATTATATAAAGATTCTATGACTTGCTTTACTTCTTCTTCTTGAAAGGAGGCTTTTTTTAATAAGTTGACCGAAAGTTCGTTGATAACTTGTGTACTGATAGCTAAATTACCTTCTTGAGTAATTTCTTTCGCAATTTTTCGTTTTCTTTCTCGTTCATTTGGTTCAATTCTTTGGTCATCAAAAAGAAGATATAACCAAACGTTAGTATCAATAAAACTGAGTGGCATAACACTTAATGTGAGCGATCATAAATTTCTTCACGGGATAAGAACGAATCAACTAAAATGGGATTATCGGTTAAAATGTCTATAATATCGGGTGTTTTATCAGATAGGGACAGTTGTGAATTGTCAGCTAAGTTTTGGGTCTTAAACTGCTCAATCATTGCTTGAATTTGGGAAATCTGTTCGGGTTTTAAGCCTGTTAAGTGAATATTAACCATAATTTTCAATCCTTTTATTTTTTAGGATTATAGCTGATCTCAATCATAATGGAACATTAGTCACACCTTCGCAGTCAATAAAGTAACTTGTACTTAAAGTTAATTCTCACAACTGATTATTGATTGCTATAGGTTTTAGGTGATCGCATATAGTCCATTTATTTATTATTTTAGCTTAAGACCTCAGAACTCTAGTGCTAGAGTTTTTATTCTCAAAATTGAACGATCACCTTTGTAACTGTTGCGCCACAGTATAAGTCATCAAAAGGGGGCGATCGCATAATTGATAGAGGTGTCGAATAATTTAAGTTATCTGACACAACAAAATACAAACAATCCCCTACATCTAGCAGAGGACTTTTAAAGACAGGTTTAGTGTCAAATTCTATTTTTTCTTAGCTTTGGCTAATTTACGTTTGAACCCTGTTCCAAAGGCGATCGCTAACTTCATAAAAATCCCTTTGTGCGGCTGACAATCTAGCCAACCAATCGAACATATGACGGCGATCCTTAGCAGATTGTTTTCGGTCTTGTGCTACGGCATCACTTAAAGCTTGAATGGATTTAGCATGGGATTCGACAATCTTTTCAATTCGGGTTAATCTGTCTTCTGTCATCGTGTTACCATCAAATTAGTAAGTTTATAGATGTCTCCTTGGTAAGTGCCAGGGGACTATTTTTATTTTAGGGCAGATTCCACCAATAAATATTAATAATTATCATATATAGTCAGGACAATCCAAGCTTTTTATGGTTAAAAAAAAACTTAACATCCATTATATTGAAAAGCATTATCCCAAACATAATCTAGAATCATCTTTGATTTTTCTAGAGGCAAAATATTTATATTTCCTTGCTGATCATAAGATAATAAAGAAACTTCTTTTATCTCATCTTCATTGTTATCTTCATAAACAATTTTTCCTCTAAGTTTCTCTAAATTATTCAAAGGTCCATGAATATCAAAATCAATATTGATACCTAATTTTTCTATCATCCATTGTTCAATTTTATGGTCTAACATTTCAGGGGTTAATTTTTCTTTATTGGTTAATAAATGATAATAAACTAAAATAATTTCTTTGCATTCTTCTTCTTCTGCAATATCGACCAGTGCTTGAAATACACTAGAATTATTAGCTAAATTCTTAAAAAATAGAGTGTCGCTTACTTCTTTTTGAAACTTAATTTCCTTGCTTTTATATTTAGTATATTGTTTAACAGCAAATCCTCCTAATGTCATGGTTAGGGATAAAGTCGCTACTAAAATAGGCATAATATCACGAACTTTTTCTTTATCAACTTCGATAGATTGAACAACAGAATCGGCTTTAAGTAACAGCAGAATAGCGACAATAATCAGTAAAATATTAGGAACTGCTCGAAGTATTAAAGGAATAGCTGCACCGATCGCAGGAACTCCAAACAGTAATTTATCTTTCCATGTCATGCTAGTTTGAATATTAGGAAATAGCAGATCAATGTCAAGTTTTGGTATATTTTTATAGAAATAAAGATACATTTTGCCTGGTATAAAATTCAGGTCTTGATATTTCTTATCTTTTTTAGCTTTTGCTTGAAAATACCCTTTACCTTTAAATTTGATTAATAAAACGACTCTTTCTAAGATATCAATAATCTTTTCTTGTTTAAAAAACTTGAATTTTTCTAAGGTAATTGTTTCATTAATATCTCCACGATAATAACAATAGAATTGATCAAAATCATCAAAATCGACATCTGTTTTAAGGTTAATTAAAGATTTTTCTTGTAGTGATTGTTGAACAATATCATCAGAAAGTTGAATATAATTTGCTCTTTCTAAGATATATTCAAACCCCTTAATTACCTCATGTTCCATTGTTTCATACTGTTGTAAACTGGGTTCTTGTAAGGTTTTAACATCAGAATTAGGATTAAAAACAGTATAATTATCTTTAATACTTTCTAAGGTAGTATGAAACCGAAAATGAAAAAAAGCAGTTAAAATTTCACAAAACTCTTGAAATAACTCAACCTCTTCCCCTTGAAGTTTACCATCTTCAAGACAAAGATTAATGATATCTGTACGACGAAAAGGGATAAATGATTCTGGAATATTGGACATAAAATATTGAAAACAAACTGATTTAAACCCCGTCGTTAACGACGGGGTCTTTATTTATAGATAATACATCTTTAGCAGAAAGTCCATCACCTTGATAGCCAAAGTACCATAAACTAGCAGTTGCTTCGGCTAAAGTAACTTCTTTTTTGGGTTGAAATAGTGTGGTATAACCGAAGATACGTCTTACATTAGATTGTTCCCCATTTTGAAAGTCTGCGTATAATGCTTGTATCGCTTTCGTATCAATTTTCGTCGTATCTTGAAACCCCCAGGTTTCTTTTATACTATCAATAGAAGCTTTTGGTAATCCTTTTCCCATGTCTAAAGGAACTTTCCAGGTAACTAAATCTTCTCTGGTTAAAGGACTATCAGGACGGAATAAAGACGCACTACTATATCCTGTTAAACTAGAAGGAATGAACCCTGCTTCAGCTAACCCTTGAATAATAGGAAAGTCTGGATCGTTAATAGGAACATCAGAGAAAGCAGGTTGAGAAGTTTTAACCCCTAATCTAATTTGTTTTGCGGGGTTATTTTCATGAAATTTATTATAAGTTTCTACTAACCATCGTGCATAGGTTCGACGGTTCATTATATTACTTCCGTTGATAGCTTTATTTTCAGTATTATTAAGGTTTAATGTTCCTAATTGAACCACCTCTTTTACATAAACATTTAAGGATTCAGGTATATTATTCAGGTTAGAAATTTTATCTTTTTTTAGATTAGAAGAGGTAGAATTTTCCTCTGTTGCTGGCGTATTTGAAGCATTTAAGCTTTGATAATTAATGGCATAATCCGTATTACCATTATTAGAAGAAAGAAAAGATAGTTTCACTTCTAATCCCTCTTTTTCGGCTACTAATGTATTATCCTCAGCATTAAATGGTTGAGTAATTTCCCAATTACTCCTAGTGAATTGTTCTTGATAAAACTCACTAATTTGATTAATAGAATCAGAAGATGACCAGCGAATTAACCCTTGTTCCTTACTTAAATTATCAGAAACTTCTTCTATTTTGGAATTAGAATATTGAGGAATTGTCTCAGGAAAATCCTGCGGTATTTCTAAGGTAGATGGAGTAACATTTTCTTCTTGATTAGCTAATTCAGGATTAGGAGAAAAGCGATTTTCTAAGTCACTAATATTACTACAAGCGGTGACAAAAGGTAACAATAAACTAAGAATTAGATAACGATACATAGTAAAAAGTTTTAAATCAGGAAAAATTATATTGTAAATATCAAGCTTGTTTATTATTTTGAGGTTCTAAAGCTGCTTTAGGATAAACAATTCTTTGATGATGAAATTGTTGCCACACTTTAACAAATACCTCAGCAATAATGGGTAATTCCTCATATTTAATGCCACTATCTTTTAATTGATTATCTCTCCAACGGGCTTTAAAAATCTTTTGAATCATCGCTAAAGCGGTTTCTGGAGTTGCCTCTTTTAAAGAACGTAAAGCAGCCTCACAACCATCCGCTAACATAACAATTCCAGTTTCTCGTGACTGAGGAATCGGCCCAGCATAGCGAAAGTTTTCTTCCGAAATCATTTCACTCCCGTTCCGTTCAGCTTCTTGCTTAGCTTGATAATAAAAATAGGAAATTAATAAAGTTCCTTGATGTTCAGGAATAAAATCACGAATGACTCTTGGCAGACCATATTTATTGGCCATAACTAATCCTTCAGAAACGTGCTTTTTAATAATTTCCACACTTACCCAAGGATCATTAATTAAATCATGTTTATTGGGGTTGCCCATTTGATTTTCAATAAATCCCATGGGATCGTGCATTTTCCCAATATCGTGATACAAAGTACCAGCGCGAATCAACTCCACATTACAGTGTAGCTCACGGGCTGCTGCTTCAGCTAAACAAGCCACAAATAAAGTATGTTGAAACGTTCCAGGGGTTTCGGTTGCCAAGCGTTTGAGTAAGGCACAATTGGGGTTAGCTAACTCTACTAAACGAATAGGAGTCACTAAATCAAACAACCGTTCTAAATAAGGAGAAATTCCCAACGCCATAACACTCCAAGCAATTCCTGATAAGCCATAAATAATAGCATCCGGGAGAACAATAGACCAGATAGTACCCGCTACAGGGGCAACAATGAGATAACCGACAAAATAGAGACTTCCTTGTACCAGTCCTACCACACCCCCTAAACAAGCCAATTCATCCCGCGATCGCAATTTCCAAGCAATAGAAGCAGCTAAGAGTCCTCCTGCGGTTCCGGCTAAGACATAACTCCAGTTGATGGTTGTAGCTGCAAACGTAGACAACCCACTCAGTAAGATCACTTGAGTAATGGCTAAAGTTGGCCCATAGAAACTGCTGGCTAATAATCCTACGGCCGGTAAATTAGTGTAACCCAGATTAAAAATACCTAACAGGGGGGTACTCAAACTCAACAAACAAAGAAGAATGTGATCTCGGCGACGCATGGGACGATGAACTTTGTGGGTCATGACACCAAAAATAGTCACCGTTCCCATAACAATGACAGCAGAAATGCCTAACCCGACCCAATTAGGCCCCCGACGACTGAGTTTAAAACTATCTAAAAGAACAAACTCTTCTTGAGTAATTTTTTCTCCCGCTTCAACAATCACATCCCCTGCTTTCACTTCTACAATCACGGGTTCCACTGCTTGGGCTGCTTGTTCAGCCCTTTGTTTAGTAGCATTTTTGTCCACCGTCAAATTATGTTTATTTTGTAAAATCTTCATCAATAAATCCGTGATAGCGGTTTGAGGAACCAATGAGGAGGCAGACTCCAACTGATTTTTAATAATCTCCTTCAGCAAATAATCTGGCATTCCTGAGGGTAGTCCCTGTAATAAAATGCGGTTTAAGGTGGTGTTTAGGGTTTTTTGCGTGGTTTGCCAGATGCTATCGTCAAGATCGAGAAATGTCCCTAATAATTCTGGGGTTAGATTGGAGGTTTTGGCATTTAAGACTTCTCGTTTGGCCTTATGGTAGCGTTGACGAGATTGTTGGATCGTCTCTAAAAGACCTTTGAGGGTTGTGGGAGATGTGGTGTCTTCATAACTTTTTAATTGGGTAATGGCTTCTGTACTGTGGGGTTGAAGGTTGGGAAATGTTCCAGGTTTTTCCAAAATAAGATTTGATTGAATGGTTTGCCAAGTCTTTTCATCGACGCTACGCAGATACTGTTGAGTCTCCAGAGGGATCAACGATTCACTAATAAACGGAAAAGTCCCTGCTTGCTGACGGAGTTGTTTAATTTCGGTAATGGTTTCTGTTAACTCTCCTTTGAGTTGGCTAGTCAGTTGTAGATCTCTTTGTAGGATAGGAATAATTCCGGTGCGAACTTCTTTGCGTTTTGCTTCAGTGGTTTTTTCATCTTTAAAGGTTCCGTCTTTTGGGGCAACTACTTTCACAGGGGAGACAGTTCCTACAGATAGTTGAGGTTGGTTGTAGAAGCGATAACCAATAACACTGGTCAAAGAAATGACTGTTATGCCCCACATCAAGGGTGGGTGAAGTTGGCGGATAGGCTTTGACTTATGTAATTTATTTAACCAGTCAGACCGATGAAGGGGTTTAGAAGGGACTTTTTTGGCTAGATGTTGATCTTCATTGATAGAGGAACGACGAATGTTTTGATACTGTTGTCGTAATTTCTCTAAGTTTTGTTTTAAAAGTTGTAGCGTTTTCATATTGTGTGAGGTTAAGGTAAGCAGATCAAACGAGATTTCTTGGATAGTTTTGTTTATCCGTTAGATCCGAAGCCATTCTCCTATGGGAGATAGTTGTTAGGTTTCAAGAGACTACTGAGGGGAAACCACGTCTGGTAAGGGTTGTTTTAAACGATATAGCCACACTAGCCCCAAAATCCCTACACTAATCATAACTAAACTGATCACCTGTGCCACCCTCAATGGCCCGAGCATTAAGCTATCGGTTCTTAATCCTTCTATCCAAATTCTGCCACAACTGTAGGCGATCAAATACACTAAGGATAAGGTTCCGACGTAGAAACGGTTGGGATGCTTTAATCCCCAAAAAAATAAAGATAGCAAGAGAATAAATACTACAATATTCCAAACCGATTCATAAAGAAAGGTCGGATGGAAGTATTCAAAGGTAACATAGTCTATAGGGCGGTTATTAACAGGAATATAAAGCCTCCAGGGCAAATTTGTAGGTGCGCCAAAGGCTTCGGAATTAAAGAAATTTCCCCATCTGCCAATGGCTTGTCCTAACGCTAAAGACGGAACCACCAGGTCAATGAGTTGCCACACTGATATTTTGTTTAAACGGGCAAAAATTAGGGCTGCTAAGGTTCCCCCTAAAATCGCCCCGTGAATGGCTATGCCCCCTTTCCAGATAGCAATAATATCTCCAGGACGTTGAGCGTATTCTTGCCATTGAAAGATGACATAGTATAGTCTGGCACAAGGAATCGCTCCTATGATTAACCATATAGCTAAATCCCCAATTATTTCAGGGTTAACGTGACGGCGTTTGGCTAACCATTGGGATAAAGTTACCCCAATTAATACCGCACTGGCAATTAACAAACCGTACCAACGAATAACTATGGGTCCAGCTTCAAATAAGACTGGACCGGGAGACTGAAATTGAAACCCTAAAAGCATAAGCGATCGCCAATGTTTCTATGACATCTGAACATACTTATCATATCTTCTTACTTTGACAAAGCGGGTGGGGGGAATCGAACCCCCATCATTAGCTTGGAAGGCTAAGGTTTTACCACTAAACTACACCCGCAAACTTTGGCATTTTTTCCAGTTTTACTATCCTAACATAAGGAAGAGCTATTGGCAACTTTAAATATTTAATCTAGCTCCTAACTTGTTCAGCAAAGAACTGTTTCATCAATACTGGCCAACCAAAAAAGCGTTGTAAGATTGTTTCCATGCGTCCTGACCAAGATTCTTCACTGTGTTGACCAATGGGATCTTCGACCACAAATAAATTTTCATTGTAGCGATAACCAAACTTATTAATTAATAAATCTCGCATTTCTCTTCCTCTTGCGGTTGCTCTGGCTTCAATAAAAGAATTGTGATAACCGCCTTTTCTAACTAATCCCCAATCTAAATAAATTTTAGGTTGTAATTGTGGATCTTGTAATGTGTTTAATCCAGCAAAAATCAAAGCTGAATATTCCAATGAGCCTAATAAATCCCCTGATAAATCTAAGAAACAAGGATCAATCATCGAATCCAATCCAACCCAAAAAGAGGGAGAAAGGGCTGCTACACATCCAATTTTTTTAGGGTGTTTAATGGCTGTATAGAATGCTGCTAATCCCCCATGAGATGCCCCTAAAACCATAGAGTTTTCTCTAGTAGAAAGAGTCCGATAATTATCATCAATAAAGCTTTTTATCCCTAACGCTACGTAATCAGAATACGCCTCTAATCCGCCCCAATTTCCCTCTGGAATAGGGGCATGAGTATACTCATAATTACGATCAACGGGACAAATGGCTACCACAATTACTCGGCAAATTTGATTGGTTACATATAACCGTGTTAAAATTTCTCCCATATTCCAAGTTTTATAATAGTCACCCCCAGAAAAAAAAGCGGTATCTCCATCATTCATATAAATAACAGGATAAAATTCATAGCTGTATTCATAATCTCTTGGTAAGAAAACATGAATAGTTCTTGGTTTATCATCTAGATTGATTATTTTGAAATCATCATAAGTATGAAAATAACCTGCCCAATGTCCTTGATCATGATACCAACCATTTTGTCCGCCTATTGTGAAGGGTTCAGCCATTATATTTTTAACTTAAGTGTTATCTCTTTTAATTTTTATATCCACTACATTATTAAGTATTTGCTTCAATTTTACTTCTGATTTCTTCAACCCGTTTACGGTTTAACCCTAAGTCAGATTGTCCAAGACGAGATGCTGACCTAACATGGATGACATTTTCACTCTTGTCTAAGTAAAATTCTACATCATCAACAAATCCCATCAAGGGAGTTTTAAATTCAGCATATAGATAGTCGTTTGTTTCTTCAATAAGGGTGGTTCTTTCCATACTTTCAATAATCTTTTTTAAATTAGCGATGGAAATCATAGGAAGGGGAGCAATTTTTGATTGAGGATCTGAACTTTGACTATTGACACAGTTAGGAGTTCCTGGACAAGCAGCTAATTTACCATTTTTAACGCCTAAATTATTTGGTCTTGTTCCTGAGAAATTAAACATAGTTTTATTCCTTTTTAGATTTTTTTTGATGTTGATATTTGTTGGATTTTTTGACAGTATTAAGCGACTGGTCATCTTCAATCCTTCATTCTTTGAGAATAAATGGAATGCAGACACCGTAACGATACTGTCTTAGTTTATCAAATTACTGACCTAGAGCATAGGCTATAATCTAATTAATAATTAATAATTAATAATTAATATTATATTTTCTTCCTTTTATTTTTGGTTTACTAGAAGAGTATTAGACAAAAACAAGAACTAGAATTTAGAAAAAAGTAGCTCTCTATTTAATTATTAAGAGTTAATTGATCAACAAAAGTTTGATGGTCAGATGTAGCTATTCCTTGTTGTAATATGTTTAAGACTGTTGCTAAATTTCCATTCAATAGGGAATTAATGTCTAACCACAAACCAGGATAAATTTCACTTTTGATAATTGCTTTTTCATTAGCTTGTAATTTAACATATTTTTCTTCTTTTAATCTAAACCAATCAATTTCATTATCATCCACTCGCCATACTAAATATTCTTGAACTTGATTACGACGATAAGCTTTTAATTTATCATGTAAATCAATAGAGACTGTACTAGCTGCAATTTCTACCACTAATTCTGGCGCACCCTCTACATATCCATCTTCACTAATAATTGATTGTCCACCTTTTTCTATCCTTAATAAAGCATCGGGTTGAGGTTCATTTTCTGGATCTAACCTAACTGTACAATTATCCCCTAATTGAACACCATTTGTATAAGCTTTATATAAACCAAGCCATGCCATAATATTAGCATGAGGTTCACCGTGTTTATTAATTCTTAAAGGAGATCCCATATAAACAATACCTTCTATTAATTCTGCTTTTTTAACATGAGTCATCTGTTGATAACGAATTTCAAACTCTAGACGAGTTAAGCGATCGCCATTTTCTAAAGGGGGAATTTTTACCGTAGATTGTGTCATAACTATTACCCTAAATTTTCTTAATAAATAGTTTCAATTAAATTTCCGAAAGTAACACTATATTCTTGTTATTCTTCCCATTACCCTCTCTAGAAACTTTCTTCAAAGCTTCAATAATAACTTTTGAGTCTGCACCAGGTAAATGAGCATTTTCGCTAATATGTCGTTTCCAAGCTTTTGTACCAGGAATACCTGCAAAAATAGCTAATAAATGTCGACTGATGCGATGGAGTTTATGACCACGACTAACCCAATAATCGATATAAGGTAACATTTTCTCAATGATTTGATGACGGGTTTCTGGAATTCTATCTTTTTGATAAATATCTCGATCAACAGTAGCAAATAAATAGGGATTATCATAAGCAGCCCGACCAATCATCACCGCATCAACCCACTGTAAATGATTGCGTACTTGTTCAAGATTAATAATACCTCCATTAATCTCAATAACCAAGTGAGGAAACTCTTTTTTAAGACGATAAACCTCTTCGTATCTTAAGGGAGGAATGTTACGATTTTCTTTAGGACTTAATCCTTTTAACCAAGCTTTTCTTGCGTGTACGGTAAACCGTTGACAACCTGCTTCTGAAACAATTTTCACAAAACGGGCCATATCTTCATAACTATCTTGATTATCAATGCCAATTCTATGCTTAACGGTAACAGGAATATTAACAGCTTTTTGCATTTTTTCGATACATTGGGCGACTAATTCGGGGTTAGCCATTAAACAGGCCCCAAAATTACCACTTTGAACGCGATCGCTGGGACATCCCACGTTTAAATTAACTTCATCATAACCCCAATCTTCGGCAATGATGGCACATTCAGCTAATTCTTGAGGGTTATCCCCTCCTATTTGTAGGGATAGGGGTTTCTCTTCAGGGGAAAAGTCCAATAGTTTTGAGCGATCGCCATGTTTAATAGCTGCGCTGACAATCATTTCTGTGTATAGTAAGGTATGTTGGGTAATTTGTCGCATCAAGTAGCGAAAATGACGGTCTGTATAATCCATCATTGGTGCGATGCTTAAGGGGTTTATTGGATAGATTTGATTGTCATTCATTCTCAGTCGTAATAATTAGTTGAACTGAAGCACTATTGCCTATCGCTTTTGACTACAATGATATTATTCTACGCTTCATGTTTAACATTGTAAGTGGCCAGACATATATAAAGTAAACTGTATAAACTTATGGAAACAAAGCTTTAACCCTACTCCTGCCTCCTGCCTCCTGCCTCATCTCAACTGTAACGTTTATTTTTGTCCAGCTACTTATCAATATGAGTTTATTTGTTGGCGATCGCATTTTAGTTCCTATTGATTTTTCTCAAGATTCTTTTAATGCCCTTGATGAAACCTTAAACTTTGTTAAAGACCCTAATAAAATAACTGTTATTTATGTTTTATTGCCTTTAGAATCTGTTGATCCTGGGGTCATTTGGTCAACGGTAAACGATAACACTCGTGAAAATAATGTTAAACATACTTTTTACGAACGGTATCCTAAATCTTTGGTTGATAAGTTAACATTGGTGGTTAAAACAGGAAATCCTGGCTTAAAAATTGTTGATTATGCTAAAAAAAATAACATCGATCTGATTGTAATTGCGTCTCATGGACGCACTGGTTTAAATCATCTTTTATTAGGTTCAGTAACAGAAAAAGTTGTTCGTTTAGCCCCATGTCCTGTGTTAGTTTGGCGTAATTATAATTAAGATAATTTTACAAATCTTTAATTTGTATTTCCTGTTTACTGAAAGGTAAATCTTGATTAATAGCATCAATTTCTTCTTGTTCCATTTTATTAATTTCAGGAATATAATGGCGAAGAATTTGACTCATTTTCTGATCATAAAACCGGTGTAAACTATAGTTAGGTGTAGCAGGGAAACCCCGTCTTCTTTTATGTCTTCCTCCGGCCCCAGGATCAAACATTGTTATTCCTTCTTTTATAGCCCATTCTATGGGTTGATAGTAACAAGCTTCAAAATGAAGACAATCATATTCTTCAAAAGATCCCCAATAACGACCATATAAATTATCTCCTTTTCTAATACAAAAAGACATCCCCACTGGTTTATGATCATCATAATCTGTATAAGCAGCAGCTAAGACAACGCGATGGGAATAATTAGGATAAAGTTGGTCAAAAAATTTACGAGTTAAATATTTACTCCCCCAATAAAATTTTTCACAAGTATTACTATAAAAGCGATGAATTATAGGATATAAATGATGAGGAATATCATCCCCTGTTAACACTTTCATGGTTAAATTAGCTTTATTAACTGCTTTTCTTTCTCGCTTAATATTACGTCTTTGATTAGCATTAAACTGTGTTAAATAGTCATCAAAATTATTAAAATTGGGATTAGACCAAATGTAACTATGGTGCAACCAACTACTAAAACCAAAATTCTCAATCATGGGTTTCCAGTCAGGATCAACAAACAAAAAATGACACCCTGAAAGTTTATTTTGATCGCAAAAACGATCAATTGCTGCTACCATCATTTGTGTAATTTCTGCTTCATTTTCGTTAGGAGAAATTAAAAAACGATAACCCACGGCAGGGGTAAAGGGGGTCATTCCCAGAAGTTTAGGATAATAGGAAATACCCAAACGATGGGATAAGTCGGCCCATTGATGATCAAAAACAAATTCTCCATAACTATGACCTTTAATATACAAAGGTGCAGCACCAATTAACTGTTTATCTCGCCATATTGTTAAATGACAAGGTTGCCATCCTGTCCGTGGGGTAGCACTTTTAGAGGTTTCAATATTATTAAGCCATTCCCACTCCAAAAAAGGGGTGTTTAAAGGGGTTGCAAGTTCATCCCAAACTTGTTTAGGAATTTCAGAAATTTTTTCTATCCAACTGACAGAGTATTGGGGTTTTACTCGTTTAAACATAGGTTAAGCTGGTCTGGTAAACTTTCTCTCTAGGATAATCAATTTTGGCTCAGATGACAGCCTAAATTGTTAATTAGTTGAAACGGTTAAAAAGACGAGGGTTTAATTGGATAATACTTTATAGTGTAAAAAAATTTCTTGTTCTATTTGTTCTAGGCTTAACAATTGTAATTTTTGACCATGAGATGAGAGAAACCCTTTCCCTTCTACTGGAGTTGGTGCTGTTTTTCCCCCCACAACATAGGGGCAAACAGTTAACCAGAATTCATCGATTAAATTCTCTTCTAAACAACTCCCCACCAGTTCTCCTCCTCCTAAAATTGCGATATGGTTTAATCCTAGTTCTTTTAAGGTTTTAAATGCTTGGAGTAAGTTGATTTTTCCTGTTTCTATGGTGGAAAATATCAATACTTTTTCAAAATTTGAAGTGTTATTTTTTGCTCCTTCTTCTGTGGTGATTAACCAATGAGGAAAAGGTTGAGAAAAAAAGGGTAAATTATCAGCAATTTTACCTGAAGCTGAAACAACAATATTAATAGGTTGACTGGGTTGATTATTTTGTTTTCGATTAGCTAATAATTCAGATTTTTTAACTGTTAAAGTGGTACCATAAGCTTTTAATGTTCCTGCCCCCAGTAAGACAGCATCGACTAATGAAATTTGTTTTTCTAAATGATTTTTATCAATATCTGAGCCAAACCTCGCTGCATTGCGCTGGAAATCAGCAATTTTTCCATCAGCAGTCATCGCTAAAATTACTGTTGTTTTTGGTCTATTTTCCATTTTAATTTTGTTCTTTTTTTAACCCAGTTATTGATAACATAAATTATTAACCATAAAAACCCCACTCAATTTGATAAAGAGTGGGGTTATAAACAGCTATAATCTTTACATAGATAACTGATTTACAGATTGACTCTCTGCAAGCATTTCTTGAGGTTCGCTGGACTTAAGAAAGACGTATAAATTAGGAACCATATATCCTTTACGTTCAAAACGAACCATTCTTGCTTCTTTAACCCCATATTCTTGATTAATATCGCTTAAAGCTTGATATAAAACCTGTCCTGTGGGATCGCCTTCTACTTCAGGATCGGGGTGAAAGAAGTAACCATAATTGGGTTCAACAATGGCTATATTAGCCTGACGATCCAGTTTAATAAAGTAGTCTTGATCCTCAATATGAGATTGCGCTAAGGTTCTTAAATTGAAGCCCAAAATGGTTAGACTCGTAATAGCAAAAGCAAGTACAAGGGTTGGTGCAATAATTTTTTTTAACATGAGAAGTTTTATGAGTTCATTAAAACGTTGCGGAGTATTATTGTCCGCAGGTCTTATTTTTTATCTTAACTTAACAAAACTTAATATTAAAGGGAAATGAGAAAATTAACCAACACCACCAAACACCTCAATATTATCAAACGCACAGACAGGGGAAGCATGGCCAACGCGGATCGCTTGATTGGGTTCTCCTTTTCCACAACTGGGAGTACCATACATTTGTAAGGTTGAGCGATCGCCGACTTGGGATAAACTACCCCAAAATTGATTAGTAATCCCTCGATAATTGGGATTTTTCAGAGTTTTGGTCAACTTACCATTTTCGATGAGTTTGGCATATTCACACCCAAATTGAAACTTATTGCGATAATCATCAATAGACCAGGATCGATTAGACTCCATATAGACCCCTAATTCAATGTTACCGATCATCTCATCAAAGGAGGTGGTTCCTGGTTCAAGGTTAATATTCGCCATGCGATCAATAGGGGGACGATTCCAAGAACAAGCCCGTAAATTAGCCACGCCTGGCACGTTTGCCCGAATTTGACTTTCTTTACTGCCTAATCCTCGTAATAGTATGCCCTCTTTAATCAAATACTCACGGGTGGCTAAATTTCCTCCATCATCAAAACGATAACTAGCAAATTCCCCTGATACAGAAGGATCAAAAGTAACATTCATCAGAGGGGAACCATAAACCAAGTGACCAAAATCTTCTAATTTGACAAAGCTTGACCCAGCATAGTTGCGTTCGTCCCCTAAAATGCGATCGAGTTCCAAAGGATGACCGATACTCTCATGAATTTGTAGCATCATTTGGTCAGGGGCTAATACTAAAGTGGTAGCTGTGGTGGGACAGTCTTCGGCTGATAATAATTCTAATGCTTGTTCTGCGATAGTTTGAGCGCGGCCTAAAATTTCCGTTTCCTCAAGAACTTCCATCCCTCCTTGATAAGAACGGGCGGTTAATCCATTATCAGTGCGTTTTTGGATAATATTGCCATCTTGCGCCGTTGCGGTGTAGTCTGTAGTGATCAGCAAAAACTTTTGATAAGCATCGGAACCATTACTACTAACCAGTTGAATCTCGGTTTCTACTATACGGGCAATGGCGGAGGTACTAACAATTTTATCGCTAACTTTTAGGGTTTCATCCACCTTGAGGAGTAGATCATTAATATCTTTTGGACTGAGAATATCAAGGGGTTTAAGATAGGGAGAATGATAGGTTCCCACCGCTTTTGGTCGTTGTTCTATCGTAAAGGGGTAGATTCCCCACTCAGCAGCAGTTATTGCTTGTTGATAGGCAATGTCTGCAGCCAGCTTAATATTGTCTAAGGTTAGATGATTGGTAGCACAATAACCCAGTTGTCCCTTAGCTAAGACTTCTACCATTACCCCTTTCGTTTGAGTACGACCGTTGCTTTGGGGTTTACCATCTCTAACATAGCGTAGGGTCGAGGTTTCACTTACTTGGCGTAACCCGATCCAATCAGCAGGGATATGGATTTGCTTTAACCAGGTTTCTAGGGTTTGGGTCATTGATGTTTAACTTACCTTTAATTTCTTACTATTTTAAGATAATGCCCCGATAAATGTTAGGGTCTACCGATAAGAAACCAGTAAAGGGATCGCCTCAGAAATGGGGTAAATTCAAGTCCGTTCTGGATGTGGGGTCAAAATCCAGACATTGATCTTGTGCGGGTTCAAGATGTGAACTTATCAGGGAAAGATGATCCAACGGTGCTAGATTGGGCAGCCAAAGAAAAGCGAATTGTCTTGACTCATGATGTGGCAACAATGATAACTTTTGCCTACCAGCGCATTCAAGTAGGATTATCAATTTCTTACTCTTTCTATGGTAGGGATACTGATATCTATAGCTTTTGCGATCGCTCCATTTTTCCTGTATTCTATCTCAATATCCCATCAGTGTAAGCTTGACAGACCACTAGAATCAATCAGGAAAAAAGATTATACTTTAGAATAGTTAGATTAATGGTGATATTAAAAATGAATAGAGAAACAGTGAGATTAAATCAATTGGAACAACTTCAACAAGAAGTCAAAGAACTTAAACAAAAAAATGCTTATCTAGAAGCGGTATTACAAACTCAATTAGAACAAGAAAAATCTCTAAAAAGATTAGAGGAACAAGTCTTATTATTTCAACTGATACTGGATAATATTCCTTCTCTCATTTTCTGGAAAGATCGGGACTCTATTTTTCAAGGATGTAACCAACAATGGGCAAAAGCAGCAGGTCTCAATCATCCTCAAGACGTAATTGGAAAAACAGATTATGATTTATATCCCAAAACGATTAATGTAGCAGAATATATTCAAAAAGATCGTTATGTTATCGAGTCGGGAGAATCCCAATATCATGTTGAATACAAACCTCAAAAAGATGTGTGGTACGATACTCGTAAAATCCCCATTCGAGATCATCAAGGAAATATCGTTGGTATTCTCGCAACCATTGAAGATATTACTAAACGTAAAAAAGCAGAAGAAAAATTAAGAATTGCTGAGGAAAAACATCGAGAAATATTAGAAAAGAAAATTTCCCAAAGAACTCAATTAATGCAGCAAGAAATTCGTGAAAGAAAACAAAAAGAGAAAGCACTGAAATTAATTTTTCAGGGGACTGCAAAAGAAACTGGTAACGCCTTTTTCAAGGGATTAGTAGAAAATTTATCTAAAGTTATGAATGTATCTTGTTCATTTATTGGGGAAATTGAATGGTCAAAAAACGAACTTAATATTTTAGCTTTTTTGGTCGATCAATCTTTGATTGATTCTTTCAAAATATCTTTACAAGGAGTTGATTATAAAGAAATTTTTGAAGCTAATTTTTATCAAAAATTACAAAACAAAAATCAGGAAATTTATGATTATTTGACATCAAAACAAATTCAGTTTAAAAACTATTGGGGATATCCTTTACATAATGTATCGGGGAAAGTTATTGGAGTTTTAGGAATCTTTGATAAAAATCCCATTGAGCTAAATGCAACCAAAACTTCAATTTTTCAAATTTTTTCAGCTAGAGCCGGGGCAGAATTAGAAAGAAAACAGGTAGAATTTGCTTTAGTAGAAGCTAAACAAGCAGCAGAAATAGCTAATCAAGCCAAAAGTGCTTTTATTGCTAATATGAGTCATGAATTACGAACTCCTCTTAATGCAATTATTGGATTTGCTCAAGTTTTGGATCGAAATACGACCCTAAACGCAGAGCAGAAGAAACAAATACAAATTATTAATCGTAGTGGGGAACATCTTTTATCTTTAATTAATAATATTCTGGAAATTTCCAAAATAGAGTCTGGAAAAACAGACTTCAAAGTAACCCATTTTGATTTACATAGTTTGTTAGATGAGATTTACGATTTATTTCATTTGAAAACGGAACAAAAAGGATTGAAGCTTAACTTTTCTTACCCATCTTCTCTCCCTCAATATATTACAACTGATCAAGGAAAATTGCGCCAAGTCCTGATTAATTTATTGGGAAATAGTATAAAATTTACCTTAACTGGAACTGTCAGTTTAAGGATCAGATTTAGCCATAAAGAATCTCTCATTCAAAACGATCAAATACCTTCAAGAGATTATGAACTTTGGTTTGAGATAGAAGACACAGGACCTGGCATTGCAGTGGATGAAATTGACAAAGTTTTTCTCCCCTTTGAACAAACTGAAACAGGACGAAATTCATCTGAAGGAACTGGTTTAGGATTAGCAATTAGTCGTAAATTTATCCAATTGATGGGAGGAGAAATCGACATTAAAAGTACAGTAGGAATGGGAACTTGTATTGGGTTTAATATTCCCAGTAACTATTGTCCCTCAGGACGAATTATTAGCCAAACCTTCCCACGAAAAGTGATTGCCTTAGCACCTGAGCAACCAATTTATCGTATTCTTGTTGTAGATGATCACATTCCCAGCCGCTTGTTTCTCAAAAAAATGCTCTCTTTAGTTGGTTTTGAAGTCAATGAAGCAAGTAATGGAGAAGATGCAATCACTTGTTGGCAAACTTGGCATCCTCAACTTATTTTGATGGATATGAGAATGCCTGTCATGAATGGTTATGAGGCAACCAAACAGATTAAATCTACCCCCAATGGACAAGAAACGGTGATTATTGCCTTAACAGCTAGTGCTTTTAACGAACAAAAAAATGAAATCTTAGCAGTTGGTTGTGATGATTTTATTCCTAAACCTTTCTCAGAAGGGATTATTTTTGAAAAAATCGCTCGATATCTAGCAGTTGACTATATTTATGAAGAAATTAAAAACGAAGAGGAATCAACCATAATAGAAAAAGAAAAACAGCCAAGAGCAGACCGAGAGAAACTATTAACAGAAAGTTTAGCACTGATATCAGAAGATTGGAAAAGGCAACTTTATCATCAAGCTAAACAACTGAATCGAAAACAAGTTTTTAAATTAATTCAACAAATACCTGAGCAGCATTCTGCCTTAATTGAAACCTTAACCAACTTAGCCCAAAACTATCAATTTGCCGAACTAGCTCAACTTACTCAATTATCATTAAATAACTAACAAAAAAAGACTAATTATGTATGATATTGAAGCGATTTTAGAATTTACAGAAGAAATCCTTTATGTTAAAACTGAACAATATTTTAGTGATCTACAAAGAATTATTCTTTTAGGGACACTTCAAAATCAGCGTAAGACTTATGAGCAAATTGCTGATGATTGCGGTTATTCAGCCAAATATGTTAAACAAGATATTGCACCGAAATTGTGGCAGACCTTATCAGAAATATTTGAAGAAAAGGTAACCAAAACTAATTTTAAAGGGGTAGTGGAAAAAAAGATGCGTCATCATCAAACTGTAACTCCTACCCCCTTAGAAAAAACCTTAAGTGACACAAAAGTCCCCCTAGAACCCTTAAATCAGTCTCTTGATAAGATCAACTCCTCTGTTGTAACTTCTCAAGCTTCCAAAGGTAATATTCTCTTAGTAGACGATCAACCGCAAAACTTGAATCTTTTATCAGACTTGCTCGAAGAACAGGGATATGAGGTCAGACAAGCACTGAATGGTTCCATTGCCTTAGAAGCGGTCAAAATAGCTTTACCTGATCTAATTTTACTTGATATTAATATGCCAGACTTAGATGGTTATACCGTTTGTCAGCGACTAAAAGGAAATACTCAAACCCAAGAAATTCCTGTTATTTTCGTTAGTGCTTTAGATGAATCATGGGATAAAGTTAAAGCCTTTTCTGTGGGAGGGGTTGATTATATTAGTAAACCTTTTAAGGTCATCGAAGTATTAGCAAGGGTTGAAAATCAGTTAAAGATTCAACATCTACAAAAAGAACAGCAACGACAAAATATTCAACTAAAACAGGCCATTCAAGAATTACAAAGATTAGCCGTTTTAGATGACTTGACTCAAGTGGCTAATCGTCGCCGTTTTGATGATTATTTAAACACAGAATGGGAACGCGCTTATCAAAATAAGGATTCCCTAGCCTTGATTTTTTGTAAGATTGATCAATTCACAGAGTATAATCAGACCTACGGTAGATTAGAAGGCGATCGCTGTCTTTATCAAATAGCACAAGCATTTTTACAGGGTCTACAATCATTCAACTCTTTGCTCTGTCGCTACGAAGGGTCTAAGTTTGCTATCATTGTTCCGCCGAGTGATCTTCCTAATCTTGACAAGATAGCTGACAATTTGGTGTGTGAGGTGAAAAAACTACAGATTCCCCATAGTAATTCTTCTATTGAGCCTTATGTTACCGTTAGTATGGGTGTTGCCACTCTCACAGTTGATGAACATAAAACCTCCGATGTTTTAATTGAATTGTGTGATCAACAACTGCAACAAGCACAAACCCATCATAACGTTTACTCAGAAGATAATTCTTCTTCTTGAGCCAGTTCTAAGCAATCTTCTCCCCAGAGGTTGGTTAATCTTATTAAGAAATAACTGTCTTCAGCAAAGCCAAGGCTTGAAAATTCTTCATAATAAGTTCCTATTTGGTTGAAATTCATGATGAGTTCCTCCTTTTTTTTATCTTCTCTTACACTATCCCCTTTCTTTTGAGCAGAAACAATCCCTATTTATTCAGGAAAAGTTCAGAAAAGTTCAGGAGTTGACGGGGTGACACCCACCTCTCGCAATACTGCTCGGTTAACAAATTTATCTGTTGAGAGAGGGTTGGGTAATAGTGGGAAGAGGGGGAAGGGTGGGAAGAGAAAACCATGTGTATTGCTTAATTCTCCCCACACCTCCGACACTCCCCACACTCTCTATTTCATGAACTTTTCAAGCTTATCCGAGTAGTATTGCCACCTCTCCCCCCTTTCACTACAAGAATGATGATTATTATTGTCTATTCTCAATAAGCCTTCTAGTTTTTGACAATTTTTAGGGAGATCGTAACGGCTGAAACTCTATTTTACTCGAGGTTTCAACCACTTCCCACCCTTCCCAGACTCCCCACACTTCCCTATCTCCCCACACCCCATACCCTCTCTTCACTTTAACCTCCTTGTCACCCCATCAGGGAAGCCCCAAACGAAGCATAGCGGAGTTTGTGGGTATGTCACAAAGCCTTTGAAAATTAGACAAATGCCAGGTCAAGTCTAGCCTTTAAGCATTTTCCTTCAAGGCATTGAGCTGTGAGTTTAACGCGATCGACTGTTTCATTGACTGAAGTGAGCGTAATCCTGCCTACTCCATTTTTCATCTCCACCACACCTCCTTTGGTTGATAATTTCCCCCGATTGGTAGAAACCTTAACGGTGCCGTTGTAACTATCAACAATTGCTCCACTATCACCCAGCACTCTAATTTCGATAACAGTGCTGTCTTGACCATCGCCGTCTAGTTCCATCTTTTCCGCTTCAAGAGTAAGCTTCGGCTTTTTTACAATTGTCTTCGAGTTGAGATCCACCAATAAACCGCTCATTCCTGGAAACAAATTCTCGGGCAAGTCAGTGGTCATGATGACATCTAGATTCTCTGCCTGATTATCCATTACTTTACTCATAGCAAAATCATCCTCGATTGTTAGGGTCTTGATAGCCTGCGGATCGCATTCGCTATATGTCCCTTGTTCGGCATCGAAACTGCGATGGGTATGAACGACTCTACCAGTGGTTTTGTCATACACGATATATGTAATAACAGTTGATTCTTTATTTTGCTCTTGCATCAGGATGTTACCTCCTCTAATATAATTGATTTGATTCAAGCTCTGTGAGATAGCTGACTGTCAAGTCTCATTCATAAAATACGATTCCCAGAGCGAAGACGGAGGCATCCTGCCAAGACCTTGCCCTGAAGAGAATGCGCTGCGCTGATCCCTGGTAAACAGGAGTTTTAAAGTTGGAGTTACTGCCACTCGAGCCAAAGTGAGCTCCACCAAAGATCCATGTCCCAGTTGTCCTTCCGTCTATCTGGAAAATATCAACAGCAAAGCAGTCCCCCTGGTCAAAATCGTGCCTTGGATCCATGCCGACTATACTCACAAAAGCGAAAACTCGCCGGGTGGAGCCGAGATTAACTTCTTGTGTGACCGTGCCGTTATCTGCATACAACCAGCGGGTTACCACATATCTTGCTGGATTGCCTGCAATAATGCGATTGCCAACTCTCAGCGTGCCGCCAACCTTAAAATCGCCGGGAGTTTCAACCCCGTAGGCATAATCGTTAGCCCAGTTGATAACTAGGCGGTTGTTGCTATCCACTAGGGCGCGTTTATTCCCTCCTGATCTTCCGTCCAGGCTCAAATCATAACCATGGATTCGGAGAAATCGGGCATCGATATCTAGGGTGTCTCCATAAGGATCAATCCGCTTAATAAAGAATTTGCCCGTATTGCCTTGAATTTTCGCCGACTCTGAACCTGCACTGTCTTGCACGACTAGGTCTCCAGCATTACCACTTGCACCAAGGTAAAGAGCAGCATTATCACCATTGAAGTTAAAGACAGTTCGACCTGAGCCATCGCGGATTTGCAGATCCCCTTCATTCCCATTGGCACCAACGTATAGGGCAGCTGCATTACTATCGAAGTTAAAGACAGTTCGGCCAGCACCATCTTTGACATATAGGTCTCCCTCATTGCCATTGCTGCCAATGGTGACGGCAGCCCCATTGCCGTCAACTGTGAAGACATTTCGACCAGCACCATCTTTGACATATAGGTCTCCCTCATTGCCATTGCTGCCAATGGTGACGGCAGCTACATTGCCGTCAACTGTGAAGACATTTTGAC
>JAAUYD010145453.1_pt1 | contig 33612 bp, 40 predicted proteins | sample 7278101 | NCBI WGS metagenome assembly JAAUYD01 (sample SAMN14350128, study PRJNA611818) | marine sediment metagenome | isolation source: surface marine sediment (0.6m) | place: French Polynesia: Moorea | collected 2018-08
CGGGCGACGAGACCCTCGGGGGTGGCACAGGCGTTGATTTCGTCCTCGGCGGTGCCAGGGCCGACTGGGTGACGGGCGGGGCGGGGAATGACGTTCTGGACTATCGGGTTTCGGATGACGGTATTGTCGTCAATCTGGCCACAGATTCTGTCTCTGGTGGTGATGCCGAAGGGGACGTTGTCTTGAACTTGGAAGATGTCTTCAGCACCGATGCGAGCGACACATTGATCGGTAGCGATTTGGACAACATCTTTCGTGCCTGCCGCGGCACGATCAGATCTTTGGTGAGCATGGGGACGATGAATTGGATCGCGGCACGGGAGATGACATCATCTTTGGCTGAAACGGCAGGGACCTCGTAAATGACGGTTCGGGCTCCGACAGCCCTGATGGTGGAGCAGGTGAAGACGTGGTTACAGGCGGCACCGGAAGCGATGTGTTTGTCTTTAATCCCGGCTCTGGCAATGACACCATCAAGGGCTTTGCCGCGGGCTTGAACACAGACGACTATCTTCAGATCAATGGGTTCGACCTGAGCTTTGAGGATGTCGTCGCCATCGCCGTGCAGCTCGGTCAGGACGTGGCGCTGAATCTCGGGCCCGGCACTACGGTCACGCTGACTGGTGCGCTTCCGTCTGATTTGGCGGAAGAGGATTTCATCTTCGGATAGGGACGTCCTGAGACTCTGGGCCCGCGCGCAGTGCGCGGGTCCAACAGGGTGTCCCGGTCATGTTGTTTGTGCAGCCCTCCGCGATCAGCCGCGGAGTGCGGCCCGGCTGGCGAAGTCTTCAATCATGCCGCGGCTGAGGCCGATGTCCTCAAGCTGCCTGTCCGAGAGCGAGCGGAGCTCGCGATCGGTTTCCTGTGCTACGATCCACTGGCGAAACGCGGTGTAGGTCCGGTCGATCAGATTGATGAGCCGATAGGCGGTAATGGCGCCAAACGGCGCGGTGCGGGTGGTGGCTGTCATGGCCATCTGGCAGTTCCTTTGTGTTTGGGGCCGGACCCCATGTCCGGCGCGTCGTCACAGGCCGCAGTTAGGAGGTTCGGAACTGCGGCACAAACGGTTTCTTTGCATGGCTCATCTGCAATTTCTGCATGGTTAACAAAGTGTTGTCGCAAAGGGTCGCTTTTGGAATCTCAGTATGTCGCAAATGGACAAAAGCGAGCCCCTTCCCTTCTGTTCACCTTTCGTGCTAGCTTCGATTTTACAAAAATGTGAGGCAGAAAATGCGGGTGATCGGGATCGATCCGGGGCTCCGACGGATGGGCTGGGGGATTGTCGACACCGAAGGGTCGAAGGTCGCCCATGTCGCGAACGGCGTCTGCACGAGCGAAGGCCGTGATCTGGCCGATCGCCTTCTGCAGTTATACCGACAACTGAGTGACGTGATCGAAGCGTTTGGGCCTGAGGCCGCGGCGGTGGAACAGACCTTTGTCAACAAGGATGCGGTGGGCACGTTGAAGCTCGGTCAGGCGCGGGCCATTGCGCTGGTCGTGCCGGCGGGGGCCGGGCTGAAGGTTTCCGAATATGCACCGAATGCCGTGAAAAAGGTGGTGGTGGGGGTCGGCCATGCCGACAAGCGGCAGGTGGAACATATGGTGCGCTTGCAACTGCCGGGGGTCGATCTGGCCGGGCCGGATGCTGCGGACGCGCTGGCGATCGCGCTCTGCCACGCCCATCACGCCCAGTTTGCCGGGCGTCTCGATGCAGCAGTGGCGAGGGCAGGCGGATGATTGGCAAGATCACGGGGCGGATCGATCATCGGGCGGACGATCATGTGCTGATCGAGGCGGGAGGTGTGGGCTACGCGGTCTTCTGTTCGGAACGGACGCTGGCAGCACTGCCGGGGCCGGGGGAGTTTGCGGCGCTCTATACAGAGTTGGTGGTGCGTGAGGATCTGATGCAGCTTTTCGGATTCCTGACGCTGGCTGAGAAGGAATGGCATCGGCTGCTGACCTCGGTGCAGGGGATCGGGGCAAAGGGTGCAATGGCGATCCTTGGGACGCTTGGGGCCGAGGGCGTGAGCCGGGCGTTGTCACTGGGCGATGTCTCGGCCATTCGGGCGGCCCCGGGCGTAGGTCCGAAGACGGCCTCGCGCCTGATTATGGAGCTGCGCGACAAGGCACCCAGGGTGATGGCTCTTGGCACGCAGGGGGCAGCGCCGGCCATGGTTTCGGGCGTGCCCGAAACCTCTGCGGCTGAGCCGCAGACGCCGCCGCGGGCGGCGATGGCCTCTCCGCCCGGGGCTGGCGCGGGCGCGCAGGCCGATGCATTGTCGGCGCTCGCCAATCTGGGATATGCGCCCGGAGAGGCCGCCGCCGCAGTTGCGGAGGCGGCGGGGACGGAGCCCGACGCTGACACCTCGGCCCTGATCCGCGCAGCACTGAAGCTGCTTGCGCCGAAGGGCTGAGGTGGTGCGGCTGAATGTGCTTCTCCGCGATGCCGGGATTGCCCCGGAAGAGACCGCGGTCATTTTGCACACGCCCAAGACCCCAACCCTGCGCCGTCGCCTGCCCTGGCTTGCCGCAGAACGCCCTGACATTTTCAATGCCTATCAGAGCATTCACAGCGACAGCGAAGGTGCGACGCTGAAGACCCGGCGCTTTCTCCTGTCCTTCGTGTGGATTAGTGATGGGCGGCAGGTGTTTGTCAGCGCATATAATGTTGAGGGTTGGGAGGACTGGGATCTCGACCGCCTTGATGGCGCACCCGCCTTTGCGGCACTCGCCGAAATGGGCGATGTGTGGGCCAGCGCCTATGCCAGAGAGCGTGGCCGCAGCACACATCCAGTTTTTACCCTGACGCCGCATCCAGCTCTGCGTGCCTACAGCGGCCGTCTGGTTATCGCCAAGCCTTCCGGTCGTCGGTTGAACCGGCTGGCTGAAAACCTTGATGCCGAAGTCCTCGCCCTGTCCGAGACCTCGCTTCTTGTCAGCGCACCGCCGGCCTGGCGAGATTTCATTGTCACGGGGCCCGAGCTGCGGGATTTGCCGCGCGACTGGGCTGCGCGGCTGAAGGAGTGGCGGGGGATCTACCTGATTGTCGATGAGGTTGACGGCGCCCGCTATGTCGGTGCGGCCTATGGCGCCGAAAACCTGCTCGGCCGTTGGCGGACCCATGTCGCCGGCGACCGCGGCGTGACGCGGGACCTCACGGATCGCGACCCCATGCGCTTCCGGTTCTCGATCCTGGAGCTTCTCGCGCCGACAGCGACCATTGAGGAGGTGACCGCCATGGAGCAGACCTGGATGGACCGCCTTCATACCAAACAATTCGGACTGAACGCATGACTGATCCCGATCCAGCACTCCGCGCCGATAGTCTGGTCGAGGACAATGACCGTGCTCTCCGCCCGCAATCCCTGACGGAGTTCGTGGGGCAGGAGGAGGCGCGCGCCAATCTTGCCGTCTTTATAGAGAGCGCCCGGCGGCGGGGCGAGGCGATGGATCACACCCTGTTCTACGGTCCACCAGGCCTCGGCAAGACGACGCTCGCGCAGATCATCAGCCGCGAGTTGGGTGTGAACTTCCGCATGACCTCGGGACCCGTCCTCGCCAAGGCGGGCGATCTGGCGGCGATCCTCACCAATCTCGATGCGCGCGATGTTCTGTTCATCGACGAGATCCACCGCTTGAACCCGGTCGTGGAAGAGATCCTCTATCCCGCTTTGGAGGACTTCGAGCTGGATCTGGTTATTGGCGAGGGGCCGGCGGCACGGACGGTGCGGATCGACCTGCAGCCCTTCACCCTTGTTGGCGCGACAACACGGCTGGGCCTTTTGACCACACCACTCCGCGACCGGTTTGGCATCCCGACGCGGCTGGAGTTCTACACCGTGCCTGAGCTTGTCAGCATCGTCACGCGAGCTGCGCGGCTGCTTCAGGCCGAAGCGACGCCGGAAGGCGCGGCGGAGATTGCACGCCGGGCGCGGGGCACACCGCGGATTGCGGGGCGTCTCCTGCGCCGCGTGGTCGATTTCGCCGTGGTCGAAGGGGACGGGCAGGTGACCCAGCAGATTGCCGACCGGGCGTTGACGCGGCTCGGCGTCGACGATCTGGGGCTCGACGGGGCGGATCGGCGCTATCTGGGCCTCTTGGCCGAGAACTATGGGGGTGGTCCGGTCGGGGTCGAGACCATTGCCGCAGCCCTCTCGGAAGCACGCGACGCGATCGAGGAGGTCATCGAGCCCTACCTTCTGCAGCAGGGTCTGATCCTGCGCACGCCCCGCGGGCGGATGCTGGGGCGGAAGGCCTGGACGCATCTCGGCCTGCAGGCGCCGAAAGCGCCAGGGCAGAGCGACCTTTTCGAGGAGGATCCGTGACGCCGGAGCGGGTTGCGGCCCTCTTCACCCGCTCGGACGGCACGTTCCGCTTTGCCCGTTGGGGCCGGCCGCTGGTGCCGGTCATCTTCGGGACCGATGATGCGACGCTGACACCCCTGAAGGACGGGATTCGGCGCGTGGCGGCTTTGGGCGATCTGGGCGTGGCCGAGACCGACCCGGAGTTGGGCGCGAATTACCTGATGTTCTTCTGCCGGGATTGGCCGGAGCTGGCGGGGGTGCCGAACCTCGACCGGCTGATTCCCGATTTTGCACCGCTCCTCGACCGGCTGGGGCAGGCGGGGGCGAACCAGTACCGGAGCTTTGCCTTTGATGAGGCGGGGGCGATCCGCCTCTGCACCGTCCTTTTGCGTATGGACGCGGCGCTGGGCGAGATGCCGGCCGAGGATCTGGCAATGCTGCAGACGGTGCAAAGCATGGCGCTCTGGTCCGACACAGCCTTCCGCGCCGAGAGCCCCCTCGGCCGCCTGCCGGACGGAGGCGTGATCGTTGTGCCCGAGATTGCCGCCCTGATCCGAGCCGCCTACGATCCCGTCCTGCCCGCCACCAGCACCGAGCCCCCCTTCGCAGCCCGCCTGGCGGCAAGGGCAGGATTGTTGTTGAGGGATTTGGAATGACGATGACATTGGCAGAGTATGAAGCGCGTCACGGGGCACTGACGCCGGCGGAGAAGATCCTGTCCGTGTGGTGCTGGACGGGGCTGGATGTGATCATCGGGTGGGACGTTCCCCCGCCTGATGCCCCACCGAAACGCCAGATCCGGGCGAGCTTTCTGCGACATCTGGCTTTGGGCGAGTTCAAGGACTGCAAACCAGGACCGAAGGGCGTGCGCGTCATAGGCGTCCTGATCGTCGGTGACGGGCCGGAGCAGGCCGAGACCCGCGGTCTCGATCTGGAGGGTTGCAGTCTGGAGGGTGAGTTGGGCCTCTTCTTCTGTCGCTTCACCGACACTATGCTGTTGCGCGGGACGACGTTGCCGATGCTGAAACTTAGCGGCTCTCATCTGGAGGGCGCGTTGAAGACCGACTCTGATGGCGAACCGCGGGAAGCCCTATCCGCCGACGGTCTTAAGGCGACGCGCGGTGTCTTTATACGAAATGCAACCGCGAACGGCGCAGTGCGGTTTGTGGGGGCGAGGCTGGGTGGGGACCTCGACTGTACTGACGCGACGTTCGAGGGGGTTTCGGATGGGGTAGCCTTCTCTGCTGACGGCCTTGAGGCTGAGGGTAGTGCCTTTCTGCGCGGTGCCACTGCTAAGGGCGCCGTGCGACTTGTGGGTGCGAAGCTGGGTGGGGACCTCTCCTGCACTGGGGCGGGGTTTGAGGCGATTGCGGGAGGGTTTGCCCTTGCCGTCGATCGTCTTGAGGCGAAGGGTGGCGGCTATCTGAGCGATGTCAGCACGAAGGGCGCCGTGCGGCTTGTGGGTGCGAAGCTGGGTGGGAACCTCTCCTGCAATGGGGCGCGGTTTGAGGCTGCAGGAGAAAGGGGGCTGTTGCTGGATGGTGCGCGGGTCGAGGGAGCCTTCTTTTGGCGCGGAGTTGCGGGGATTGAGGGTTCGCTTGACCTAACGGGCGCGCGCTTTGGTGTCTTGATCGACGATACGGACAGTTGGCCGGGGGCGGGCGACTTGCTTCTCAATCGGTGCCGCTATGGCGCGATTCTGGGCGGGCCGGTGGATGCGGCGTCGCGGCTGGAATGGCTGGCGCTGCAACGGCCCGAGCGGGTCGGGCAGGATTTCTGGCCGCAGCCCTATGAGCATCTGGCCAAGGTGTTTCGCGAGATGGGGCATCGGGGCGATGCGCGGCGTGTTTTGATCCGCAAGGAAGAGTTGCAGCGGCAGGCGGCACGGCGGCGTTCGCCATGGTACTCGAGTTGTTGGAGCGTGTTCTGGGACCGGATCTTAGGCTGGACCATTCGCTATGGGTACGAGCCGTGGTGGGCGTTGGTTCCGCTCGCTGTGGCTTGGCTTCTTGGAATTCTTGTGTACCTAGGCGCCTATGACGCCGGAGCCTTTAAGCCCAACAGTGCGTTTGTCTTGCGTGCGCCTGAGTGGGTTTTGTGCACGGATAAGCCGGGCACTCTTTCCACCTTGCAGTTCGAGGAGCATCGAAAGCGGGTTCAGGGTGAAAGCTATGAACATCAGCTTGCGTGCTTTGAGGCTCAGCCCGAAGCGGCGAGTTTTCCGGAGTTCAATGCGTGGTGGTACTCCGCAGATGTGCTGATCCCGCTTGTCTCATTGGAGCTTCAGGAATACTGGTTGCCGGATGAGGACCATCCTAGCATATGGGCCTGGGCGCGGGTGGTGCATTGGGTTCAGATCGTGCTCGGCTGGGCCTTGTCGCTTTTGGCGGTGGCTGGGTTCTCGGGGTTGATCAAGTCGGACTGAGCGGATGACGCATCGGATGAATGTGCGGGTGTATTATGAGGACACCGACATGGCGGGGATTGTCTATTATGCCAATTACTTGCGATTCCTCGAACGGGGGCGGTCGGAGGCCGTGCGCTCGGTCGGGGTGGATCAGTTGGCGATGCGGGACGACGCGGGCATTGTCTTTGTCGTCCACCGGGTGGAGATCGATTATCTCTCGCCCGCACGGCTGGACGATGTGCTGACGATCGAGACGGATACGCGGGATGTGGGGGCGGCGACGGTGCTGATGCCACAGCGCGTGCTTTGCGGGGATCGCAAGGTGGCACAGGCACGCGTTTCGATTGCCACGATGTCGCTGGAAGGCAAGGTTGCGCGGATGCCCGCCGATCTGAAGACGCGGCTTGATGTTCTCGCATCACGCTGTCCGCCGATTGCAGCCGCGCAATAATCTGTGTGTGGACTTTCCAGCGTAATTTCGACACAAACGTCGCATAATGGGCTAGCTTAGCCCCAAGCCGGCTGTTGACCGGCGGTGCGTAAAAGACGCGAGAGAGCAGGCACGATGGAAACGGAAGTACTCGGCGCAGCGAGCGAGTTGGATTTTTCGCTTTGGGCGCTGTTCATGCGGGCCACGGTGACGGTGAAGATCGTGATGATCGTTTTGGTCATCGCTTCCGTCTGGTCGTGGGCCATTATCATTCAGAAGCATATTGTCTATCGCCGGGCGCGCCGGGATGTGGACAGTTTCGAGGATGCTTTCTGGTCCGGTCAGGCGCTGGATCAGGTCTTTGAAGAGATTGCCGACGAGCCGCGAGGCGGCGCGGAGAAGGTTTTCGTGGCGGGGATGAAAGAGTGGCGACGCTCGCTCAGTCCTGACCAGCGAACGATTGCGGGTGCCCAGGCTCGGATCGATCGGGCGATGCAGGTCGCGATCAGCCGCGAATCGGATGATATCCTTGGCGGGCTGGGGTTCCTGGCGACGGTCGGCGCGATCTCGCCTTTTGTGGGGCTTTTTGGTACGGTCTGGGGGATCAAATACGCGTTCGAGGAGATCGCGATCCAGCAGAGCACGAACCTTGCCGTTGTGGCGCCTGGCATCGCCGAAGCCCTGCTGGCGACAGCCCTTGGTCTTCTGGCGGCGATCCCGGCCGTCATCTTCTACAACAAACTCTCTGGCGAAGCCGATCGGATCTCGGCCCGGCACGAGGCCTTTGCGGATGAGTTCGCGATGATCCTCTCCCGACAGCTCGAAGCGACGGAGGGGTAAGCAATGAGCGCAAATGTTATCGACCGCGGAACGCGCGGCGGCGGCGGTACGCGACGGCGCCACAGCCGGACGAAGCCGATGGCCGAGATTAACGTCACGCCGTTCGTCGATGTCATGCTGGTGCTGCTGATCACCTTCATGGTGGCAGCGCCCCTTCTGACAGTCGGTGTGCCGGTCAACCTGCCGGAGACGGCGGCGACGCCGCTGCCGCAGGAGCAGGACGATCCGCTGACCGTCTCGATTTCAGCCGATGGAACGGTCGTCGTGCAGGAAACCGAGGTGCCGCGCGAGCAGCTTGTCCAGATGATGACCGAGGTCTTTGCGCAGACGCAGGACGAGAAGATCTTCCTGCGGGCCGATGCCGGGTTGCCCTATGGTGACATGATGGTGGTCATGGGCGCGCTGAACGCAGCCGGCTATCGGAATATCGGTCTTGTCACCGATGGTGGCGGGCCGACGCTGGATGGTGAGGGTGAACAGTAGAAAGGGGTGAGGCGGGCAAGTGCGTATACTGCTGACAATGCCTGGCAAGGCAGCGCCCCTTGTGTGTCCCGCGGTTGAACGGAACGGAGTTCGATGCGCACAGGGTTGATCATTTCAGGAACGGCTCACGCTGTCCTGCTTGGCATTGCGCTGGGCGGGGTGCCTTTTTTTGAGCGTGAGGAGCGGGAACTGCAGAATGTGGTCTCTGTGACGTTGGAGGAGTTGCCGCGCGCGCCGGTAGAGCAGACGACGGCGCCTGAGGATTGGGATATCGCCACGGATGTTGCCAGCATCGCGATGCCTCAAATCATTGATGAGGTCATCGAGGCACCCACGGAAGAGACACTGCCCGATGAAGCCGTCACGGATGAGGTGGAGGCCCCCTCCGCCCGGGACACGGATCCTGATCTGACCGCTCTTTTGGAGGCGCTGGCCCAGCCGGAAGTGGCCGTCGAAGTGGATGCGCCGGACGAGGAGCAGGTGGCAAGCCTGCCGACGGAGCAACCGGTGACGGATGTCTCGCAGACCCCGGATCGTCCCACGGCGCCAAGGCCCCCCGGCTTGTCGCCGATGGCGGCCCCGGCTGCGCCATCGCTGCCGAGACTGCCCTCGGCGCCGCCGCCGCCAAGCGAGAGGGTCGAGGAGACGCCTGAAGAGGAACCGGTCGAGGAGCCCGTCGCCGAAGAGGAACCGGTTGAGGAGCCCGTCGCCGAAGAGGCGCCGGTCGAAGAGCCTGCGGAAGAAGAGCCCGTCGCGGAAGACGTCCCGGCTGAGCCGACACCGGAAGAGCTGGAGGCTCAGGAAATTGCGCGCCTGGCCTCTGTCCGACCGCGAATCCGTCCGAGTGATCACGCGATCCGCAATGAGCCACCTCCCGCCGCGGAGGAACCGGAGACACAGGTGGCTGCCGCCGAGCCTGAGGAGGAGGCGCCGAGTGAGGAGACTGAGCGGCCGCAGCAGAGCGCTTCCAGCACCGGACAGCCGACTGTGACCCGGCGTGTCTCCTCCGGTCCGCCCTTGACCGAAACCGAAAAGGACGATCTGCGCTTTGCCATTCAGCGTTGCTGGCGGGTACCGCCGCGCCTGGAGGGGGGAAGAGGATGCCTCGATTGTTGTCGCGGTCGAGTTCGATCCGAACGGGAACATCGTCGGCGGGATCCGTCTGGTGGAGCCCGCGAAGAACATCCTTTTCACCGATCTGGCCTACGGCGCTGCGCGGAGTGCGCTGATCCGGTGCGGGCGCGGCGGTTTCGATCTGCCACGCGCCAAGTACGAGCGTTGGAAGACGGTCGAGTTTGTCTTCGATCCGCGCGGGGTTTCGGCACGGTGGTGATCCGGCCGCGCGCCGGCAAGATAGTGCGCGCCGCGCCCTGCGTCAGGCGCCGCAGCTTCACAGGGGGTGATTGCAGATGATGAGGTTGCTCTGTTTCATCGGTGTTCTTTTGGCGCTGTGCGCGCCGGTGGCCGCTCAGGACAACGGACCGCTGCGGATTACCATTTCCTCGGGCGTGCGGGAGCCGCTCCCCTACGCAGCGCCGGTATTTGTCGCCGAAACCGTTGCCTCGGCCCAGATCGCTGAGGACATCACGAGTGTTATCGTCAACGATCTGAACAACACAGGCCTCTTTCAGGAAATCCCGGCCGGCGCCCATATCGGGCGGGTGACGAATTTCGAAGCGCCGATCCGTTTTTCGGACTGGTCACCGATCGGCACGCGGCTGCTGATCACGGGATCGGTGACGACCACAGCCGATGGCCAGTTGGTGGTCAAGTTCCGCCTTTGGGACGTCGACGGTCAGACAGAGCTGGGCGAGGGGCAGCAATATGTCGGTCCCGCCGGCATCTGGCGGCGGATGGCCCACCGGATCGCCGATCAGGCCTATTCGCGGCTGACGGGCGAGGAGCCATACTTTAACAGCCGCATCGCGTTTATTGCCGAGACAGGCGCCAAGGGGCAGCGGAAGAAGCGGCTGGCGGTGATGGATCAGGACGGGGCCAACATGACCTATCTGACGGGTGATGAGACGCTGTTGCTCGCCCCCCGCTGGTCGCCCAATAATCGCCAGCTGCTGTACACAAGCTACCAGAGCGGGCGGCCTCAGGTGATGCTGATGGATTTGGCGACGCTGTCTTCGCGCCCGTTGGGGGACCTTGGGCAGGTTGCTTTCGCGCCGCGCTTTTCGCCCGATGGCCAGCAGGTGGTGATGTCGCTGAACGACGGTGCGAATACGGATATCTACCTGTTCGACCTGGCCTCGGGCCAGCGGCGGCGGCTGACAAGCTCGCCATCGATCGAGACGGCGCCGAGTTTCTCACCCGATGGCACCCAGATCGTGTTCGAGAGCGACCGGAGCGGCACGCAGCAGATTTATGTGATGCCCGTGACGGGCGGAGAGGGGCAACGGATCAGCAGTGGTCCCGGCCGCTACGGCACCCCCGTCTGGAGCCCGCGGGGCGATCTGATTGCGTTTACCAAGATCAATGCCGGGCGGTTTCATATAGGTGTGATGCGCCCGACCGGCGAGCAGGAGCGCCTGTTGACCGCGAGCTTCCTGGAAGAAGCGCCGACATGGTCGCCCAATGGCCGGGTGATCGCGTTTTTCCGCGAAAGCCAGGGGGAAGCCGGGGCGCCGCAGCTTTATTCGGTTGACATCTCGGGCCGGAATCTTCGGCGATTGCCAACACCCGGGTTTGCCTCTGACCCGGCGTGGTCCGGATTGCTGCAATAGGCTTGCCTATAGGCGGGCCTGTCCAAACATGGTAAACAAGACAATATGAAGCCGGAAGAACCGGCCGGAAGAGCAGTATCCAAGGGCTTGAGGTGAAAACAGGCATGAAACGCACATTGACATTCGTGGTACTGGCGGCGCTGGCGCTGTCGGCCTGTAGCCGTGGCGAAAACCCGGACGGTTTGTTCGGTGGTGGCAACACGTCGCTGGACGACAACTTCCCCGCCGGGACGGTTCTTGGGCCGGATGGCCGACCGATTGATCCGGCGAGCCCGCAATACTTCTCGCAAGTCATCGGAGATCGCGTCTTCTTCGCCGTCGATCAGCACCAGTTGAGTGCAGAGGCGACCGCGACACTCGACCAACAGGCGGCATGGCTGTTGCAGAACCCGGGTCAGATCACGATTGAGGGCCATGCGGACGAGCAAGGCACGCGCGACTACAACATTGCCTTGTCCAACAGACGGGCGGCGGCTGTCCGTGACTATCTGGTGACAAGGGGCCTGCCCGACAGCCGGTTGACCATCGTGCCCTTTGGCAAGGAGCGGCCGGTCGAGGTTTGCTCGCGCGAGGATTGCTACGCGAAGAACCGCCGGGCGGTGACGGTTGTGGCGGGCGGTGTTGGCGCCTGACTGCAGGAATAGCGGATTGGGGGGTGCTATGCGCAGGATTGCGGCTTTCTTGATCTTCATCGGCGTGGTTCCAGTGTCTGCGCAGACACAGGACGCGCAGACACTGGCCGACATCCGGACCGAGTTGGAGGCGCTGTCGGCCGAGATCGGCGCGCTTCGGCAGGAGCTTGTCGTCGTCAATCCGGCGACCACCGGCATTGCTGATCCGGCGCCATTGTTGCAGCGGCTGAACACGCTTGAGGCCGAGATGGTGCGGATTACCGGCGATGTGGAAGAGTTGAAGCTGGAAATCGAGCGCATCGTCCGTGACGGCACCAACCGCGTCGACGATCTGACCTTCCGTCTGACCGAGCTGGAGGGCGGCGACATTGCCGCCTTGCCGGAGACGCCACCACTCGGCACGCAGACCCCTTCGGCGGGTCAGGGCGAGACTGGCGGCGGCATTGGCACCCTTCGGCCCCGTTTGCGGGACGGGGAGCCCGTGGCAACCCTGCCACCTGTGACCACGCCCCCGCCCACGGAGGAGCTGCCGCAGCCGGGCACCCCGACCGAGACCGCCGATCCCGGTGAGCAGCCCTTGCTGGCGATGAACGAGCAGGCGGATTTCGACGCAGCTTTTTCGGCGTTTGAGCAGGGGAACTTCGCGGAGGCGGACCGGCTGTTCACAAGTTTCCTCGCCAACTATCCGGGCGGTCCGCTGAACGGCGAGGCGGGCTACTGGCGGGGTGAGGCGCTTTACGCACAAGGGCGTTGGACCGAGGCTGCGCGAGCCTATCTCGACAGCTTCAGCGGTGCGCCGCAGGGTGAACGGGCGCCCGCATCGCTATATCGCCTCGGTGCAAGCCTTGGCAATCTGGGCCAGCGGGACGAGGCTTGTCTGACCCTGAACGAAGTCTTCAAGCGCTATCCGACGGTGGCGCCCGACATAGCGGCCGGTGTCACCGCCGAGCTTCAGACGCTGAACTGTTCTTGAGCGCAGAGACCGTTCTCGCCGCGATGCGGCCGGTTCTGGACCGGCTGCCCGAAGGCCCTGTCGGCTTGGCCTTGTCGGGCGGCGGCGACTCGATGGCGCTGATGGTCTTGACCGCCGAGTGGGCGCGTACCGTCGGACGGGAGCTGCGCGCGGCAACCGTCGATCATGGGTTGCGGGACGGCAGTGCCGCGGAAGCCGCGCTGGCCGGTGCGGCTGCGCGCCAACTTGGCCTCGATCATACGGTTCTGGCGTGGGAAGGCTGGTCAGGGCAGGGCAATCTGCAGGATGCCGCCCGGCAAGCGCGCTACCGGCTGCTCAGCGACTGGGCAACGTCGCATGGGTTGGTTGCCGTTCTTCTGGGCCACACGCTGGACGATCAGGCGGAGACCTTTCTTATGCGTCTCGCCCGCGGCTCAGGCGTCGACGGGTTGTCGGCTATGGCCACCTTGCGGGAAGAGGGCGGTATGCTCTGGGCCCGGCCACTGCTGACAACCCGCCGCGCGGATCTGCGAGAGTTGCTGACCGCACGCGGGACCCAGTGGGTCGAGGATCCGAGTAATGCTGACTTGCGCTTCGACCGGATCAAGATCCGCGAGGCGATGCCGGCACTTCAGAAGATCGGTCTGTGGCCGGAGCGGCTGGCCGCAACTGCGGACCGCCTGTCGCTGGCGCGCGATGCCCTGCAGTGGCTGGCCGCCGACGTCGCGCATCGGGCCGCTCGGGCGGAAGCCGCCGGTTACTTGCAGATCAACCCTGAGGCCTTGGTAGACGCGCCGCAGGAGACGCGTTTGCGGTTGCTTGCGGCCGGTCTGAACTGGGTCACGGGTCAGCACTACCGCCCGCGCCTTGCCGCCTTGAAACCGGTCGCCGAGGGAATTCTGACACCTGAATTTGCAGCACAGACACTGCATGGCGCGCTGGTCATCAGAAAGCGCGGGCAGGTTATTCTATGCCGGGAGCCGGCGCGTGTCGGTCCCGCAGTTCCGGTGGGCGCGGTCTGGGACGGGCGCTGGCAGACCGGGGGCCCCGAGGGCCTGAGCGTCATGGCGCTCGGCGAGGCGGGTCTTGCCCAGATCACCGATTGGCGCGATCTGGACCTGCCGCGCGAAGTGCTTTTGACCCTCCCGGCGATCTTCGATGACGAAGCGCTGATTGCCGCACCCTTTGCAAAGCCGGATAAAGAGTGCCATTTTGACCTCCTGAATGGGCCAGATGCCTTTTTCGGTGGATTGTCGGAGCGTTGAAACGCCGCTAACGGAACCTATGTTACGGTGATATCCGCCGGCGGCATTTCGTACGGCGCTTGAGGAGAAGTTTTCGTGGGAAATTCCAAAAACGTAGCGTTCTGGGTTGTGCTGCTCGTCCTGCTGATGGTTCTGTTCCAGGTCTTCAGCAATGCCGGACCGACCGCCAGTTCCAGCCGGATGAGCTATTCGGATTTCCTGTCACGTCTTGATGCGGGGCAGGTCCAGAGTGTGCGGCTGGACGGGGAGAACGTCTCGTTCACTACAACAGATGGCAGCACATACCGCACGGTTCAGCCGCGCGATTCCGGGCTGGTCGAAGATCTGACGGCGGCTGATGTTGCGATCGAGGCGGTGCCGCAGGAGCAATCCGGTCTGATGGCGACGCTGAGCCTCTGGCTGCCAATTCTGCTGCTGATCGGTGTCTGGATTTTCTTCATGAACCGGATGCAAGGCGGTGGCCGCGGCGGTGCAATGGGCTTTGGCAAGTCCAAGGCCAAGATGCTGACGGAGAAGTCGGGCAAGGTCACCTTTGACGATGTGGCCGGTATCGACGAGGCCAAGGAAGAGCTTGAAGAGATTGTTGATTTCCTGCGCGACCCGCAGAAATTCAGCCGTCTGGGCGGCAAGATCCCGAAGGGTGCGCTGCTGGTCGGACCGCCGGGAACGGGTAAGACGTTGCTCGCCCGTGCGATTGCCGGTGAGGCGGGTGTGCCGTTCTTCACCATCTCTGGCTCCGACTTTGTGGAGATGTTTGTGGGGGTCGGTGCGTCACGTGTCCGCGACATGTTCGAACAGGCGAAGAAGAACGCGCCCTGTATCGTCTTCATCGACGAGATCGACGCCGTCGGGCGCCATCGCGGTGCTGGATATGGCGGCGGCAATGATGAGCGCGAGCAGACGCTGAACCAGCTTCTTGTCGAGATGGACGGGTTCGAAGCGAATGAAGGCGTGATCCTTCTGGCCGCGACCAACCGGGCCGATGTTCTGGACCCTGCGCTGAAACGCCCGGGCCGCTTCGACCGTCAGGTCCACGTGCCCAACCCGGATATCAAGGGCCGTCAAAAGATCTTGGAAGTGCATGCGCGGAAGATCCGGCTGGGTCCGGATGTGGATTTGCGGATCATCGCCCGCGGCACGCCCGGCTTTTCGGGTGCGGATCTGGCGAACCTGGTCAACGAATCGGCGCTGATGGCGGCCCGCCTTGGCAAACGTTTCGTCACCATGGATGATTTCGAGAGTGCCAAGGACAAGGTCATGATGGGGGCGGAGCGCCGCTCGATGGTCATGACGGACAAGCAGAAAGAGAAGACGGCTTATCACGAGGCGGGCCATGCGATTGTTGGTCTGTCGCTGCCGGAATGCGATCCAGTCTACAAGGCGACGATCATTCCGCGCGGTGGTGCGCTTGGCATGGTTGTCTCGCTGCCTGAGATCGACCGGTTGAACTGGCATAAGGTCGAGTGTGAGCAGAAGCTTGCGATGACCATGGCCGGCAAGGCGGCCGAAATCATCAAATACGGTGAGGATCAGGTCAGCAACGGGCCGACGGGCGACATCCAGCAAGCGTCTTCGCTTGCCCGCGCGATGATCATGCGCTGGGGCATGTCCGACGCGGTCGGCAATGTCGACTATCAGGAGGCGCATGAAGGCTATATGGGCGGCACCGCCGGCGGCTTCTCCATCTCGGCCAAGACGAAGGAACTGATCGAGGACGAGGTGAAGCGCCTGATCGACGAGGCCTATGAACAGGCCCACCAGATCCTGAGCGAGAAATCGGAGGAGTTCGAACGTCTGGCCAAGGCGCTTCTGGAATACGAAACTTTGACGGGTGACGAGATCACCCGCGTGATACGTGGCGATCCACCAACGCCCGAGGATGACGATGGCGAGGCGACGCCTGAGAAGGACGACACGCCTAGCATCGCGGCAATCCCCAAAACCGGTCGTCCGCGGCGGAAACCGCCGACCGATCCGGGGCTGGAACCTGAGCCAACCGGCTGACGGCAATTCCTCCACTATGATTGACCGGCGCCCAATCCGGGCGCCGGTTTCAGTTTGATCGGGGCTTTAGGCGCCTGCAGGGTCCCGGTATGTTCGCCGGGACGTGAGTAGGAGATCAGCGATGCCCGTCCTGAGGCCCACAGAGGTGTTTGGTGAAGTAGTCTGGCTGGGTCTCGTGGTCGAGCGCGCGGTGACCCTGCGCGCGGAGCCGGTTGAGCAGATTTCTATGACGTTTCAGGGGTTTGAGGGTGAGGCACATAGTGGCCTGACCCGCCCTTCCTGTGAGCGTGTTACCTCGCAGTATGCAAAGGGTACGGAGATCCGGAACGTCCGGCAGGTCTCGATCCTGTCGGAGGAGGAGATGGCGGCGACCGCCGAAGCCATGGGCCTGCCCCGGCTGGATCCATCCTGGGTTGGCGCCAATATTGTCCTGCGGGGCATCCCGGACTTCACGCAGATCCCGCCCTCTTCCCGTCTGATCGCCGAGAACGGCGCCAGTCTCACCGTTGATATGGAAAACGCACCCTGCCAGTTCCCGGCGCGCGAGATCGAGGCGGAGCATCCGGGCCGCGGCAAGGGGTACAAATCTGCAGCGAAAGGGCGGCGCGGCGTGACGGCTTGGGTCGAACGGGAGGGGGAAATCGCGCTTGGCTCAAAGCTGCGCCTTCACATTCCTCCACAGCGGATCTACGCCCACGCCTGATTGCACGGACGGTCGAATTCCGCCCACTTTTTGTCGGAAACCCTCTACCGGTGCGCAATCCTTTTGGCCTTTATGGGCGCGAGGAAACGCTTGCCCCAGAAGGATCCGCACATGGCTCAGCCGACAGATATCGAGATTGCGCGCAACGCAACCAAGAAGCCTATTCAGGAGATCGGTGCGGGTCTTGGCATCCCGAATGCGGATCTACTGCCATTTGGTCATGACAAGGCCAAGGTCTCGGAACGTTTCATCAAATCTCTGGAAGATCGGCCGGATGGCAAGCTGATCCTGGTCACCGCGATCAATCCGACACCGGCGGGCGAGGGGAAGACGACAACGACCGTGGGACTTGGCGACGGGTTGAACGCGATTGGCAAGAAGGCCGCAATCTGTATCCGCGAGGCCTCCCTCGGGCCCTGCTTCGGGATGAAGGGTGGGGCTGCCGGTGGTGGCCATGCGCAGGTTGTGCCGATGGAGGAGATGAACCTCCATTTCACTGGCGACTTCCATGCGATCACTGCGGCGCACAACTTGCTGGCCGCGATGATCGACAACCACATCTACTGGGGAAATGCGCTGGGCATCGACACGCGCCGGGTGGTCTGGCGCCGGGTGATGGACATGAACGACAGGGCGCTTCGTCAGATCACGACCTCGCTCGGCGGTGTGGCGAACGGTTTCCCGCGGGAGGCCGGGTTTGACATTACTGTGGCCTCGGAAGTCATGGCGATCCTCTGCCTTGCCAACGATCTGGCAGATTTGGAGCGCCGTCTGGGCGATATCATTGTCGCCTACACCCGCGACCGCCAACCAATCTACTGCAGGGACATCAAGGCGGACGGGGCAATGACGGTGCTGCTTGCACAGGCCATGCAGCCTAACCTTGTCCAGACGCTGGAGAACAATCCGGCCTTTGTCCATGGCGGTCCTTTTGCCAATATCGCGCATGGCTGCAACTCGGTCGTTGCCACGAAGACGGCGCTGAAACTTGCCGACTACGTGGTGACGGAAGCCGGTTTTGGGGCGGACCTTGGGGCTGAGAAGTTTATGAACATCAAGTGCCGGAAGGCCGGGATTGCGCCCGATGCCGTAGTGGTGGTTGCGACCGTGCGCGCGATGAAGATGAATGGTGGCGTCGCCAAACCGGATCTCGGTGCTGAGAACGTTGAGGCTGTCGCGGCGGGGTGCGCCAATCTTGGCCGGCATATCGAGAACGTATTGTCTTTCGGTGTGCCAGTGATCGTGGCAATCAATCATTTCGTCAGCGATACGGATGCCGAGATTGCCGCAGTCAAAGATTATGTTGAGGGGCAGGGTGCCGAGGCTGTTTTGTGCAAACACTGGGCCCAGGGCTCGGCCGGAATTACCGAACTGGCCGAAAAGGTTGTGGCATTGGCCGAGGATGGGACGGCTGCATTTCAACCTCTCTATCCGGACGTTATGCCGCTTCTGGAGAAGATCGAAACCATCGCGACCAAGATTTACCGGGCAGATGCGGTCCTGATGGAGCCCAAGGTACGCGATCAACTCAGACAATGGGAAGCGGTCGGCTACGGAACGCTGCCGGTCTGTATGGCCAAGACCCAATACAGTTTCAGCACGGATCCCACACTGCGGGGGGCGCCGACCGGCCACACGATCCCCGTGCGCGAGGTGCGCCTGTCCGCGGGCGCCGGTTTTGTGGTTGCGATCTGCGGTGAGATCATGACAATGCCGGGGCTGCCGAAAGTTCCCTCTGCCGAGGCGATCCGGCTGAATGATGACGGGCAGATTGAGGGTTTGTTTTGAGGCAATTGTCTGGGTCAAAATCTGCTGAACGGCCCAACCCCAAGACCCCCAAGTCCAGGGCCAGTCGCCAGGTGTTGAGACATTTGCGCGCCGGCTCGGAAATGATGGAAATTGGTCTCCATCTCGTTGATTTTGCTGCAGAAATTGTCGGGACCGGCCGCGCAAGCAAGGTGCGCCTGATCGATCCGTGGAAGGTCTTTAAGGATCCGAAATACAAGACGTCGCGCTATGGCCGCAGGGTCGATGCCGCGGAAATGGAGCAGCGCTACGAAGACGTACAGCGCCGCTTTGCCGGTGAGATTGAGAGCGGTCTTGTCAGCATCTACCGGCAGACGAGCGAAGACGCGGCCCCGCGATTTGCGGACAACTCGCTCGACTTCGTTTGCCCAGATAGTGATTCCAGCCTTGAGGGTGCATTTTCCGATATCCGTAATTACTGGCCCGAGGTGAAAACCGGCGGCCTGCTGTGCGGGGACGACTATCGTCGCAGCAGTTGGTGGGGTGGAGGCGTCGTCGAAGGATTTCGCGAGCTTCTGGCAAGCCTTGACGCGATGGTACAGTTCAAGGTCGGCAGCCAGATTGGGGTCACAAAGATCGATCTTGCCGGAACGTAAGGGGCCGGGGGTGCAGGGAGACAGGGACGTGGCTGGCGATATACTGGATGGAAAGGGCTTTGCCGCGGGTTTGCGCCGGAAGGTCGCTGATCATGTCGCGCGTCTGCGGGAAGTGCATGATGTTGTGCCGGGGCTAGCGGTCGTTTTGGTTGGCGACGATCCGGCCAGCCACGTCTATGTGCGCAACAAAGGCAAGCAGACGATTGAGGCGGGAATGCACTCGGTCGAGCATCGCTTGCCGGCTGAGACGTCAGAGCAGGAGCTTCTGGCTCTGATATCAACGCTGAATAACGATCCGGCCATCCACGGTATTCTGGTTCAGTTGCCGCTGCCCGCTCATCTCAATGCTGATGTCGTGATCAACACGATTGATCCGTCCAAGGATGTCGATGGGTTCCATGTCACAAATGTTGGCCTGCTGGGCACGGGGCAGAAGGCCATGGTGCCCTGTACGCCGCTTGGGTGTCTTTTGTTGCTGCGGGATCGGCATGGCGATCTCTCCGGGCGTCACGCCGTGGTGGTTGGGAGATCAAACATCGTGGGTAAACCCATGGCAAACCTTCTGCTGCAGGACAGTTGCACCGTCACGATCGCCCACAGCCGCACGCGAGAGATCGAAGCCCTCTGCCGGAGTGCTGATATCCTTGTTGCAGCGGTCGGACGGCCGCGAATGGTCAAGGGCAACTGGATCAAGCCTGGTGCGACGGTCATTGACGTCGGCATTAACCGGGTTCCCGCAGAAGAGACGGGCAAGACCCGGCTCGTCGGTGACGTCGATTTCGACGCGGCCGTCAAGGTGGCCGGGGCGATCACGCCAGTGCCGGGCGGTGTCGGCCCGATGACCATCGCCTGTCTGCTCGCCAATACGGTGACGGCCTGTTCTCGGATCCACAACCTGCCGGAGCCTGAGGATCTGACCGTCTGATCCGGGTCAGAGCTGCTCAGGCTGACGTACGGCTGTCACTTGCGACAGTGGAACTTCCGTGCCGTTCTCAGTGATCAACAGCGGATCCGTGCCGGTCAGCCGTACCTCGGTAACGGGGACAAACACCCTGCCTTGCACGTCCGAGATCTCTGTATCGCCATTGAAGTACTTGATCTCGAAGCTGTATTCACCAATCGGTGCGACGGTGCCTGCATTGGTAAGACCATTCCATGAAATATTGGTCTCTGTTGTTGAGACCGTCTGCTGCAGCACCGTCTGGCCGAAATCATCCGTCACGACCAATGTCGCGGAGGTGGCCGAGCGGTTCGGCGTCGTCTCAATATCGACCGGTGTTCCGTCGAAGTTCACAGACGTGGCGACCCGCACTTCCTGGCCGATCCAGTCCGCCAGTCCAATGATATCGCTTTGTCCTGTCATCGCGGTCAACAATTGATCCAGCGTTTCATTGGTGCGGATCTGTTGTTCAAGCCCGGAGAACGATGCGAGCTGTGCAACAAACTCAGTCGAATCAGTGGGTTCCAGCGGGTCCTGATACTTCATCTGTGCCGTCAGAAGGGTCAGAAATGTGTCGAAGTCAGAGCTGAGCGCGGCACTGGCCGACTCTGTTGCGGCGCTTGGCTGCGTGACATTCGTTTGCGTTGGTTGAGTTGACGTGACGTCCATAGCGCATTCTCCCGTCTAGAGGCGAATATCGAGGTTTCCGGCTCCCGCAGTGGGCCGGACTTCCGGCGAGAGAACTGGCCCCAATTCAGGGCCGCCTTCACCAGAGTAGATGGCAGTAGGAGTGGATTGACGACCTGAGTGGTTTTGCTGGTCGCCAGTGGAGCCGAAGCTGAGTGAAACGCTGTCAAAACCGGCCTCGGAAAGGGCTCTTTCGAGAGCGTCAGCGTTGCGTCGGAGCATCGCTTCGACCTCGGGCCGTTCAGCGGTCACAAGACCGGCAAGCTGACCGTCAAGGCCGGTGAAGCCAATCCGAACACGGCCAAGTTCCGGCGGATCAAGACGGATCTCGATCTCTTGCCCCGCGACATCCGCGCCCTGGTTGGTCAGGCGAACGACCATCTGATCGGCAACATGCGGAACGACGTGCGCAATCCTCTGCGAAGGAGCCGTTTGCTGGCGTGCGTCGAGAATTGCCGTGCGAAGGTCCTCGCGCAAGTTCAGGTCGGCACCCTCAGGCGCACCGTCACCGGCGGGAATGGCCTCTGCGATGGCTGCCTGCAGTGCCGGTGGAAGCTGCATTGCCGGTGCGCGCGGCGCCTCCGTGGTCTTTGCCTGGGGGTCAATCGTTGCCCGCTCGCTTTGTGGCGTCTGGCTGATGGACGGTTCCTCCGGGGTGGGCTGCGTTTCGCTGGGAGGGCCGCCCAGTTGCTGCGGTGCGGTCGCTGCGGCAATGCCTGTTTGGGCCGCTGTCTGCGCTTGCGCACTGGTTCCTGAAGGCGCATCGGGTGCCGTTCCCTGAGGTTGTGGGACGGTGCGCGGATTGGGGTCCGTATTGCGGGAGAGAGATGTCGCAACAGCGGCCTCAGCCGGAGCCGACGCCCCCTCAAGGGAAGGTGCCGCCGCAGGCTGTGGGGTGACCAGAGCAGCCGTTTTGCCGGGCTGGAGGGGCTCCTCGGACGGCAGGGTTGGTGCCTGCGGGGCGGCGAGCGGCGCTGGCATCTCATTGGGCACGGTTCCTTGAACCTCGGCAGCACGTTCAGGCTCGGCTGTTTCCATGCCTTCCGGTTGCATGCCCTGAGTGGGCGGTGCCTGCGGCGCCGGCATCTGGGTCTCCGATGCCTGTGGCACGGGTGGTTGCGCTGCGTCGTCCGATGCAGGGGGCGGAGGCGCGTCCGTGGCCAGACCCGCCGTCAGTTCCGCCACCATCTTGCCTTCGACATCGGCGCCTGTATCTCCGGAAGTGATGTCTGGTGCGAGGTCCTCCTCGCCGGGCGCATCGAATACTGCGGAGAAGCTTTCATCCGTGTCGGAGCGAGGCCCGTGCGGGGCTGCTTCTTCGGGCTTGGACAATGAGCCCTCGCCTGCCGTTTGTGACGTCTGGAGAAGGTCGAAAGGAATCATCGATTGGGCCCGCTACTCGTTCTTGCAGCGGCGACAATCGTTGAGAAGCCTTACCAATTATTTACCGCAACCAGAGATAACTGGCCCCCAGAAGCAACGGAGACAGAGTGATGGTTGACACCCTTGGCCCCCTGCAAACGAATGTGCCAACCCAGAATGTTCGCGCAGGCAGTGCAACACTGGAGGCCAAGGCGGAGGCCCTGGAAGCCACGTTTCTAACGGAAATGTTGAAAGCTGCAGGTCTTGGCAAGCCGCTTGAGACATTCGGAGGCGGCGTTGGAGAGGACGCGTTTTCCAGCTTTCTGACACGGGAGTACGCAACGATGCTCGCGGCCGAGGGCGGCATCGGTCTTGCCGAATCGATTGTCCGCGCCTTGACTGAGGATGGACAATGAACCTTTTCGGCAAGCGGCGGAAGGGTGCCGCGCTGCTGCGGCAGCTGGACCGGCAACGGGACTTGATTCTGCGCGGCAAGTTTGTTGAGACCGCAAAGCAAAGCGATCCCCTTGGTCGGCTGGCGGAAGAGCTGGAGCGGGCGCTCCGCACAGCGTCGGCGGAGGATGCACGGCAGCTTGAGCCCATCCGTGCTGCCGCGGAACGGAACCTTGCCCTTCTTGATGCGAGCCGGAATGGTGTCGCCGCAGCGCAGCGCAAACTGAGCGCAATCACCGCACAACGACAGTCTCTCAACACATATACAATGTCGGGGAAGCGCCAGGTTCTGAGCTCTGGCAGCCCCCGGCTTGAGAAGCGCAGCTGAAGCACTCTCTTGCTGCGGTGCGGCCGTTCTTCCGACGCTGGGATATCTGCTAACTGTCAGAAATTATTAACCTAAAACTCTCTGCACTCTGTCAAAAAAGATCCGCCGATTTAAGACCCTGTTATCGTGTTTGGTCCAGTTTTGCTCTCAGCGACCCGAGGGGTTGGCACGGTGTGGTCAAACAACCGGACCCGTATTCGTCAGAACGACGCTCTTGGCTGCTTGCGCAGTCTGTTTCTGAACTTGTGGTGTCGAATGCGCCGCACACGAAAGAGGTACATCAATGTCTAGCCTTCTTACCAACAATAGCGCGATGGTCGCGCTGCAGACCCTCAACTCGATCAACAAAAACCTGGCGATGACCCAGAACGAGATCTCCACAGGTAAGAGCATTGCCTCTGCCAAGGACAACTCGGCGATCTGGGCGATCTCTCAGGTCATGCAGTCCGATGTCGAGGGCTTCCAGGCTATCTCCGACTCGCTCGCACTGGGTGAATCTACTGTCGCCGTTGGCCGGAACGCCTCTGAGCAGGTGACTGAGCTCCTGGGCCAGATCAAGGAAAAGATCGTTGCTGCTCAGGAAGAAAACGTTGACCGCGAGAAACTGCAGACAGACCTGGCGTCGCTGCGGGACCAGATCACGGGCATCGTTTCCGCTGCTCAGTTCAACGGTCAGAACCTTCTGAACAACAAGGAAACTGCCGCATCATACGCTGACATCGCCACTGATGTTGTCGGCAGCGGGCAGATCAATGTCCTCGGCTCGCTCGACCGTGCTTCGGACGGTTCTGTGACATCGACAGACATCTCCATTTCCAAGCAGGACCTTGGAACTGAGGATGCCGTTGCGGGCTCGTTGACCCTTGCGGCAGCGGCTCTGACTGTCGATGGCGCCAGCGTCGCTGACGGCGCGACTGCCGGCTACAACATCGTTGGCGAAACTGCGACAGCTGATCGTGTTGCAGCGGTGCAGGCCGGCGACGGCTACGAGTTTGACATGTCGACCATCGGCGGTACCGGTTCGGTCACATATGTCGCTCGCGATGGTGACACAGCTTCTGACGTTGCGGCGAACCTCGCAAATCTGGCTAACTTCCAGACTGAAGCTCAGGGGATCACCGGCGTGACGTTCTCGTCCGACGGCGCAAACTTCAACCTGACCAACAACACAGGTGCGGCTATCACGACTGCGACCGGTGACTTCACCCTGTCGGGGGGTGGTACTGCCGGTGGTGGTCTTGAAATCCTGGGTGATATCGATGTTTCGACGGCCGAGGGTGCTGCTGCAGCACTGAGCGCCATCGAAGGCCTGACCCAGACAGCCATTGCCGCGGCAGCTGAGTTCGGTACCGGTGAGAAGCGTCTGGAAATCCAGGGCGACTTCATCTCGAAGCTGACTGATAGCCTGAAATCCGGCATCGGTTCGCTGGTCGACGCCGATATGGAAGAGGCATCTGCCCGCCTGCAGGCTCTGCAGGTGCAGCAGCAGCTCGGCATCCAGTCGCTGTCGATCGCCAACCAGGCTCCGCAGAACATCCTGGCGTTGTTCCGGTAAGCTGATCAGGGGGTGGACGTACTTCGTCCACCCTCGCGCCCCGAGACAACAGGTTCCCCGACCTGTTGCCACTCTTTCACTGAGGAATTGCCCCGATGAATTCCGTCGCACTCGCCCGATCTGCCTACAAGACATCCACGTCGATCGCGCAGTCAGACCGCAGCGCCGAATACCGCGCGTTCGCCCAAATCACCAGCCAACTCTCTGGCGCGTCAAACGCCGGCGACGGCGCTCAGTTTGCCAAGCTCGGAGAAGCCATTCTGATGAACCGCAGGCTGTGGAGCCTGCTGGCTCAGGATGCAGCTTCAGACAAGAACGGTTTGCCGCAGGCAGTCCGCGCGCAGATCCTGTCACTCGCCAACTTTACGTGGTCACACTCACGCAAGGTTCTTCAAAAAGAGGCCTCGGCAGACGTTCTGATCGAAATCAATACAGCGATGATGCGCGGCTTGCGCAGTGTCGCCACGGAGGATTGAACCGATGTCTGGTCTTGTCCTCAAACTCGGCCCGCGCGAGCGCATCATGATCAACGGTGTCGTCATGGAAAATGGCGACCGTCGCACTCGCCTGAATGTCATTACGCCGGATGCCAACGTGCTGCGTTTGCGAGACGCGATCCATCCGGATGACGCAAAAACCCCGGTGAAACGGACATGTTACGTGGCGCAGTCCATTCTGGCCGGTGAAGCCGATCCCGAGTTGGGACGCAAGCAGCTTCTGACCGGCATTGAGCAGCTCAGTCAGGTTTTCACGGACGCGGAGAGCCGGGCTCATCTGGACAGCGCAACAGAGCATGTGATTGCCGGGAAGTTCTATCCGGCGATGCGCTCGCTGCGGAATCTGATTGCCCGAGAAGCGCGCCTCCTCAACCACGGGAGTGTTCAATGAACTTCCCCGTTGCCCTGCCGTTGGATGGGATTGCGGGATGGCAGTTCCTGACGCGTACCGAAGAGGCCCAGCGTGCAACGTTCGAGCAAAGTCCGTTGCTTGCCAGGGAGGTCGAGTACTTCAAGGAAAACATTGCCAATGTAATTACAGCAGAGGAGCTGGTCTCGGACCGGACCCTGTTGAAAGTCGCACTCGGCGCCTTCGGCCTCGAAGACGAGATCGACAAGACATTCTATCTCCAGACAATCCTGGAACAGGGCACGGAAAGCAGCGATGCCTTGGCGGTACGCCTTGTCGACCCGCGCTATCGCGAATTCAGCGAGGCATTTGGATTTGGCAACGCACTCGGCGTCCGCACAGGTGAGTTCGACTTTGGCCAGCGCATCACGGATGCTTACAAGGAACGGCAGTTCGAGGTCGCTGTTGGTGACCAGAGTACCGATCTGCGTCTGGCACTCGAATTCAAGCGTACAATCGGTGAATACGCTGCGAGCAGTTCGCCGGACGCGGCCTGGTTTTCCATTATGGGAAACACGCCCCTGCGCACTGTTTTCGAGACAGCCTACGGCCTGCCATCGTCCTTTGCGACGCTCGACATTGAGCGCCAAAAGGAGGATCTCGCGGATCTGACACAGCGCAACTTCGGTGACGACACGGTAGCGGCCTTCCTGGATCCAGCCAATGTCGATGAGATGATCAATCGGTTCCTTGCGCGCGCTCAAATCAATACAGGTCCGACGTCGGGCACGCCGGGGTTTGCGGCGTTGTCACTGCTGCAATCCGTCGCCGGCAACAGTGCCACAGGCCAGATCAATCTTATCCTTTCAAACGCTTAGCAGTGTCGGCCACTGACTGGGTTGGCGCGGTTCCAAAGCACGCCTTGAGCGCTGCAAAGGCCTCTTCAGGCCCTCCTGCGTACTCTTTTGCAAACAAGCTGTCAAGGTTGGGCCAGACCTTGATTGCCTCGTCGATTGCGGGGTCGGACCCTGCGGTGTAGAGGCCGGTTTGCACCATCGGTGCCGCCATCTCGTAGGTGCCGAGGATCTGGCGCGCCTTTTCAATCACCGCATTCTCCTCGGCTGACGCAGCATCCGGCAAGGATCTGGATACGCTGCGGCGCACATCGATCGCGGGAAAGCGTCCCCGCTCTGCAATGTCCCTGCTGAGAACAATGTGACCATCCAGGAGACCGCGCGTGATATCGGCCACCGGTTCCTCCATATCCGATCCCGCTACGAGGACGGTGAAAGCGGCAGTGATGGCACCACCACCGATCGGTCCTGGCCCCGCGCGCTCCACGTAGTTGGCGATCATGTTTGACGTTGATGGCGGAAAGGCCCGAAGCGAGGGAGCCTCACCGGCGGTGAGCGCAACTTCGCGATGCGCTTCCGCAAGACGGGTGATGGAATCGCCCAGAAACAGGACGTGCTTGCCCTGATCCCGGAAAAACTCTGCAACAGCCATGGCCAGCCACGCAGCACGGCGCTTGATGAGCGGGGATTGGTCAGATGTCGCGGTCACGATGACGGACCGCTTCATCCCCTCAACTCCGAGAACATGGTCGGTGAAATGCCGAAGCTCCCGCCCACGCTCGCCGATGAGAGCAAAGACAACGATATCGGCCTCGACGCCCCGCGCAAGCTTGGCGAGAAGCGAGGATTTCCCGACGCCGGAACCGGCAAAGATCCCGATCCGCTGCCCAATGGCCAGCGGCAGCATGGTGTCGAACGCTGCGAGGCCAGTCCGGACCCGTGGGCCCAGCCTTTCGCGCCCGGCAGCAGCGGGGGCCGGCGCCTTGATATCGACTTCTTCTTCTCCGCGGATCAGCGGCATACCATCAAGTGGATTGCCGAATGCATCGATAATCCGCCCGACCCACGTATCGGTCGGCCGCGGACCCTTTTGGGGCAGGAGGCGAACGACATCGTCAAGCCCCACGCCGTCGCATGCCGTATAGGTCATCACGCGAGCGGCCTTGTGGGAAAGTGCCACGACCTCTCCCGATGCCGCGGCCCCACTTTTGGCCTGTACCTCGACCACATCGCCCACGCGCGCCATTGGCCCGAGGCCGCGCACCTCCAGCGAGGCGGGACCTACCGAACTGACATATCCGCAGCGATGGACCGCGCACATCTCCGCCAGGTCCGATGCCAGGGGCGCGAAAGTGGAAAACATGGCCTGTCCCTAAAATGGTTCCGGTTTCGTGCACCTTTTATCAACCACGAAGACTTAAGAACCGATTGAGACAAGGTTTGGGAGAAACCCGAAATGGACCTGAATTTGGATATTCTTCGCGTTGCACGGGGGCTTGCGTTCCACGCAGCAGACCGCCAGTCCGTGATTGCCGAGAACATCGCGCATGCGGACACTCCAGGTTACAAGGCGCGAGATCTCGTCGATTTTTCAGAGAGTTACCGTTCGGGCGATCTTGGGCCAATGGCGATGAAGGCGACGCGCGCGGGCCATATCCAGCCCGAGCAGCCCTTGCACAACGCCGAAGTTGTCCAGCGCACAGCCTTTGGCGCCGAATCGCCCAATGGCAACAATGTCTCCCTCGAAGATCAGATGATGCGCGGCGCGGAAGTCAGGCAGCAACATGACCTCGCGCTCGGCGTCTATCGCAAGACACTCGACATTCTGCGTTCGAGCCTTGGCACAGCTTAAGGAGGCACGATCATGAGCGACCTGATCAAATCCATGGCGGCGGCAAGTAGCGGGATGGCGGCGCAATCCTCGCGCCTGCGTATGACCTCAGAGAACATTGCCAATGCCGACACGCCTGGTTACCAGCGCAAGCTCGTCACGTTCGAGGTCATGTCGGGGGCAGACGATTTGCGGGCCGTCGCGACCGGGCGGACTTACTTGTCGCAGGCCGATCTCGAACAGATCTACGACCCGAGCCATCCGCTTGCCGGTGTCGATGGCATGTACGAAGGATCGAACGTCAATCTGATGACCGAGCTTGCTGACGCGCGCGAGGCGCAGCGTAGCTACGAGGCCAATCTGCGCATGTTCGACCAGGCCCGGCAGATGACCTCTTCAATTCTCGACCTGATCCGACGCTAGAAAGGCACCGCGATATGCAAATCCCCTCCCATGTAGCCTCACAACTGTATTCGAACGCGCAATCTGCGACGCAGGGCAGTTCTGCGCCGTCCGGTGGCGAGACATCCTTTGCGGAGCTTGCCGCTGACTTCATGGAAGCGATGCGCGCCGGCGAGGCGACGGCAACAGCCGGTTTGACCGGGCGTGCGGATGCGCAGGCGGTTGTCGAGGCGCTGGCGGCCACCGAAATTGCCGTCCAGACCGCTGTGACGGTACGCGACCGTGTTGTTGAAGCCTATCAGGAAATCCTTCGGATGCCGGTCTGACAGATGACAGAAGGCGTTTTGATGGATGTGTTTCGGCAGGGATTGTGGGTGGCCGTAATGATCTCCACGCCTGTTCTTGCCATTGCGCTGATCGCAGGTCTGGCAATCGGACTGTTTCAGGCTCTCACATCCATCCAGGAGATGACCCTGACCTTCGTGCCAAAGCTTGGCGCCATCCTGGTGGCGTTCTGGCTGAGCATGTCGTTCTCCGGCCAGCTCTTGGTGAACTTCTACCAGGACACGCTTATCGGGATGATTTCGCGCTGAAATTATCTGTGCCGTCAGAGCTTTCTTAACCACGAATCGTCGAAGCTGGCGCGGCGAGCAGCGTCCAGAACGGAGAGACCAGAATGGATACCAGCGGATACGTTACGCTTTCACGCCAGTCCGGTCTCTACCGTGAGCTGCAGTCCGTTGCCAACAATATCGCGAACATCTCAACTACCGGGTTTCGTCGGGAAGGTGTGATCTTCGCTGAGATGATTGACGCCGTTCCGGTCGAGGGCGGTTCGGTGGCGATGACCGACCTTCGGGCGCGATTTACCGCAGACCGGCAAGGCGGGTTGGAGATGACCGGCGGCACGTTTGACCTTGCTATCGAGGGACAAGGCTTCTTCATGGTGGAAACACCCGCTGGGCTGCGACTGACGCGGGCCGGAAGCTTCACCCCGAATGCCGAAGGTGAGTTGGTCAACATGCTTGGCCACCGTCTGTTGGACAATGGCGAGGCGCCGGTTTTCGTTCCGCCTGACGCGCGCGCCGTCAGCGTCGCCGAAGATGGGACTATGTCTGCCGATGGCCGGCCCGTTGCACAGATTGGCGTCGTCGATATCGGCGACCCTACGGCGCTTTTTCGTGAAGACGGGGTCCTCTTTCGCCCCGAAGCCGGCCTGATTCCGGTTGAGAATGCAGCCGTTAAGCAGGGCTTTCTGGAGAACTCCAACGTCAATCCGGTGACCGAGCTTGCCAGGATGATCGAGGTCCAGCGCGGCTATGAAATCGGCCAGAAACTGATGGAGCGGGAAGACGAGCGGATACGCGCTGTCACCAGAACGCTTGGCCAAGCCACCGCCTAAAGGAGATTGAGATGAGAGCTCTGAACATCGCCGCAACCGGAATGGATGCGCAACAGACGCGGGTCGAGGTGATCTCGAACAACCTCGCCAACATGTCGACCACTGCCTACAACGCCCGCCGCGCCGATTTCGCAGATCTGCACTACCAGCAGGTCCAACGGGCGGGCACGGTGAATGCTGCCGATGGAACGGTTCTTCCGGCGGGTGTTCAGCTTGGCCTTGGGGTTCGCCCCGCAGCCGTGTCGATGGAGGTCGCCCAGGGCACACTGGAGACCACGGGCGGAGACCTCGATTTGGCCATCGAGGGCGCGGGGTATCTTGAAATCACGCTGCCCTCAGGCATCTCCGCCTATACGCGCGATGGCGCATTGAACCGGACCGGCGATGGTCTGATTGTCACCGCCGATGGCTATCCCGTTGTGCCGGAGATAACGATCCCGGATGAGGCCCGCAGCCTGACAATCAACGGCGACGGTGAAGTCTATGTCTATTTCGACGACCAGGTTGAAGCACAGTTGCTTGGGCAGTTCTCGCTGGTCTCCTTCACCAATGAAAAGGGGCTGGAGGCGATCGGCAGCAATCTCTACCTGGAGACCGCCGCATCCGGACAGCCGTTGGTTGGTGACCCCGGCGTCGACGGACGCGGCACACTCAGACAAGGGTATCTTGAGGCCTCATCCGTTGATGCGGTTCGCGAAATCACAGAGCTGATCGAGGCGCAACGTGGCTACGAGCTGAATGCAAAGGTCATAACGGCCGCAGATCAGATGATGGGCGCAACAACGCAGATCCGATGAGAAACCTCCTGATAACTCTGACCCTCACCCTGGCGGCCTCCGTTGCAGATGCGCAATCGGTCGTCGCCAATCATGCGATCCCCAGCCGGGCGATCATTACATCAGCAGACGTGCGTCAGGACGCACGGACGTTTGCCGGCGCCCACACCAGTCTCGAAGACGTGATCGGGTTGGAGGCGCGCGTCACAATCTACCCTGGCCGCCCGATACGACTGGGCGATGTAGGCCCCCCTGCACTGGTAGAGCGCAATCAGATCGTCACGCTGCGGTATCACATGGGCGGTGTCTTTATCGAAACCGATGGCCGCGCACTGGATCGTGCAGGCGTCGGAGACCTGCTGCGCGTGATGAACCTCTCATCCCGCACAACAATCACTGGCCGTGTTCACGAGAGCGGCATCATTGAGGTAGGAAAATGAACCTGAAACTGCTTGCTGTGGCCGGATGCGGCCTTGTGTTGCTGTCAGCTTGTGCCCGATTGGAGCAGGTTGGTAAGGCGCCGGCTCTGTCAGAACTCGACAACCCACGCAATCCGCTGCCCTATGCGGTTTCGCCGGCGCGGGCTGCACTGGCGGTGCCCACTCCCGTTGCGCTCCGCCAGGGAAAGGAACGCGCATCGCTTTGGAATTCAGGCCCGAAATCCCTCTTCGGCGACAGGCGGGCAAGTGCGCGCGGTGACATTCTGACTGTGCTGATCGAGATCGATGATCAAGCCCAGATTCAGAATTCAACCGCCCGGTCGCGGTCTGGATCCGAGAGTGTTGGCATTCCGAATCTTGCCGGCATTCCTCAACTGCTCGGTGATCGACTGCCGGAGGGGGCGACCTTTGACAATTTTGCTGACGTCTCGTCCAACTCTTCATCGTCGGGTGACGGCTCTGTCCAACGTAACGAGCGGATTACGCTCAGGATCGCAGCGACTGTTGTTGATGTCCTGCCGAATGGTCATTTGGTCGTGCAGGGCAATCAGGAGGTTCGCGTCAACTTCGAACTTCGAGACCTCCAGGTCACCGGTATCGTGCGGCCCGAAGACATCTCGCGCCAGAACCAAATCACCTATGACAAGATCGCGGGTGCGCGGATTTCCTATGGCGGTCGGGGTCAAATAACCGATGTCCAGCAACCGCGCTATGGCCAGCAGGTGGCCGATATTCTTCTGCCCTTCTAGGATCGGTCACTATGTCGAAACTTCTGCCCATCGTCTTTGTGCTCATCGGTCTTGGGGCCGGTGTTGGGGCTGGGATCGTGCTGAAACCGGCATCTGAGGAAACGGCATGCGTCGAAGGTGCACCAATGGACGGCGCGCCGTCCGAGGGCGGGGACATGGTCTCCTGTGAAGAGGAGGAAAAGGCCAAGAAACGCGCCGCCAAGCCCATGGTCCCAACCAGCTTTGCGAGCTTGAAGAAGCAGTTCGTTGTGCCGGTCCTGAAAGAGGACAAGGTGGTGGCGCTTGTTGTGGCATCGGTATCGTTGGAGGTGGATGAGGGTACGGAGGAAAATGCCTTTCAGAAAGAGCCCAAGTTGCGGGACGCATTCCTTCAGGTTCTGTTTGTCCACGCCCATTCCGGCGGTTTCGACGGCGATTTCACTGCACCGGCCGCTGTCGACGACCTCAAGGAAAGGCTATATGAGGTCGCAGCTCCGATTGTCGGCGAGACCTTGCACGATGTCCTGCTGACCGAGATTTTGCGCCAGGATATGTAAGCGGCGCGGGATCTGTGCACTGTTTTTAAACGATGGCACGCTGATCGCATGATGTGGCCTCGACGTTCGGCTGGGATTCTCATGGCGCCTCTCAACGGCGCACTCCAAACGCTGAGGCGGTGTCCGATAATGTCGGATGCGGGCACAAAAAGGCACCGGATGGTTAGAACGGCGTCCAGTTGAGCTCCGGACAGAGGCTGTTGGAACCAAAAGAAGAGCCATGCTCAGAGCCGGACCCAAGAAAATGCCCAACCCAACAAATCCGCGGACGCCTTTCTGCGTTAGCAGAGATAGGGACCATGCGTTTGCATTTAGACCCAACCTAAGACATGGCCGCAATTCTAGGAACGAATTCACGAATAGTTCTGTGCCCTTGCGAGCTTCCCGACAATCGCAACCGTATGACCTCGTTCGACCGCGCCGTGCTCTCACTTGTCGGTGAAAAGCTAGGGTATTGGGCCAACGGCCTTTAAGTGTCCCCCTTCTAGCGGGAGCCAGCTCTGTAATACCACGAGCGTGACGATGGCTTGCGTTAACATGTTTACGTGCCAGCTCTACGACGGTTGGGTGCAGGGAAGTGTTCCCGTCGCGCAGTCTGGCGCGTGCCGTTGCAAGGCCGCCCTTCCAATCCACGAGGCCGGATCCCCCAATCCACCCCATTGAGGCGGGTTCAGAAGATGCGGAAGACGGTCGCGCGGACAAGAAGCGGAGACGTTGCCGGAGCGCGTAGCGACCGCACCTCAGTGTTTGCCATCGCCCAAGTGGCTCCGCAATGGCCAAGTGCTTGGTGCTTAGTGCCAAGCTCCAGCGCGAGGTCTTATTGACCCTGTGCTGCGTGTCGACTTGATGTCGGGCGGCCGCTCCCCCGTCTGTCTATGCTCAAAGATCTCGATTGCGGCTGGAGGTATGACGCGCTGCCGGCACAACGCCATCGGGTCGCACCCCGAAGCGCGCCCTTATCCGTCTTTCTCAAGTTTCGAAGCTTCGGTTGCCGCACGATGGTCCTCACATCCCACCCGAAGCCTTCCTTTCTGATGAGGTCCAATCTGGAAGTTGAAACCACGGAGCTTTCCCGATCTTGTCATTATCCCTTGTGGTGCCGAGTTTGGACAGGATCCGTCAGGGAATGGCCAAGTGATCTCAGCAGGCCTGCGCACCTGGCTGAAAGCGCTCGCGCCGCAACTCTAGAAGTGGATTGTGCCGCTTTAAGGCACTTGGTGGGCCCTCTAAGAACTCGCAATCTACTAGGACGTCGCCCGACAACCGGATCGCCGATGGGACTGATGCAGAGAGCGTTTGC
>JAAUYD010037994.1_pt1 | contig 33608 bp, 13 predicted proteins | sample 7278101 | NCBI WGS metagenome assembly JAAUYD01 (sample SAMN14350128, study PRJNA611818) | marine sediment metagenome | isolation source: surface marine sediment (0.6m) | place: French Polynesia: Moorea | collected 2018-08
ATTAAAAATATTTAATCAGTTTTTCCTTAATTGACTAACGCGATATTGTTTTACTGTCTGTAAAGGTTGTTCCCCTCCAGAATTAAAAGCACTGACTACGCTGCCGGAAACTTCCACTCTTGCCTGATAATTACCTTGTATGCTGTCATCTGAGGAACTAAAATCAATACGAACTTCAGCCCAATCTGCATCTTTGTTTGCTGTATCCTTCGCCAGCACTTGACCGGATTTATTGTAATTAAGCCAATCCCAACCCTGCTTCATCCAAATTTCTCGCTCAACTATTTGCTCAAATTTTGTAAGTCCCGACCAGCCACGGTAAAATTTACGCAACTGCTCAACTTCACCGTTACGATATACCAAGATATCTAAAATTTCTGGTTCAATATGTCCCCAAAACTGTCCCGTGGGTAAGTCAAAGCAAGTTGGAGCAAATTGATGTCCGCCAAAATGCGAACAACGCCAAACTCTTAAATATTCGTTAGATTTTGCAGCATACTCGTGACGCAACTTCTGATAAATCGGAAAACCAAACCGCGCACAAGCAGCATCGATATTACCGTGAGTGCAAACCATTAATTCGCGGATAGAACTGTTCTGTTGTCGATATAATTCAAACCGATGTATTTCATCTGGTTGCTGCAAAAGCACCGAAATGAATTCAAACAATTGGCTTTGGGGAACAAGAAATTCCTGCTTATCAAACTCAACAAAAGATTTCGCAGGGCGATGATAACGCATCACGCGGGTATATCCCGGTTTCGAGTATTCTGTGTCGGGTGCGATCGCCATTGGTATTACCCGGGTGTTTTTATCCTGTAGTTCGTGACACAAATACTGAATATGCTTGATAACAGGCTCATTAAATAATTTTTGTTTCGTCCAAGGTAAAGGTATTTCCATAATTAGCCAGATATCGGCAGTAATAGCGGTTCCGATGGGATCTTCACCGTTAGCTTTGGAAACAACCGAACAAAACTGACAATCGCCTAAAAGTTTTTGAGTCGTCATAATTTTTGTCAAAAAAATAAATATAAATATAATTTCAGCTTTCTACCTATTCATGGGTTATAATCGCGCTTTGTTGCTATTATTCGACGCATTCACATCATAATCTGGTATATTACGCTCTACATCCCGTAGCAGAGGACAAGCGTAGCCGGATAATGCAATTAATACCCCACAAATGGAAAATAAAGCAATCATCAGCGCCATCCCAGCACCAATTTGAGTACCAAAAATATCGCCAAAGATTGGTACTAATAAACCATCACCTCTCATTGCTGGTTCAAAGAAATTATCGGCAAGTAAACCTGCTATAGCTGCTCCCAATGATGTGGGAATTTGAGCAATGAGAAAGCGAGTTGCAAAAACTCGCCCTTGAATATTCGGTTCCACTTTGGAAAGCCAGATGGCTTGATTGCAACTGCTCGGGAATGGTGAAGAAAAACCACTTACAAAAGCGGCGACTATTTTTAAACCTATCCCTTGTGCTAGAGATAGTGTCAACAAACCCAATCTCCAGATAGCGTTACCTGCTAATAAACCGTGAATCCGAGATTTTGGACCACCCCAAATACTAATAGTTACACCACCAAGTAAAGCACCAATACCAAAAGTGGTCATTAGTGTACCCAATACTGTCGAATCATTACCACTACGGGCTAAAAGCATCGCTGGAAGAATAGCAAAATTAATACTACCAATTAAATTGTTGCCCAGCCAAAAGACAAGAATTGCTAATAAACCAGGATATCTAAATAAATAGCGCCAACCAAAGGTTAGTTCTCCCCAATAAGACTGGATAGTTCGGTGAGTAACTTCACTGTTTTTCGGTTGGGGAATGGAAATAAAATTAAGAGTTGAAATTGCAATGAAAAAAGTAACAATATCTATCGTTAGAATACCAACCAATCCCATTAAAGAATAAAATGCTCCCGCCAAAGCAGGAGCAAGGATGTAAGAACCAGACATCTGAATCCCATTGAGGGCACTTGCTCTGGCGTAATGTTGTTTGGGAACAATTAAGGATAGTGACGCGGAGTAAGCTAGACTCTGCAAGTAACCGAATAATCCGTTGACAGCAGCACTTAAATATAGATGCCAAATTTGTAGATTATTAGTTAGAAATAATATTAAAATTCCAATAGTGGAAAAACCTGCAACTAAATCACCTAACATCATTAACTTTTTGCGATTCATCCTATCAACCAATACCCCAGCGAACAAAGCAGCAATGATTCTGGGAGTTTGGGTAAAAAATAAGATGAACGATAAAGGTGTTGCTTGTTTAGTGACTTCCCAAGCCCAGATAGTTAGGGCAAAGTTAGTCATTTCTGAACCTAATAAAGAAACCAATTGTCCCAACCAGATAATTATAAATTTTTTCATACTGGTTGGTTGTATTTCTGATGGCATTGCAGGCTTTTTAAAATTCTTTATTTAAAATCATTTATTTACAGAAGCTAATAAGTAACGAGATAAATCATCAAGAATACCATTGGCTGCTTGAATGCTACTTCCTGTAATCCAAACTCTGCCATCAACTTCATATACTTGGTTTTGTTGAACTGCTTTTAATTGAGAAAAAAGCGGGTCATTTTTAAACTTATTCAAAGGTAAACTTGTACCTGTAGTTTGAAAATAAAGTAGAAAAATTATATCACCATCAATACTTTCAATGTCTTCGTTAGAAACTCTTTTCATGAATTCATTACTACTTTTTTGAGATTCTGGACGCTCTAAACCAATATTTTTCAATATTGAACCGGGAAAACTCTTATTAGTTAAGACAGCAACATTACCCTGCACCAGGGTCATAATAGATATTTTTTTACCCTGATATTTTTTACTTAATTTTTCTCTAAGTGTTGATACTCGTTGATTATATTCGGATAAAAGTTTTTCGGCTATTTCTGTTTTACCTAACACTTGAGCATCTTTTTTAAATAACTCTTGCCAATTTCCTTCAGTTCCTCGACCTTCTGTTAAAACAGTAGGAGAAATTTGATTTAATTTATCATATATTTGACGATGTTCGCGGGCATTACCCATAATCAAATCTGGCTTGAGACGCAAAATGGTTTCTATGCTTGGTTGCTTGCGGGAACCAACAATTGTAATTCCTTCAGTTTGATTTCCCAGATACTGAGCAAAGCCTTCAGCCGGATTAGCTACCGCACCAACAGGTTTAATTCCCAGTGCTAAAGAACTATCTAATCTATCTGTATCTAGTACAACTACCCTTTTTGGATTTACAGGAACAGGTGTTTTACCTAAAGCATGGGTAATTTTTCGTGTATTACTTGTAGTTTTATTGCTAGCATTTACAACATTATTTTTATTTTTAGTATCGATTTCAATATTAGAATTACTACATCCATAAATTACTGTAATAAAACAGGCTACTATAGTTAAATTCAATATAAAAAAGATATTTTTATCTTGTTCTGATTGATATTTTTTTAGCATATTGATTTCAACAAGTATTTTGATAATTGACAATAGTTAACAGTGAACAGAAAACCGTTACCTGATAACTTTTTTCTGCTCGCTGCTCGCTGATAACTGTTCGTTGTTTTAGAAATTAACTGAGTAACGAACGCTAATTGTTCTCCCGCGAGATGCTTGACGCAAACGTTCTCGCAAACCTATAGCTGTTTGAGAAGTTAAATCGAGATAGTCTCGGTTGAATAAATTTTCAACACCTAATACTAGATTTCCTTTACCGAGTTTTAAATTACTAAAAAAGTCTAGTGTTGTATAACCCCTAATTTCTACTGGATCTACCCCTTCATTAAAAGCACGATCGCGATTACCAACATAAAGCAATTGTAAGCGATTTCGCCAACCAGGTAAAGTTTCGTTTTCGACATAAGCAGCAAGTTTGATAGGTTGGACTTCTTCAGTACTTAGAGGAAGAAAACCTTGACCATCATTGGGAAAATTTGCATCTCCTTCGTTCCAAGTAAAACTACCTCCAATAGTCCACGACTTACTTGCTTTCCAATCAAGAGTTGTTTCAAATCCATAATTACGTTGTGGAGTACGAGCTAATTCACTCGAACCGTCAGATGGATTGATAAAGAAGGTTTGTCCATTATCAGAGAAATTGTAAAAACCTGTCAAAGAGAATTGTAAATTATCCAAATTTACCCTTATCCCAAGTTCAAAGTTATTCACCTTTTCAGGTTCAAGTAAATCATCTGTTTCAAAATCAAACCCTGGTGTCACTCTTCCCAAAAATACCAAGTTTGGAACAGCAAAACCTTGGGCAAAATTTGAAAAAATAGTGACTTCTGGAGAGACTTTATAAACAGCACCCAAGTTAAATACTACGTCATCAACGGTATTAGAACCACCTTGTATCTGCGCTGGGGGTTGAGTGAAATCAGCAAAAGCACTAACGGTGTAGTCATCAACATCAAAACTGATATTTTCGTAACGCACTCCACCACTGAGCAACAGTTTTTCACTAACTTCCCATTTTGCTTGAGCGAATATGCCCAAACTATCTAGTTCAAAGAAAGGAGAACTTGTATCTCTACCAATGATTCTACCTTGTCCGTTATCAAAAGCTACGGGATCGAGAACAAAAGACAGTCTTTCGTTATCTTCTTGAACGTAATCAACCCCCCAAAGCACGCTAACTTTATCAGAAAAGGGTGTATCAAGTTGTAACCTGGTACCGAATTTATCTGTTTTAAAATTTGGTTGAGTTACACCAGGAATAAAAGGAGGTATGCGTCGAAAGAAAGGACGTAGGTCATCGGCTAACTGAGTGACTTCTGTATCGGTGTAGTAAGCTTGAAAATCAAGTTTTGCAGAACCAAAAATCTTGTCATTGGTGTACTTGAAATTGAAAACTTGAGTAGATTGTTTTGGACTCTCATCGTAGTCAATTTTTCCAGTACGTATGGCTCTAGCCGTTTGATTTCCAGGAATCGCTAGGATACTGGGGTCGGAACTAAATACAGTGTCTTGTCTGTCAAGATAATTGTTATAAGTAAATTCTACACGTTGGTAATCATCAATATCTACACCAAATTTACCAAGAAAATTCAAACTTTTGACATCGCTGATGTTACTTGGATTTAACGGTGGAATGCGATCGCCATCTGCATCGAAAAAGCTACCGCTATCTTCATAGGATAATTGGAAAAGATAATCGGCTTTTCCTTCACGACCGGAAAGACCGGCTTGAAGTTTATAACCAAGAGAATCTTCGTTGAAATTAGTTAAGTCTGAACGTAAACCTACAGAGAACTGAAATTGCTGCTTTTCGTTAGTCGGTCTGCGAGTAATGATATTGATGATACCACCAGTTGCACCAGCACCATAAATTGCTGATGGTCCTCGCACTACCTCTACTCTTTCGATTGCAGAAGGGTCGATTGAATTTAATTGTCTAAATGGTCCGGTGTTGGGATTTTGTGGAACTCCATCAATTAATATTAAAGCCGGACGACCGCGTAATGTTTGATTGCGTTCGCTTCTTCTTTCTTGAGTAGGAGGACCAAACCCAGGAACTAGTTTTCCTAGTAAGTCAGATAAATTACTATTACCGGTTGTTTGCTCTTGGATTTGTTCGCGTCTAATTACTGTTACAGAACGCGGAATATTTTCTAATTCTTCCGAGGTACGAGTTGCTGTTACTACCAATTCAATTGGTTCTTCTGCTTCGTCAGAAGGTTGTTCGGTGTCTGGTTGCTGCTGTTGGGATGTTTCTGTTTCTGGTTGCGGTTGAGTTTGAGGTGCTTGTGCAGTAGATTTAGTTGGTGTCAGCGCAAAAATCAAACCTTGGTTATTGTCAAACAATTCAACTTTGGGAATATTTGTTTCCCCCGTCACTGTCAACCGAATAGTATTATCATCTAGCTTGGTTAAGGTAACAGAGGAAATACCATTCACTGGCTTGTCTTGAGTAAATCGATCGCCCGTTGACAAACGAAGTTGGGCACTAGAAATATCTGCAATAAAATTATTACCTTCGCTGCGATTAACTACTTGTAATTTATTGGCAGCATCTGTCTGTAAAATTACTTCTATACCCGTGTCCGTGGGATTCAGTCGAACTCCTGTAATTTCTACTAATTCCAACCTACCGGATTCTTGAACTAATAAGGGTGCTGATTTTTTATCGGCAAGCTTTAATTCCTTTAAATCGGAGAAAGTATTTAATTTTGACTTGTCTTTTGCTAAAGACTCAGCCAAAACCGATTGCGTAAATGATACTACAGTCGAAGCGGTAAATAATATTCCCCAAAGAGGATAGGTCAATTTCATAATTGCTACTTTCTCACACCAATTTTACTTAACTAGCTATATCAGTCATCGAAGCCCTCCATTCGCCCTTAATAGAGTCAAGGGTAACTGTCCCTGACAAGCTGTCTTTTTGCAGCTATGCAAAACATATCTGCATAGAATATCTTCTTGCAGAAGCCTGATAATTTCAAAGACAAATTTCAAAGACCTTTTCTCACACCCCTAAAGTAATTATTGCCAACCCAAGTTGTTAATAAAGATTTTCAATAATCTTCTCTAGAAATGATATTACAGTATTTTTATGATTACTCTGACCCGTAAACGGATTTTCCTCGACTCCGAAACGGATTTTTTGATATTCATTTGGATTCATTCTACCTTGCGCTGTAAATAAACGCTGGGATTAACCCCATACTTGCGCTTGAATGCAGCAGCAAAATGACTGCGGTTTGTGTAACCAACAGTTCGCGCTATCCCGGTAACCGTAAAACTTCCTTCTGTTAATAATTGCCGTGCCTGCTCCATGCGATAATCTTGTAAAGTGCCGAAAACAGTTGTCTTAAAACACTGACGGAATCCGATTTTTAATTTGTAATCATTTAATCCTACTTCTCGCGCCAGTTCTAATAATGATGGAGGATTTTGCCAGCGTGCAAGTAATATATCTTTTGCATGATAGATACGTTCGATATCTTCTGACTTGAGTTTCTGCTTACAATTCGTTGCCTTTTCTTCTCGCTTCAAAGTTTCAAATTGCAGTGCCATCAACTCGAAAACCTTACCCTGAAGATACATTTTTCTTGTTAAACCTTGGTAGGGACAATGCAGAATTTGCTGTACTAATATTAATATTTCACTAGATAATTTTTGGGATTCAAAGCAAGTCCTAAAATCGTCTTTTTTGATTAATGGTTTTAACTCAGATGGCAATTCTCCTGATGATTCAGCGAATAATGTTGTCAGCAGGAAAGGTTCAATGTGAACGCTTACTATCTGATTTTGTTGCATTCTTTTACACTCAATTGTGTTCGCTGAAGCAATACCACTACCCAACAGCTTACTTTCCCAGCAACTTGAATCGAGATTACTGTTGCTTTTATCGTCGCTCGCAGACCTCACAATTAATTCGACAGGATGTTCGCGAACAGGCATTTTAATGGCAATATCATCACTAACATAACCATCTACAATTGTTAGTAACATTCCTTTACATAATTCGATATTTTGCAAATAACCCTTGCCCAATTTTTGAGGAATTTCTGAAATTATTTCAGATTCACTTATACCATCAGCATGAGAATTATTACTTCTCGATTCAGCATAGAGTTCCCGCAAATCGTTGCTTGAGAGGGTGATGGTCATAATTTATAGATATAAGATTAATTTTAAGTACAATTATTTACAATAAATATTTAGTTACTAGTACACCTCGGCCTAAATAAAACCACTATTACTAACCTGGAAAAATAAGCCTTTGCGATCTTTGAAAATGGTAGGCGTATTTACGCCGCAGGGTACTAGTATACAACGAATCAAATGCAATAAATCAGATTTTATTGCAAATAACTATCTATAAATTATGATTATACTCTTATAGAAGCCATTTGGTTCTTGACATGCAAAGGCTTTAGGCAATCTGTTGTAAGCAGGAGACCGAAAAATCATGAGAAATGACTGCCAGAATCATGAAACCCAGATGGGTATTGGACTTGTACGTTAGTAAATAGACCCCAGATGGGTTCTATAATCTTTTGTCTTGTAAACTTAAGAGCATGGTTATCGATTTCAAAAAATATATCCATCCCAAGATAATCAACTGTATATATTAGTAAATATAATAATATATGCATAAAAATGCTAAAAATACTTATGCATATCTTGTTGAAAAAAAATGCTATTTGTATTATCTTCAGGGAAGATGAAAATAATTTGCAATAATCTAGTCTGGAGTAGAGATAAAAATTGTTACAACACTGTAACAATAAGCGAGCCATAGATTATAAATTTGGATGCGGTTAAAGTCGTCTTTAATTTCTTTAATTTCTTTGCGAATAAATTTTGCGAGTAAATATAGATTGATATTGCTCCGGTTAGCCGAATCTAGCAATTAGTGGAATGCATATCGATGCTTGAAAAATGACTCAATTTTTAAATGTGTTTCCCAATTCGACATTGGTTGATATTTTGCACCATAGAGCAACACATCAATCAGGCAATAATGCTTTTATCTTTTTACAAGATGGAGAAACTCAAAGCGATTGTATAAATTATAAAGAATTAGATAGACAAGCACGGGCGGTTGCCTTTCATCTACAGTCAATGAATGCGGTTGGGAGTCGTGCTTTACTGCTGTATCCTCCTGGTTTGGAATTTATTACTGCGTTTTTAGGATGCTTGTATGCAAAAGTGGTAGCTGTACCAGCTTATCCGCCCCGACGCAATCAGAAAATTAATCGGTTGCAAGCAATTGTCAAGGATGCTGAAGCAACGTTATGCTTAACAACTGCATCGGAGTTGGATAATATCCGGAATAAATTTGTTCAAGATTCGCAACTTGCTGGTTTGCAATGTCTGGTTATAGATAGTCTGATTGGTGATAATTTATCAGACTGGCAAAAACCAATTATAGATCAAGATACGCTAGCTTTTTTGCAATACACTTCCGGTTCTACGGGAACACCGAAGGGTGTAATGGTTAGTCATGGTAATTTAATTCATAATTCACGCTGGATTCAACAAGCTGTTGAACTGACACAAGAAAGCGTTTCTGTAACTTGGTTACCTAGTTTTCATGATATGGGGTTGGTAGATGGAATTCTCCAACCTTTGTATACGGGATTTTTGGGTGTTGTAATGTCCCCGACATCCTTTTTGGGTAAACCTGTGAGATGGCTGCAAGCAATTTCTGACTATAAAGCAACTCACTGTGGAGGTCCGAATTTTGCCTATGAACTTTGTATAAATAAAATTACTTCCGAGCAAATTAAAAATATTGATTTAAGTAGTTGGTGTAATGCTTATAACGGAGCAGAGCCAATAAGGCGGGATACTTTAAAGAGATTTGCAGAGAAATTTCAGGTTTGTGGTTTTCGTGAAAATTCTTTTTATCCCTGTTATGGGATGGCTGAAACAACCCTAATGGTTTCGGGTGGTTCTGTAAAAGATAAGCCGGTTTATTGTTCTGTAGCAGAAGATAAATTATTTTTGAATCGAGTAGAGGAGGTATCTGAAGAAACTGAGAATGCAATAAATTTAGTTGGGTGTGGACGTGAGTGTCTGGATACGAAAATTGCTATAGCTAATCCCCAAACTCTTGCAAGTTGTGCGGAATTTGAAGTGGGAGAGATTTGGGTATCGAGCGATAGTGTAGCTCAAGGTTATTGGAACAAACCGGAGTTAACAAAGAAAACTTTTCAAGCTTATCTGAGCGATACCAATGAAGGTCCATTTTTGCGTACCGGAGACTTAGGATTTTTGAAAGATGGTGAGTTATTTGTCACCGGACGTATCAAAGACGTAATTATTATTCGCGGTCGCAATCATTATCCTCAAGATATAGAATTAACTGTAGAAAGAAGTCATCCGGCTTTAAGAGTAACTTGTGGTGCAGCCTTTACAGTAGCAGTCGATGGAGAAGAACGGTTAGTTATTGCACAAGAAGTAGAGCGAGTTTACTTACGGAAGTTAAAGGTTGATGAGGTAGTAGGAGCTATTCGCAAAGCTGTATCGGAGCAGCATGAGTTACAAGTTTATGGGGTGTTATTGCTGAGAACGGGAAGTATCCCAAAAACTTCTAGCGGTAAAATTCAGCGGCACGCTTGTAAAATTGGGTTTGTTGAAAATAATCTTCAGGCTGTCGGTAGTTGGATATCTCAATCTTCTGTAATAGAATTGCCATCTGATAATTCTGATAATGTAGGCAATAGTCATCATAGCGTTGATTCAGTTCAACAATGGATAAAACAGTGGTTGAGCGTTAAGTTGCAAATATCTTTAAATTTGATAGATACCAAAAAATCCTTTGCTGAATACGGTTTGGATTCAGTAATGGCTGTGGAATTGGCTCAAGATTTGAAATCTAAGTTTAACCCCAAACGAGAATTAGAAGCGACTATAGCTTGGAATTTTCCGAATATAGATTCTCTAGCGTTGTACCTGGGTGAATCCATTGATAATTGTTCTAAGGTTGCAAGCAATTTTAATTCTAGTAATTTGATAACAACTTCTTCGCAACAGTTGAAACAAGTTTCAGAAGATGAGGTAAAAACTGCAATTAATCGGGAAGTAGCACAAATAGAAAACTTACTTGCAGAACTAGAGAGCTTGCAAAGGAGTAATTGAAATGAGCGATTTAGAATCACAACGGTTACTTTTAGCTTTAAAGCAAGCACGAACCAAACTTGAAGATATTAAACAGCAGCAAACAGAACCAATAGCAATTGTAGGGATTGGATGTCGCTTTCCGGGAGGAATAAATAATCCAGAAAGCTATTGGAATTTTTTGCGTGATGGTGTAGATGCAATTAGGGAAATACCACCACAGCGTTGGGATATTGATGCTTACTATGATGCAAACCCCGATATTCCTGGAAAAATGTATACCCGTTATGGGGGATTTTTAGAAGATGTAGATAAATTTGACCCACAATTTTTCGGGATTTCTCCCCGGGAAGCTACAAGTATGGACCCTCAACAACGGTTATTATTGGAAGTAACTTGGGAAGCCTTAGAAAATGCAGGACTAGCTCCAGAAAGTCTTAAAAATAGTCAAACAGGTTCTTTTGTGGGAATATGCTTTGATGACTATTCACGATTGAGTTTTAATTCTGGTGATTACAGTAGTATTGATGCTTACAGTAGTTTGGGTAATGCTCGCTCCATTGCTGTCGGTAGATTAGCATATACTATGGGTTGGCTTGGACCAACTATGCAATTGGATACTGCTTGTTCGAGTTCATTGCTAGGGGTTCATTTAGCCTGTCAAAGTCTCCGCAATCGGGAATGTAATTTGGCTGTTGCTGGTGGAGTTAATTTAATTCTTTCACCAGAAACTAGTATTGCTCTTTGCAAATTAACAGCTTTAGCAACTGATGGTCGTTGCAAGACTTTTGATGCTTCTGCCAATGGGTACGTGCGGGGAGAGGGTTGCGGAATTGTTGTACTGAAGCGTTTATCTGAGGCTCTTGCTGAGGGTAATCGTATATACGCATTAATTCGAGGTTCTGCTGTCAACCATGACGGACATAGTAATGGTTTGACTGCTCCCAACGGTAATGCTCAAGAGGCTTTAATTCGTCAGGCATTAAATAATGCTAGAGTCGAACCGAGTCAAATTCAATACCTAGAGGCTCATGGTACGGGAACGACTTTAGGTGACCCGATTGAAGTATTAGCATTAGGAAAAGTACTTGGTGAAGGACGTTCCCAACAACAGCCTTTGTCCATTGGTTCAGTTAAAACGAATTTTGGTCACTTAGAATCAGCCGCAGGGATCGCAAGTTTAATCAAAGTTGTGCTGGCTATGCAACATCAGCAGATTCCGCCATCACTAAATTTTCACCAGCCAAATCCTTATATTCCTTGGGACAAGCTTCCAGTTACGGTAGCAACGGAATTAAGTGATTGGAAATCAACAGAAAAAGGTCGGTTTGCTGGGGTGAGCGCATTTGGAATGAGCGGGACAAATGTTCATGCGATTTTAGAAGCAGCACCTCAAGCAAGTCAGAAGCAAAGAGAAATAGAGCGTCCGTTAAACCTGTTAGCACTGTCAGCTAAAAGCGATAAGGCTTTGTTGCGACTTGCACAGAGATATCAAGAGTTTTTTAATAACCATCCTCATGCGTTGATTGCGGATATTTGCTTTACCGCGAATACGGGGCGATCGCACTTTGACCACCGACTAGCATTAGTAGCAGAGTCTACCATTGAGTTATGTGAGCAGCTAGAAGGTTTTATTTCCGAGCAGGATAATCCTGGACTGATTAAAGGACAAGTAAACATCAAAGAAAGTCCCAAAATAGCCTTTTTGTTTACAAGTCAGGGTTCTCAGTATATCAATATGGGGCGGGAACTTTATGAGACTCAGCCAACTTTCCGCCAAGCTCTCCATAGCTGCGATGAAATTCTGCGACCTGATTTGCAACAATCTTTACTAGAAATTTTATATCCTGCATCCGTAATTGACGCTGCAAAAATAGACGAGACAGCTTATACTCAACCAGCAATATTTGCTATAGAATACGCTCTCTACCAGCTATGGAAATCTTGGGGTGTAGAACCTGATATAGTCATGGGTCATAGCGTGGGTGAATATGTTGCAGCCTGCGTTGCTGGGGTTTTTAGTTTATCAGATGGACTAAAGTTAATTGCTGCCAGAGGGCGATTAATGCAAGCTTTACCTCCCCAAGGAAAGATGGTTGCCGTATTTGCTGATGAAATGCAGGTTATGGCAGAAATAGCTGCCCAAAAAAATGTATCAATAGCTGCTATTAATAGCCGAAATAATACAGTAATTTCCGGAGATTCCAAGGCTGTAAATGCCGTCGTCACAGCCTTGGAAGCAAGAGGGATAAAAACAACTCAGTTAAATGTTTCTCATGCTTTTCACTCTCCATTAATGGAACCAATCCTAGAAGATTTTGCAGATATTGCGCGGAATATAACTTACTGTGAACCGCAAATAAAGTTAGTTTCTAATGTTACTAATCAACTTGCGTCCTCGGAAATCACAACTCCTCAATACTGGGTAAATCATATCAGCCAGCCTGTAAGATTTGCTGCGAGCATGGAAGCTTTGGGTGAACTCGGTTATCAGGTGTTTGTGGAGTGCGGTGCTAAGCCAATTCTATTAGGAATGGGTCGTCATTGCTTATCCGCTGATTCTCATGTTTGGGTACCAAGTTTACATCCTGGAATTTCAGATTCCCAGCAAATGCTGCAAAGTTTAGGGAAGTTGTATGTAAATGGTGTATCTGTCAATTGGTCTGGTTTTGATCGGGATTATCAAAGAGAGGTTTTAGAATTACCGACATATCCATTTGAACGGGAAAGTTACTGGATTACTGGGTTAAAAGAAGAAAAAAACCGCAGCGAAAAGTGCGTTCTTGGGGTCTCATGCCACTTGCTATCCCCAAGTGTAGCAACTTTTCAAGAGAGAGGCGCGGAGGGCGCAGAGGAAAGAAATAAGGAGGAAGTAGAGTTGCAATTTTTACAGGAATTGCAGCAAACTATCTTCAGCGAGCGCTTCAATTTATTAATTACTCATATTCAAAATCAAGTTGCGAGAGTTTTAGGTATGAATTCCCTCCCCGTAGCACAAACTGGTTTTTTTGATATGGGTATGGATTCTTTAATGGCTGTGGAGTTAAAACGTCGTTTGGAATCGAGCTTAAAACAATCTTTATCTACAACTTTGGCATTTAATTATCCGACTATCGAAAAACTAGCGGAGTATTTATTAACAAAGATTTTCTCAGAGGAGTTGGAAGTAAATAGCAAAGGAATAAACAATGCAAAATCAAGAAAATTGGATGATTGTGCAATCACCCAAAGCAATTTAGAACAACTTTCAGAAGCAGAAACAGAAGCATTATTACTCAAGAAATTGGCAGTTCTTGAAGCTTAAGGAAAACAAGCAAGATTCACAAAACTATGCCTAATTTATCCTCATTAAAGCGTGCATTGTTAGCACTTGAAGAAATGCAATCTAAGCTAGATGCAATAGAGCATCAGCGAACGGAACCTATTGCGATTGTGGGTATGGGTTGTCGTTTTCCTGGTGGTGCTAACAACCCGCTTGCTTTTTGGGAGTTATTGCGTAACGGGGTAGATGCGATCGCAGAAGTTCCGATGTCTAGATGGGACATAGACGCTTTTTACGACCCAAATCCAGAAACTCCGAATAAAATGTATGCACGTCAAGGGGGATTTTTAGATATTGGTATTGATGAGTTTGATGCCGATTTCTTTGGAATTGCACCACGAGAAGCAGTAAATATAGACCCCCAGCAAAGACTATTGTTAGAAGTCAGTTGGGAAGCTTTAGAAAATGCTGGTATTTCTCCCAAGCAATTAGCTGGTAGTAAGAGCGGTGTATTCGTGGGGATCAATAACTCTGACTACACGCAATTGCAAATATCTAACGATGTAACCAAAAATGCTTACTTTTTTACGGGTAGTACTTTTAGCGTAGCAGCGGGACGTTTAGCTTATTTTTTGGGTTTGCAAGGTCCAGCTTTAGCGATAGATACTGCTTGTTCGTCGTCCTTAGTTGCAGTTCACCTTAGCTGTCAGAGCTTGCGTGCTGGAGAATGCCGTTTGGCTCTAGCAGGTGGAGTAAATTTGATGTTATCACCCCAAGCAACAAGCGTATTATCCCAAATGCAGGCCTTAGCTGCTGATGGACGCTGCAAAACCTTTGATGCATCCGCAGATGGTTATGGAAGGGGAGAAGGTTGTGGTGTGGTTGTACTCAAGCGCTTATCTGATGCTGTCGCAGACGGTGATAATATCCTGGCGTTAATTCGAGGAACAGCAGTCAATCATGATGGTAGGAGTAGTGGATTAACTGTTCCTAACGGTTTAGCACAGCAAGCAGTTATTCGCGAAGCATTGGCTAATGGGAAAGTAGAACCGTGGGAAGTAAGTTATGTAGAAGTCCACGGTACGGGTACGGCTTTAGGAGATCCAATTGAAGTTGAAGCATTATCGGCGGTATTGAGTGCAGAACGTTCGATAAATCAACCTTTAGTCCTTGGTTCGGTGAAAACCAATATCGGTCATTTAGAAGCTGCTGCGGGTATAGCTGGTTTAATCAAAGTCATACTCGCAATGCAACACCGAGAAATTCCGGCATCATTGCATTTTGATACACCAAACCCAGCAGTTAATTGGTCGGAGATATCTGCACAAGTTGCCACACAAATCACTCCTTGGACTGTAGACGAGCAACTTTTTGCAGGGATTAGTTCCTTTGGGATGAGCGGTACTAATGCTCATGTGGTATTGGAAGAAACACCATTAACAAAAGTCGAAAGTCAATTCAATGACCGTCCATTGCATCTTTTGACTTTATCAGCAAAGACTGAAACTGCTTTAGAAAAAATAATACAAAATTATTCACAGTTTTTAGATGATTATTCTGGGATTTCACTAGCGGATATTTGTTTTACAGCTAACACTGGACGTAAACATTTTCCCTATCGTTTAGCTTTAGTTGCTGATTCTTTAGCATCCTTAAATCAAAAGTTGGGGGAATATCAAAAACCAACAAAAATCAATCGTCAACAAAAACCTAAAATAGCATTTTTGTTTACGGGACAAGGCTCTCAGTATCTTAATATGGGTCGTCAACTTTACGATACTCAGCCGATTTTCCGTAAAACCCTTGAATATTGCGATGAAATTCTGCGTCCTTATTTAAATGAGTCTTTAATTGCAATATTGTATCCAGATTCTGCAATTCAAAATTCTCAATTAAACCAAACAGCTTACACTCAACCAACTTTATTTGCTCTAGAATATGCCCTTGCTCAATTGTGGCTCTCATGGGGAATAAAGCCTGCTGTGGTTATGGGACATAGTGTTGGGGAGTATGTTGCTGCTTGTATTGCAGGGGTATTGAGCTTGGAGGATGGATTAAAGCTGATTGCTCTACGGGGAAGATTAATGCAGGCTTTACCTTCTGGGGGTGAAATGGTAGCAGTATTTGCTAGCGAAGCCAAGGTGAAAATGGCGATAAAATCAACTAAAGCACAAGTATCTATTGCAGCAATTAATGGTGAGAGAAATACTGTTATATCCGGTGAAGGAATAGCTATAAATTCCATACTGCAACAACTAGCATTACAAGGAATTACCACACAAAAATTAGAAGTATCTCATGCTTTCCATTCACCTTTGATGGAACCAATGCTCTCAGCTTTTGCAAAAGTAGCAGCAAAAGTAAACTATTCTGTTCCCAAAATTCCCATCGTTTCTAATTTGACAGGAAAACTGGTAGGAGAAGAAATTGCTCAAGCAGCTTACTGGTGTCGCCATATTTTAGAGCCTGTGAGATTCGCTGAGAGTATGCAGTTCTTGCACAAACAAAGATATAAAATTTTTCTAGAAATAGGTGCTTCTCCGGTATTATTGGGAATGGGTCGCCGATGTGTACCAGATATTAATGCTATGTGGCTTCCTTCCTTGCGTCGCGGACAATCTGACTGGGAGCAAATGCTGGGAAGTTTGGCAGAACTTTATATCCAAGGAGCGGAGGTAGACTGGTATGGATTTGATAAAGACTATTCTCGTCAGCGTCTACAATTACCAATTTATCCTTTTGACCGACAGAGTTATTGGTTTCAACCTTTATCGAAAGCCAGTGATGAAGATAATTACAAAGATGCTTTGTATGAAGTTGAATGGCAATTAAAAGCAAGTAAAAAATCGGTAATCGTCGATAAAAAACAATATAATTGGTTGATTTTTGCCGACTCTAACGGTATCGGTTCAACTTTGGCTACATTATTAGGGAAGTCTGGACAAAAGTGTGTATTGGTTTATCCAGGAGAAAATTACCAAACTTCCGATAAGCAGAAATTGCAAATTAATCCAGGGAAGTTAGCAGATTATCAGGGTTTATTGCAGGAATTTGCTTGTGAGAAGATTATTCATTTATGGAGCTTAGATAGTAATTCAACACAAAAAACCACTATTGATTCTTTAAATTTAGATCAACACCGTAATTGTGGTAGTTTGCTTTATTTAGTCCAGGCATTATCTTTAGTTAATACCGTATCATCTCGTCTACACTTAATTACCCAAAACGCTCAACCAGTAGAAGAAACTAATGATTTTGCCATATCTCAATCATCTGTAATTGGTTTGGGTCGTGTAGTCGCTATAGAACACCCAGAAATTTGGGGTGGAATGATAGATTTACCTCTTGGTGATGTTCCACAAACCGCTAAAATTCTTTTTGAAGAACTTGAGCAATCAGAATATGAGGCTGAAGTCGCTTTTCGTTACGAACAAAGATATGTACCGCGTTTAATCAAAAGTACAAATAAGAATAATAATCTTAAATTTTCAGTTCCAAATATCAAATCTGACGCTACTTATTTAATTACCGGAGGTTTGGGAGGTTTAGGAATTGAATTAACCAAATGGATGGTAGAGCAAGGAGCGCAACATTTAGTATTAGTAGGACGTAGCAGCCCAAATCAAACTGTTAAAAAGCAATTACAAAAATTACAACGAGAGGGAATAGAAATTGAGGTATTTTCAGCAGATGTATCTCAACAAGGACAAGTAAATCAACTTTTAGCTGATATTTCTCCTGCTTATCCACTACGAGGTATTATTCATTTAGCTGGAGTTTTAGATGATGGGGTACTTATCAAACAAGATTGGCAACGTTTTGCTAAAGTTATGCATCCCAAGGTAGCTGGAGCGTGGAATTTACATTCTCAAACCCAAAATTTACCTTTAGACTTTTTTATATTATTCTCTTCTGTTGCTTCTTTATTGGGTTCCCCCGGTCAAGGAAATTACGCTGCTGCTAACAGCTTTTTAGATGCTTTAGCTCACTATCGAAAATTACAAGATTTACCTGCTTTAAGTATTAATTGGAGTCCTTGGAGTCAAACAGGTATGGCTGCTTCTTTAGGTAGTTTAGGCGAGCAAAGATGGGCAACAATGGGTGTAAGAGCAATTGCTCCACAGCAAGGTTTACAAATATTAAGAAAAATATTTAACCAAAGCTGTACACAAGTTGGTATACTACCAGTTAGTTGGTCAAAGTTTTTTGAACATTTTACGGGCAATATTGAAGGCTCTTTACTTGAAAAAATAGCTAATAATAATCAAATTAAAAATCAAGTAAAACCAACAATACAAAAAGCCGAGATTTTACATAAATTACAACATACTGCTGTTAATCAGCGTCACCTTGTTTTAGTTGAAGAAATACAAACAGAAGTTGCGATAGTTTTAGGTTTGGAATTATCCCAAAAAATAGAATCACAGCTTGGCTTTTTTGAGATGGGAATGGATTCTTTAATGGCTCTGCAATTGAAGAATAATTTGCAAGTAAAATTAGGATGTTATCTCAGTTCAACTTTGACATTTGAGTATCCAAATATTAAACTTTTAGCAGATTACTTACTCCAGGATGTAATTGATTTAGAATCTGTAGTTAAAGCTGAGCAAGAATCTGATAGCAATATTCAACAGCGAACTCAGAAATTAGCAGAAATTCAACAACTTTCAGAATTAGAATTATCAGAAATTATTAATCAAGAGTTGGCAGCACTAGGAAGAGATTAAGAAGAGATTAAAATGAGTAACACTGCCCCTAATATTGAACAACTATCACCACTACAGCGCTCAGTTTTAGTCATTCAAGAAATGAAAGAAAAACTGGAGCGAATTGAGAATAAGCAAACTGAGCCAATAGCTATAGTTGGTATGGGTTGTCGCTTTCCGGGTGGTGGGAATAGTCCGGAATCCTTCTGGAAATTATTGCGCGATGGGGTGGATGTGATTGGGGAAGTACCTCAACAACGTTGGGATATTAATGCTTATTACGACCCCAACCCAGAAACTGCCAACAAAATGTACTGTAAGTACGGTGGATTTTTAGATGAAGTAGATAAATTTGATGCAGAATTTTTTGGACTCACACCCCGTGAAGCTACTAGTTTAGACCCCCAGCAACGATTGTTATTAGAAGTTAGTTGGGAAACACTGGAAAATGCAGGGATAGCAGCAGATAAGCTAAAAAGTACGAAAACAGGTGTATTTGTCGGTATCAGTCTCAACGAATACGCTCAACAAGCCGCTTTGGGTGGTACAGATATTGATGTCTATACTGCTACAGGTAATGCATTAAGTGTAGCTGCGGGTCGTTTATCATATTTTCTCGGTTTACAAGGACCTGCTTTAGCGGTAGATACAGCTTGTTCATCCTCATTGGTATCAGTTCATTTAGCTTGTCAAAGCTTACGAACTGGAGAATGTCGTCAAGCATTGGCTGGAGGAGTTTACTTGATGCTGTCTCCGCAAACCACTATTGCGATGTCTAAGTTAAGAGCCTTGAGTGCAGATGGACGTTGCAAAACCTTTGATGTAGCAGCAGATGGTTATGGTCGGGGAGAAGGTTGTGGAATAGTCGCTTTGAAACGGATGAGCGATGCTATAGAGTCAGGCGATCGCATTTTAGCTTTGATTCGTGGTTCCGCTGTCAACCAAGATGGATGCAGTAGCGGATTGACAGTTCCTAACGCTCAAGCCCAACAAGCGGTTATCCGGGAAGCATTAGTAAATGCAAAAGTGGAACCAGCCCAAATTAGTTATGTAGAAGCTCATGGTACGGGTACATCTTTGGGAGATCCAATTGAGGTAAAGTCATTGGGGAAAGTATTAGGTAAAAATCGTTCTCCACAACAACCGTTGATGATTGGTTCGGTAAAGACGAATATCGGTCATTTGGAAGCTGCTGCAGGAATCGCTAGTTTAATTAAAGTTGTGTTGGCAATGGAACATCGAGAAATTCCACCACATTTGCATTTAAATGAGCTTAATCCTCATATTTCTTTACAGGATATGGTTGCAACTATTCCCACCAAACCAACTGCTTGGGATGTTGTAGATGGACAACAACGTCTAGCTAGTATTAGTTCTTTCGGTTTTAGTGGAACTAATGCCCATATGGTTTTACAAGAAACACCCGTAAAAATTGAAAATAAACGTCAGGAGCGTCAATTTCATCTATTGACATTATCAGCTAATAATAAGCATTCTCTACAAAAATTATTACAAAAATATTCTCAATTCTTAGATGAATATCCTAGAGCAACTCTGGCTGATATTTGTTTTACTGCGAATGTTGGACGGAAGCATTTTAATTATCGCTTAGCTTTAGTTGCTGATTCTGTTGAATCTTTATATAAAAATTTGCAAACAACGGATATCAAAGAAAGTAAATTAAATTTCAATAAAAAAGTTGTATTTGTATTTACAGATGATGGTTTTCAATATTTGGATATAGGTCGTCAGCTTTATGAAAATCAGCCAGTATTTCGTCAATTTTTAGACCGATGTAATGAAATCTTAGAACCATATTTAGAGAAGTCTTTATTAGAAATTTTAGATGATGATAAATATTTAGTTATTCATCATCAAATCAAACCGTTAATTTTATTTTCTCTCGAATATTCTTTTGCTCAATTATGGCTGTCATGGGGAATTGAACCAGTAGCAGTTATGGGTGAAGGAGTAGGGGAGTATGTAGCTGCTTGTATTGCTGGGGTTTTTAATTTATCAGATGCTTTCAAGTTAATTATTCAAAGAGAAGGGATAACACAAGAGCAAAATGGTAATAATAAGATAGTAACAACAGAAATTGAGTATTTTCAGCCAAATATTAGTTTTATTTCTAATAGAACGGGAAAATATATCGAAACAGAAACAGTTACTCAAGCCGATTATTGGTCTAATTCAGTTAGAGAAGCAATAAATTTGAAAACAAGTTGTTCTTTCCTAAAAGAACAGGGATGCGAATTATTTGTAGAGATTGGTAATAACCCGATTTTAAAAGAACAAGCTCAACAATATTTATCCCCAGAAGATATTGATAATTGGTTGACTCTTTTACCAGATAATCAAGAATATTGGCGAGTATTATTACAAAGCTTAGCAACACTCTATAAAAAAGGTGTAGAAATTAATTGGGATAACTTTTACCAAGATAAATCCTACAATCGTTTACAATTACCGACTTATCCCTTTGAACGACAAAGTTATTGGATTGATACAGCTAAATATCAGCCCAGAAAAATTGCTAATCAACAATCTCATCCTTTATTAGGTGAAAAACTGAGTTCTCCGCTTGCACCAATTCAGTTTGAGTCTTTGTTAAACATTGATAATTTACCATTAGTCAAAGACCATCGTCTCGGTGGAATACCCGTGATGAATCTTGTGGTTTATTTAGAAATGGTTTTTGCGGGTGCAGCAACAATATTTAACAACACATTTGATAGTCAAAAAATAATTTTCACAGATGTAATTGTTCCTAAAGCCCTCACCTTTCCTGATAAAGAAACACGTACAGTACAATTAATCTTTAATTCTGAAGATTCCCAAACTAGTTATTTCCAAATTTTTAGTCATAATCAAGAACAAATTACAAATGATTGGACTTTAAATGCTGGAGGAAAATTAAAGCTAAAATCAGCAGATCTTTTACAACCTGCACCGGCAATAATTTCTTGGACGGATATTAAAAATAGATGTGATGAGAAAATATCTAGCAGCAATTTTTATCAGACGATGACAAGAAGAGGTGCTACATTAGGTAGTGAATGTCAAGTTTTAGAACAAATTTGGCGAAGAGATGGAGAAGCTTTAGGGAAAATTATATTTTATAATCATAAAGAAGAAAAAGAAGATTTATATTATCTACCTTTAAGTGCAATTGATGCTTGTTTGCAAATTTTATCTGCGACTTGCTCTCTTGATAGTACTTACAGTTATTTAATCGTAGGTTTTGAAAGTTTTCAATTTTATGGTAATTCTCAAGAACAATTATGGTGTCATGCTCAGTTGCTAGGTAATAATTATATTGGGGATGCTCAAACAATTATTGGTGATGTGTGTTTGTTTGATGCAACTGGATTAGTGCTGGCAAAATTTACTAACGTACAACTAAAACGCGTTAGTTATGAAAGTCTTCAATTAAATTCTCAAACAAATGGTAAATTACAACATCAACCTAGTTTATTATCTAGAGAAGAACTTCTAGCTACTCCCGTTCCAAAACGGCAAGAAATTATAGAAAATTATTTATTAAAATGCTTAAGTAAATCACTACAGCTATCTCCAGAAAAAATCAATTCACAACAGTTTTTAAGTAATTATCTTGATTCCTTAATGAGTTTTGAACTCAAAAACCGCATCGAAACCGATTTACAACTACAAGTACCGATAGAAAAGTTTTTTGGAGATAGCAATATTACTCAATTAGCGGAGTTTTTGCTAGAACAATTCACCCTATCTAATCTGATATCGTCAGCCAACCCAATCAACCAGAGTGAAGATATGGAGGAGATTACATTATGAGCTTGAATTTACTATTAGCCGAACTGACGCAAAAGGGTATCAAACTCTGGGTGGAAGATGACCAATTACGAGTGCGATCGCCCCTTGGAATGCTCTCGCCACAACTGCGCGAACAATTGGTACAATCCAAAGCAGAATTATTATTAATGCTGCGTCAAAATCAGGTGAATGCTGGTGAATTACCAGTTATTCAGCCAGCACCCGAAAACCGATATCAACCATTTCCCCTCACCGATATTCAACACGCATTTTGGGTTGGTCGTAGCGGTATATTTGAATTAGGAAATGTAGCTAATCATGGCTACTATGAAATAGAAGGTCGTGGTTTAGATATAGAGCAGTTAAATAAAGCCTTACAGAAATTAATTCAGCGTCATGATATGCTGCGGGCTATTGTGTTACCGGATGGTCAACAGCAAGTATTAAAAGAAGTTCCTTTGTATGAAATTCCGGTTTTAGATTTGCGTGGAGAAGACAAGGAAATAATTTCCGCTGAAATTGCAACAATTCGACAGCGGATGTCTCATCAAGTATTACCTACCGATACATTTCCTCTATTTGAATTTCGCGCTACGCTTTTAGATAATGACTGCGTGCGATTGCATATCAGTTACGATTTGCAGATATTTGACGCTTGGAGTATGTTCCGTCTGTTTGAAGAGTGGTTTGAATTGTGCAAACATCCGCAGATGGAATTACCACCACTAGAGTTGACTTTTCGGGATTATGTTTTAGCAGAGCAAGCGCTACAAGATACAGAATTATATAAACAATCTCTCGATTATTGGGTGAATCGTTTAGATAATTTTCCTCCCGCTCCCGAATTACCTTTAGCTGTTAATCCTAGTTCTATTAAAGAGCATCATAACAAGCGTTTGAGTGGAGAACTTGGTGCTCAAATTTGGCAGAATTTAAAACAAAAAGCCCAAAATGTAGGTCTAACCGCTTCTGGAGTATTAATGGCGGCTTTTGCGGAAGTTTTGACTCTTTGGAGTAAAAGCCCCTGCTTTACCATGAATCTGGCTTTATTTAATCGCTTACCATTGCATCCCCAAGTCAACGATATTTTGGGAGATTTTACCTCAATAACTCTATTGACGGTAGATAATTCTCAAAGGGAGTCATTTACTAATCGGGCGATGCGGTTGCAAAAACAACTGTGGCAAGATTTAGAACATCGCTACGTTAGCGGAGTACGGGTTATGCGGGAATTGGCACGCAAACAAGGAAAACCTCCTAGTGCTATACCAATTGTATTTACCAGTACCTTGGGCTTTGATGCTATCGGTCAAAAAACCTCTGTATTTAGTCAATTTGGAGAACTAGTTTATGGTATTAGTCAAGCCTCCCAAGTATGGTTAGACCATCAAGTTGTCGAGCAAAATGGGGCTTTGTTGTTTAATTGGGATGCCATCGCCGAATTATTCCCCGAAGGAATGCTAGAAGATATGTTTGAAACATATTGTCGCTTCCTCAAACAATTAGCTACTAATGACTCAGTTTGGGAACAGACAAGCAGACAACTGATACCGACTTGGCAATTATCGCAACGTGAAAGCATCAACGACACCGCAATGTCGATTCCTGATGAAACACTATACAGTTTGTTTGCCAAACAAGTTGAAAAATATCCTCAGAACTTGGCTGTAAGTTCATCCCAGCACCATCTTACTTATGAGGAATTATATAAACTCTCCCAGCAACTCGGTTATCAATTACAACAACTGGGCGCTACTTCCAATCAATTGGTTGCAGTTGTCATGGAAAAAGGTTGGGAACAGATTGTAGCAGTAATGGGAATTTTAGCTGTTGGCGCTGCTTACGTTCCTATAGACCCTGCATTACCCGAAGAACGTTTATTATATTTGTTAGAAAATAGTCAGGTTGAGATTCTTCTAACTCAATCCTGGTTAAATGAGAGTTTAAAAATTAATATATCTAAAACTATACAAACAATTACCGTAGATACCCTTAAATTACTCCCCCCCTCTCCCCCTCTGCCCCTCTCCCCCTCTCCTTCTTCCCCAGACAACCTGGCCTATGTCATCTACACCTCTGGTTCCACAGGTTTACCTAAAGGGGTGATGATTACTCATCGCAATGTCGTTAATGTTGTTGTCTCCACCAATCAGCGGTTTAATGTTACTTCCCAAGACCGTATTTTGGCACTTACCGCTCTCAATCACGATTTATCTGTTTACGATATTTTTGGTCTTTTGAGTGCGGGGGGTACTATTGTTCTTCCTGATGCTGCGACTGTCAAAGACCCCCATCACTGGGCTGAATTGATGGAAAGGGAACAAGTAACACTATGGAATTCAGTTCCTACGATGATGGAAATGTTGGTAGATACCTTAGAAACTAAATCAAGGAATTTACCCGAAAGTTTACGTGTCGTAATTATGGGTGGAGATTGGCTACCAATAAGTCTTCCAAAAAGAATCAAAGCATTAGCTTCCGAATCAGAAGCTTTGAAAATACTCAGTATTGGGGGTCCTACAGAAACAACTATCTGGAATATTGGTTATTTAATAGAGGAAGTTCAATCAACTTGGAAAAGTATTCCCTACGGTCAACCAATGGCTAATTCCAAGTATTATATTTTCAATGAAAGTCTTGACGATTGTCCCGTTTGGGTTCCCGGTGAAATGTACTGTGCTGGAATTCAATTAGCAAAAGGCTATTGGCGCAATCAAGAAAAAACTAATGCCAATTTTATTACTCACCCAAGTACCGAGGAAGGGCTTTATCGCACGGGGGATTTAGGACGCTATCTTCCCGATGGTAATATTGAGTTTCTCGGTAGAGTCGATTTTCAAATTAAGATTCGCGGATACCGGATTGAAGCAGGAGAAATCGAAGCAGCTTTGGTACAACATCCCGAGATTCGTTCTGCTGTTGTTGCAGCTTTTGGTCATGAGAATAATAAAGAAAGGTTAGTTGCCTATGTAGTTACCGAAGATAAATTTATTCTTAATACTGAAGAAATAAGTCAATTTCTCAGTGAAAAATTACCCGAATATATGGTACCATCAGCATTTATAATTCTTGATGCATTACCACTGTCTGCTAATGGTAAAGTAAACCGTTTGGCACTTCCCAATCCTCAACAAGCTATCGGGGAATTAAATGTTAATTATGTAGCACCTCAAACTGAAATTGAAGAAACAATTTCTCGCATTATTCAAGAGGTATTAGAAGTAGAGAAAATAGGGATACATGATAATTTTTTTGAATTAGGTGCTAATTCACTTTCGCTGACCAAAATTTTCAATCAATTCAAAATAAAGTTTTCCGATAATATAAAATCTATAGAATTAGTAGACTTATTTAAATACCCCACAATTAAATCATTAGCGAGTTACTTAAATCAATGTCAAAGTGATTGTAGTGTTGAAAATAAAATTTTTGATAGGGAACAACAAGTGAAAGCAGGTAAAAACCGTCTACAAAAGCGTTTACAAAAATCAAAAATAACTAACTAATTAATAGAGAATATCAACTATTATAAATATCCGAGATGTAGAGGACACAAAAAAGAGGATACAGAGAAATGTAAATAGGAGAAAATCAAACAAGAAAACAAGAAGATTAACACTACTGATTTCTCAATATTTAATCTGACTTTTATTAATATGGAACACATTTATTCTACAAAAACTGGCTTAGAAATAGCTGTTATAGGTATTTCTGGAAAATTCCCTCAAAGTAATTCAATTGATGAATTTTGGCAAAATTTAGTCCAGGGGAAAGAATTAATTTCTCAATTTAACCAAGAGGAAACTTCTTCTGGTGCTATTCTCGATGATATAGATTTATTTGATGCAGCATTTTTTGGTTTTAATCCAAGAGAAGCTGCGAATATGGACCCCCAACATCGCCTATTTCTAGAATGTGCTTGGGGAGCTTTAGAAAATGCAGGTTATGACTCCAAACAAGAAGAAAGACCAATTGGAGTTTTTACAGGTGTGGGGGTAAGTACTTATTTGCTTTATAACTTATTTCCCAACCAAGATTTAATGCAGTCAGTAGGGACTTTGCAAAGTTTAATTGGCACCGATAAAGATTATCTTCCCACACGTTTATCATATAAATTGAATTTAACTGGACCAAGTGTCAGCGTGCAAACTGCTTGTTCTAGTTCCTTGGTAGCCGTTCACATGGCGTGTCAAAGTTTACTCAGTGGTGAATGCGATATTGCTTTGGCGGGTGGTGTTTCCATTAAAACTCCCCAAAATGCCGAAACTTTATCTCCTGGAGGTATTATTTCTCCTGATGGACATTGCAGGGCTTTTGATGCAAAAGCAAATGGTACTCTGGGCGGTAATGGTGTAGGTGTGGTGGTTCTCAAGCGTCTTGAAGATGCTGTTGCAGACAGAGATTATATTTATGCTGTAGTCAAAGGTTCGGCTATTAACAATGATGGAGCTTTAAAAGTTGGGTATACAGCCCCCAGTCAAGATGGACAGGCTAAGGTAATTCGCGCTGCTCAAGTGATGGGTGAAGTAGAGCCGGAAACTATTACCTATATGGAAGCTCACGGTACGGGAACTCCTTTGGGAGACCCCATAGAAGTAGCGGCTATGACACAAGCTTTTCGCGTAAATACTGATAAAAAAGGTTATTGTGCCATTGGTTCGGTAAAGACTAATGTGGGACATTTAGATGCAGCAGCAGGAATAGCAGGCTTTATTAAAACAGTTTTAGCGCTGCATCATAAGTTAATACCCCCGAGTCTGAATTTTGAGACACCAAATCCCCAAATTGATTTTGAAAATAGCCCATTTTACGTTAATAATCGGCTTTTGGAATGGAAAACCGAAGTAATTTCGCGGCGGGCTGGGGTTAGTTCCTTCGGATTTGGTGGAACGAACGCTCACGTTATTTTAGAAGAAGCACCGACTGTGGCAGAATCAAATCCTGTGGAAACTCCACAACTGCTACTTTTATCTGCAAAAACTAGCTCTGCTTTAGAAATAAAAACAGCTAATTTAGTTAAATATTTAAAATCAAACCCACAACTCAACCTTGCCGATGTTGCTTATACCTTGCAAATTGGACGTAGGGAATTTGAACATCGTCGTATGGTTGTAGGGACAGATTTGCAAGATGCACTCATTGTATTAGAATCAAACGAACCACAACGAGTTTTTAGTCAATATCAGCAAACAAGCGAACCCCCGGTAATTTTCATGTTTGCAGGTCAGGGAGCGCAATATGTGAATATGGCTCGGGAACTTTACGAAACCGGGGAGATATTTAAACAAGAGTGCGATCGCCTTTTTGATTTACTCAAACCCCACCTTGAGTTTGATTTACGTTCGTGTTTGTTTCCTGAAGATGCAGAAGTTGAAATTGCTACTCAACAGTTACAGCAAACAGCGGTTACTCAACCTGCATTATTTGTGATTGAATACGCGCTAGCAAAATTATGGATGTCCTGGGGAATACATCCTCGGGGGATGATTGGACATAGTATCGGGGAATACGTCGCCGCTTGTCTTGCAGGTGTATTTTCTTTGGAAGACGCTTTAGCATTAGTAGCAGCTCGCGGAAAATTAATGCAACAAGCTGAGTCAGGGAAAATGCTGAGTGTTGGTTTGTCAGTAGAGGAAGTAGAAAGTTTCTTGGGTAAAAATCTATCTGTAGCAGCAGTTAACTCTCCTTATTTGTGTGTCGTTTCTGGGACGACAGAAGCTATAGAACAACTAGAAAAATTATTACAAGAAAACCAAATAAACTGTCGTAGTTTACATACAAACCATGCTTTTCATTCACCAATGATGGACTCTATTGTTGAGCCATTTTTACAATTAGTCAAACAAGTTAAATTAAACCCACCCAAAATTCCTTTTATTTCCAACGTCACTGGTACTTGGATTGCTCCTGGTGAAGCTACAGCACCTATTTATTGGGCTAGACATTTGCGTCAACCAGTCCAGTTTGCTCCTGGAATTGCAGAACTAATCAAAGACTCCCAAGCAGTTTTCTTGGAGGTAGCACCGGGACGCACTTTAAGTACCCTCGTCAAACAACAAGTACCAGGAAGGCTAATACTTTCTTCACTGCGACATCCTAAAGAAGAACAAAAAGATGTTACCCTTTTACTGAATACTTTGGGTAAACTTTGGTTAGCGGGTATATCGGTCAATTGGTCGGGATTTTACGAGAATAAAAAAGCTTCGCGTATACCTTTACCAACTTATCCCTTTGAGCGTCAGCGTTACTGGATTGAAGCATCTAATAAATCAATAAATAACCATCAATTAACTTTAGATAAAAAGCCCGATATCGCTGATTGGTTTTCTGTACCTTCATGGAAACGTTCTTTTAAGCAACTAACAAGTTTAATTAAGAATAAAAAGCATTATTTCGTTATATTTGTAGATGAAATAGGTTTAGGTGATGCATTAAGCGATCGCTTAATTAATGAATGGGAACAGCAGGTAATTAAAGTCAAGATTGGTGAATATTTTTGTCAAATTAATGATAATACTTTTAGTATTAATCCAGGGATTGCCACAGATTATGAAAAATTATTTAAAGAACTGATCAAATTAGAGCAAATTCCCATACTTGTTCATTGTTGGAGTGTAAATCCTTATCAAAGTTGGGAAAAATATCAGAAACTTGGTTTTTGGAGTCTGCTGTATTTAGCACAAGCAATTGGGAATCAAAATTTTATTCACCCCTTACAAATAAAAGTTATCTCTAGTAACATTCAGGAAGTCATCGGTAACGAAATAATTTGTCCGGAAAAAGCAGTTATATTAGGTGCTTGTAATGTTATTCCTCAAGAATATCCAAATATAAGTTTCCAAAATATTGATATTGCTTCTTCTGAGTTAATAAATTCTCTATCAAGCGAACTCCAGAACCAACTAGTCACAGAAATATTAGCAGATTCTAGCGATATTATTTTGGCTTACCGAAATAATCACAGGTGGGTACAAACATTTGAACCCGTCAAGCTAGCAAATACAAGCAATCAAACAAGTTTGCGAGAAGAAGGAGTTTATCTAATTACGGGAGGAATAGGAGACATTGGTTTAGCAATAGCCGAATATTTAGCCCAGACAGTAAAAGCCAAATTAGCTTTAGTTGGACGTTCTCAATTTCCAGATAAATCGGAATGGAAGCAATGGTTAGATAGTCATAATGATGAAGATACATGTTCTCAAAAAATTCGTAAATTACAGACAATTGAAAATCTAGGTGCAGAAGTTTTAATTTTGAGTGCTGATGTTGCTAATTACGAACAAATGCATTCAGCAGTGAATCAAATATATGAAAATTTTGGTCAAATTAATGGAGTAATTCATGCTGCTGGAGTACGTGGTTTAAGCGAAATACAACTTAAAACTCCAGAGATGACTGAATCAGTTTTTGCTGCTAAAGTTCAAGGAACATTGGTTATAGATAAAATCTTCAAAGAATGTAAATTAGATTTCTTAATTCTTTGGTCATCTATTAGTTCCTTTGTTGGTGGTTTCTTACAAGTAGACTATTCTGGTGCTAGTGCATTTATTGATAGATTTTCTCACTGTACTCATCAAAAAACTATAGTTATCAATTGGGATACATGGCAAGAGGTAGGAATGGCATTAATGATTCCTTCTTTACCAAGTGAATTACAACAAAGGCATAACGAAGCTGTTAAAAAAGGTATGTTTTTGCATGAGGGTATAGAAGCATTTAGCCGGATTATATCTAGTCAAATTGATAGAGTTATTGTCACAACGAGAGATGTAGAAGAAATTATCGCTGAATATGATTTAAGAAGGTCAAAATATGAACAGACAATTTCTCAAGTTGCTGCATCTAAAGAAATTTATCCTCGTCCCGATTTATCAACTACTTATGTCGCTCCTCGCAACAAAATAGAACAACAAATTGCTGAGATTTGGCAAGAATTACTTGGTATAGAAAAAATTGGCATTTATGATGACTTTTTTGAGTTTGGTGGACATTCTTTATTAGCAACTCAATTTACATCTCGTTTAAGAGAAATTTTTCAAATTCAAATCTCATTGCAAGAAATTTTTGATGCTAAAACTATTGCTGAGATTTCCCAGAAGATTGAAGCTGTAAATACGAATAATTCAAATACAATCAAAGCAGTTTCTCGTCAAGCTTATCGCGTTAATTTATAGATGTAAAAAAATATAAAATCTCAATATGATGCAACCAAAATATTCCGAAACTCTATTACAGCAAATAAAAAATAATTTTAATTTATCTGCAAAAGATGATTTATTCATATTTCCTGCATCTTTTGCTCAAACTAGAATGTGGCTTTTGCAAGAATTAGAACCAGAAAGTTACGTTTATCATAATTATCAAGCAATTAGTTTGACAGGTAAGCTAAATCTAATTGCATTAGAAAATAGTATCAATGAAATTTTTCATCGTCATGAAGTTTTGCGGACTTCTTTTGTAACTGTAGAAGGTCAACCCGTACAAGTAATTATTTCTAATTATATTTTTAAATTACCAGTTTTCGATTTAAGTAATTTACCAGAAACAGATAAAAAAAATCGCACCGAAAAAATATTAATTGAAGAAGGACAACGACCTTTTGATTTAAGCAAAGGACCCTTAATGCGTTGTGCTTTATTAAAATTAGCGAAAAATGAGCATTTATTATCCCTGAATATCCATCATATTATCGGTGATGGCTGGTCTGGAGGAATATTAATCCGTGAAATAGCAACCCTATATAAAGCATTCTGTGATGGTAAACCATCCCCATTAACAAAACTTCCAATTCAATATGCTGATTTTACTATTTATCAACGCGATTTACTACAGGGTGAGGTTTTAGAAAACCTGCTTAAATATTGGAAACAGCAGTTAAATAATCTTCCTGTTTTAAATTTACCTACCGACCGTCCCAGAAAGGCAATTGAAACTTTTAACGGTGCAACCATATCTTTTGCATTACCCGAAAACTTAACTAATAAAATCAAAGAATTAAGTAGGAAAGAAGGTGTTACTTTATTTATCACCTTACTGACAGCTTTTAAAGTTTTACTTTACCGCTACAGTCAACAACAAGATATTGTAGTCGGTTCACCAATTGCTAACCGCAACGTAACTCAAACAGAGGATTTGATTGGATGCTTTGTCAATACTTTAGTTTTACGTTCTAATCTTAATGGAAATCCAACTTTTCGAGAATTACTCCAGCAGGTGCGTGAGGTAACACTAGCTGCTTATGCTCATCAAGACTTACCTTTTGAAAAGTTAGTAGAAGCACTACAGCCGGAGCGGGATTTAAGCCGTCAGCCCTTATTTCAGGTAGCTTTTGTTTTCCAAAATGCTCCAATGTCAGAGTTGAAACTACCAGATTTAACTCTTAAACCCCTATCAACAAATATTGGAACATCTAAATTTGAACTTACCCTGTATATGGAAGAAGTTGTTCCACAACAAATTGGTAATCTTGAATATATTGCAGGTTCTCAAGAAAAGACGAATACGGGTTTAATAGGACTTTTTGAATACAACACAGATTTATTTGATGCTGATACTATAGAGAATGCGATCGCCCATTTTCAAACTTTATTAGAGGGGATTGCTGCAAATCCCGAACAATCGATAGCTCAATTACCTTTACTGACTACAACAGAAGAAAAACTATTGCGGCAGTGGAATAATACCGCAAATGAATATCCCACTGATAAATGCATTCATCAATTGTTCGAGGAGCAGGTAGAGAAAACACCCAATCATTTAGCGGTGGTGTTTGAACAAGAGCAATTAACTTATCAACAATTAAATCAAAAAGCCAATCAACTAGCGCATTACCTACTTTCTTTAGGAGTAAAACCAGAAACTAAGGTAGGAATTTGTCTAGAACGCTCTCAAGAAATGGTGATTGGATTGTTCGCAATCCTCAAAGCAGGTGCAACATATATTCCCCTCGATCCAGCTTATCCCCAACAGCGTCTAGAATTTATCTTATCTGATGCTCAAATATCTATATTATTAACAGATATATCTAAAATTAATCTCAACAATATCAACGTAGAAAAATTAGTTTGTTTAACTAAACATAGAGAAAATATTGCTGCTCAACCTCAAGAAAATCCGGCAACAAAAATTAATTCAAATAATTTAGCCTACATTATCTATACATCAGGTTCTACCGGCAAACCAAAAGGTGTAGAAATACAACATCATGCTGTCGTCAATTTCTTGACATCAATGCAGCAAAAGCCGGGATTAACTAAAGAAGATACTCTTCTAGCTGTTACTACAATCAGCTTTGACATCGCTGCTCTCGAACTTTATTTACCCCTAATTGTAGGTGCAAAATTAATCTTAGCAACAAAGGAAGTAACTGGAGATGGTAAATTACTCAGCGAGTTGATTGACAGTGAGGTCGTAACTGTGATGCAAGCAACACCAGCTACCTGGAGAATGTTGCTTGCTGCGGGATGGAAAGGTTGTGCAAACTTAAAAATTCTTTGTGGTGGAGAAGCTTTAAGTAATGATTTAGCAAGAGAATTATTAACATCTGCTAGTAGTCTTTGGAATCTTTATGGACCAACTGAAACTACTATTTGGTCAACATTTTATCAAGTAGAAACAACAGAATTAGAAACCAGTACAATTCCCATTGGTCAACCTATTAATAATACTCAAATTTATTTATATGACGAATATCAACAACCAGTACCAATTGGGGTAGTAGGTGAAATTTATATTGGCGGTAGCGGACTTGCCCGTGGTTATCTCAATCGTCCAAAATTAACAGAATCAAAATTTATTAACCAGGAATCGGGAAATAGATTATATAAAACTGGTGATTTAGGTCGTTATTTAGAATCTGGAAATATTGAGTATATTGGACGCATTGATAACCAAGTCAAATTACGGGGATTCCGCATTGAATTAGGGGAAATAGAAGCCGTTTTGAATCAACATCCTTTAGTTAATCAAGCTGTGGTTATTTCCTCAGAAGAGAGACTAGTTGCTTATATTGTTAGCAACCAAGAAATAGACGATATTCGGGATTTTGTGGCTCAAAGATTACCCAATTACATGGTGCCGAATATTTTTGTCAATATAGAGAAACTACCATTAACACCTAACGGTAAGGTAGATAGAAAAGCGCTTCGTGCACCAGATGGGGAAATTACCCGCGAACATGAATACGTAGCACCACGAACCCAAAGTGAACAAATAATAGCCAGCATCTTTTCAGATGTTTTAGGGGTGGAAAATGTGGGAAT
>JAAUYD010032000.1_pt1 | contig 33591 bp, 27 predicted proteins | sample 7278101 | NCBI WGS metagenome assembly JAAUYD01 (sample SAMN14350128, study PRJNA611818) | marine sediment metagenome | isolation source: surface marine sediment (0.6m) | place: French Polynesia: Moorea | collected 2018-08
CGTCGGACCGGGGGAGGAGTCGGTCTGGGACTACCCGCGTCCCCCGCGGCTCGAGCGGGCGCGCCGTCGGGTGCGCATCGAGTTCGGCGGGCAGTGCATCGCCGAGAGCACCCGGGCCCTACGGGTCTGCGAGACCGCGAGCCCGCCCGTGTACTACGTGCCCGCCGAGGACGTACGACGCGAGCTCCTCGAGGAGAGCGCGCAGCAGAGCTTCTGCGAATGGAAGGGCGTGGCGCGCTACTGGACCCTGCGGGTCGGTGACGCCGTATCCGTCGACGCCGCCTGGAGCTATCCGAATCCGGACGCGCCCTTCGAGGCGCTCCGCGACCACCTGGCGTTCTACCCGGGACGCGTCGAGGCCGCCTGGCTCGACGACGAGCGGGTGCGCCCCCAGGCCGGCGACTTCTACGGCGGCTGGGTCACCGACGAGATCAAGGGCCCGTTCAAGGGCGACCCGGGAACCGGCCACTGGTAGACTGCTCGCGTGAGCAGCTACCGCAGCTACGCCGAGCAGGCGGGCCACTACTTCGGGCGTCCCCACGAGCAGATGGCGGAAGGGCCCATCGAGAGCCCCGCCGCCTGGACGGGCAAGGCGATGCGCCAGACCGACGCGTGGCGCGTCCGTCTCTCCGACGCCCAGGCCGACGAGCTCGATACGGCACTCGCGACGGCGCGGGCGAGCGGCAAGCCCACGGACCAGCTGGTGCGCGAGGACTTCCCGCTGCCCACGCTCGGCCGCGATATCGCGCAGTGGCGCGAGGAGCTCGACCGGGGGCGAGGCTTCCTCCTGGTCTCGGGGGTGCCGGTCTCGCGCTGGAGCGACGAGGATGCGGGACGCGCCTTCTGGTGCCTCGGCCTGCACCTCGGCATCCCCGGCGCCCAGAATCCCAAGGGCGACCTGCTCGGTCACGTGGTCGATACCGGGGCCTCGGCCGAGGACCCCTTCGTGCGCCTCTACGCCACCCGGTCGAACATCGCCTATCACTGCGACGCCGCGGACGTGGTCGGTCTGCTGTGCCTGCGAACCGCGAAGAGCGGCGGGGCGAGCCGCATCGTGAGCTCGGTGAGCGTGTACAACGCGCTCCTCGAGCGGCGCCCCGACCTCGCGGCGCGCCTCTACGAGCCCTTCCTCCTCGACATCCGCAACGAGGACTCGTCGGGCGAGCTGCGCTACCTGCCGATCCCGCCCTGTCGCCATGCGGACGGCGTGCTGCGCACCTTCTACCACAGCGACTACTTCCGCTCGGTGCAGCGTCACGACGACGTGGCGCCCTTCAGTGAAGAGGAGCAGGCCCTGCTCGACCTGTACGAGGAGATCGCGGCGGACGAGGATCTCGCGCTCGACATGGATCTCGAGCCCGGCGACGTGCAGCTGCTCTCGAACCACACCATCCTCCACGCTCGGACCGGGTACGAAGACCACCCGGAGCCCGAGCGCAAGCGGCACCTGCTGCGGCTGTGGCTCTCGTTGCCGCGAGGCGAGGAAGAGGCATGAGCGGGAGACGGCTCGAAGGCCGGGTGGCGCTCGTCACCGGTGCCGCATCCGGAATCGGGGCCGCGTGCGCGCGGCGCTTCGCCGAAGAGGGCGCCCGCGTGGCGGGCATCGACCTGGCCCCGGCCCCCGGTGACGGAGACTGGGCGGCCGCCGTGAAGGCCGCCCCGGACTCGCTGTTCGAGCAGGCCGACGTGTGCGACGAGGCCGCGGTGAACCGCATCGCCGACGCGACGCGCGACGCGCTCGGCTCCATCGACGTGCTGGTGAACGCTGCGGGGGTTCCCGGCGGTGGGGCGGCCCATCAGATCGCGCTCGAAGACTGGGACCGCACCATCGCCGTCAACCTGCGCGGCACGTTGCTTCCGAGCCGGGCGGTCCTTCCCGGCATGCTCGAGCAGCGTTCGGGGAGCATCATCCACATCGCGAGCGTCGAGGGCATCGAGGGGTTCGAGGGCGGGAGCGCCTACAACGCCTCGAAGGGCGCGGTGGTCCTGCTCACCCGGAACATGGCGATCGACTACGGGCGTCGCGGGATCCGAGTCAACGCGATCTGCCCGGGCTTCATCGATACGCCCATGCTGCGGGGGCTGTTCGGGATGGAGGGGCTCTCCGACGTGGCCGAGCGCATCCGGGAGGCCCATCAGCTCGGCCGCTTCGGGCGCGCCGAAGAGATCGCGAACGCGGCCCTCTTCCTCGCCAGCGACGAGAGCTCCTTCGTCACCGGCGTGGCGCTGCCCGTGGACGGCGGCTACACCGCCGGCCACCGCTTCGGGGTGGCCTCGATGATGGGCCTGGACTGAGTCCGGCCATGTCGGGAAACGCCGCGACTCCGGGCTTCCGCGACTACGACGCGACCCCGCGCGAGAGCGTCCGCGCGCTCTACGCCGAGAAGCACGCGCTCCAGACGCTGGCGCTGGCGCGGGAGAAGGAGGCCGAGTTCGGTCCGCTCTCGAGGCGGCGGATGAGCGTCTGGGAGGCCGTGCAGGGGCTGTCCGAGATCGTCGACGACAGCGATCCCGATCTCTCGCTGAGCCAGCTCGACCACGCGCTGCAGACGGCCGAGGCCCTGCGCGCCGACGAGGCTCCGCGCTGGCTCGTGCTCACCGGCTTCGTCCACGATCTCGGCAAGGTGCTGTGCCTGTTCGGTGAGCCCCAGTGGGCGGTGGTGGGCGACACCTATCCCGTGGGCTGCGCCTTCGCGCCCGAGATCGTGCACCACGCCCTCTTCGACGCGAACCCGGACGTCCGGGACGAGACCCTCTCGACTCCGCTCGGGATCTACTCCGAGGGCTGCGGCCTCTCGGCGCTGACCATGGCCTGGGGGCACGACGAGTACCTCCATCACGTGCTGCGGCCCCACTGGAACACGCCGGAGCTCGAGCCGGCGCTGGCGATCGTCCGCTACCACTCCTTCTACGCGTGGCACGAGCAGGGCGCCTATCGCCGCTTCATGGCACCGGGCGACGAGGAGCGGCTCGCCTGGGTCCGGCGCTTCAATCGCTACGACCTCTACTCGAAGGCCGACGTCCCGCCGGACTGGCCCGCCCTGCGCGGGTACTACGAGGATCTGGTCGCGGAGTTCCTGCCCGACACGCTCTCCTGGTAGGGGCTATCCTCGCCTCGCCCGAGGAGGACCATCGTGAGCGATTCCGCAGGGAGCCCCGCCGAGCAGGCCACCCCCGAAGACTGGAAGACCACGGACATCCTGCGCGCGCCGATGGACGTGGCCTGGCAGTTCGACTACGCGATCGAGCAGGAGAAGCTCGAGAACCTGTACCGAAAGGCCAAGCAGCGCCAGTGGGACGGCGAGCAGCGGCTCGACTGGAGCGTCGAGATCGACCCCAGCAAGCCGATCATCGACGAGCGGCAGAACGAGTTCCAGAAGCTCTCCTTCTTCAAGAAGCTCTCGAAGAGCCAGCAGGAGCGCTTCACCGCACACGCCACCTGCCAGCTGCTCTCCCAGTTCCTCCACGGCGAGCAGGGCGCCCTGATGACGGCGGCGGCCGTCACCCACGCGGTGCCCGACTACGAGGCGAAGCTCTACGCCGCGTCCCAGACCATGGACGAGGCGCGCCACGTCGAGGTGTACGAGCGCTACATCAACAAGCTCGCCATGGCCTATCCGATCTCGCCGTGGCTCAAGAACGTGATCGACGCGACGCTGCAGGCCGACCACTACGCCAAGGTGATGGTCGGCATGAACATGGTGGTCGAGGGTCTGGCGCTCGCCGCCTTCCACAACATGAGCAAGCAGACCACGTGCCCGCTCCTGAAGGACCTGACCGACATGGTGCTCCAGGACGAGTCGCGACACGTGGCCTTCGGCAACCTCTACCTGCAGCGCACGATCTCGGACATGCACCCCGACGACCGCGAGGACGTGGCCCAGTTCGCTTTCGAGGCGATCAAGGCCATGGCGGACTCGATGGGCGGCTACGACGGCAAGGGGCCGCGGGAGTACGACCCGGGCTTCGCGATGCTGCTCGAGAACTGCGAGGTCGATCTCGCCGACTTCCTGAAGAGCCTGGCCGAGGCGGACATGGAGGGTCTGGACGCGGAGCTTCCGCCGGGCCAGATCCATTCCTTCCGCGACCTGATGATGCCGGCGCTGGTGCGCGTCGGCGCGGTGACCGAGCGGACGAAGGAGATGTACCGGGCCGCCGGGATCCCGGTGGTGAGCGACACCCGCATCCTCGAGTCGATGGAAGATCCCGAGACCGGAGACCTCTCGGCCTAGCCATGGCGATCCGCCGCGTCCTCGTCGCCGCGTCGCTGCTCCTGCTCGTCGCGGGCCCGCTCTCCGGGTGCACCAACCGCAACACCTGGAAGCCGACGATCGACCCCTACAACAACCCCAACGCCGCACGTCTCAGCGCCGACGAGGCGCAGTGCCGGCAGATCGCCAACGAGGCGGCCGGCGGCAAGGGCGGCAGCGCCGCGGCGCGAGGGGTGATGAGCGGCCTGCTCGGCGCAGCGACGGGCGCGGCCATCGGCGCGATCTTCGGCGATGCCGGCCAGGGAGCCGCGAGCGGCGCCATCGCCGGGACGGTCTCCGGCGGCGTGGGCGGCGCCGCATCCTCGGACGCCCACTTCAAGCGCGTGTTCAGCAACTGCCTGCGCAACCGGGGGCACAATGTCCTGGACTAGTCGCGCTCTGGGTCTCGCCGCCGCGTGCTTCGTCCTGGCCTGCTCGACGCAGCCGCCGAGCTGGGTCGCGGGCGAGCGCTTCAGTCATCCCGTGTCCGTGACCGAGGCCGTCCACCTGAGCCAGGCCGGCGTCGATCCCGAGGTCATCGTCACCAAGATGAACCTCTCGGGGATCGTCTACAACCTGACCGACGAGCAGTACGAGAAGATCCGCGGTCACGGGGTCACGCCGCGCGTGATCGACTACATGCGATCCACCTACGACCAGGCCATCGCCCGCTGGCCGCGGCTGGCCGACGACGAATACCTGGCCTGCTGGTATCTCGGCTGGGACGGCGCCTGGTACGGCGGCGGGCCCCAGGGCTTCCACCCCGCCTGTCGCGAGCCTTAGCCCCTAGGCGGCCGGCCGGATCGGGATGCAGATCTCGAGGGAGTTCCCCGGCGTCGGCTCGAATCCCGGCGGGTAGATCTCGATGTCCGCGGCGTTCAGGAAGGTGTGCTTCGAGTCCGGCAGCCAGGTGCCGAGGATCCACTGCATGGTGGGCTGCAGCTCGGCGTGCAGGTCGTTCCCCTGGATGGTGTGGGTGAACACGGCGTAGGTGCCGCTCGGGATGGTCTCCGCGATGAGCCCCTCGGGCAGCTCGTCCACCCGGTCGACCTCGAAGCCGGCCACGTAGTCGAAGCTCCCGGCCTGGGTGTCGGTGTTGAGGCAGATCCCGAAGCTCCGGCCCGAGGAGAGGTGGGGGATCTTCGGGATCGACGGGATCAGGCGTTGCCAGAGGTTCGGAATCTGCGGCTTGGTCTCGTCGTCGAAGCGCTCGCGCAGTCCGACGACGACGAACGATCCGATCTCGCGGATCTCGGGCTCCATGGTGATCACCTCCTTGCGATGTTCGAGGGCGCGCGCATCGAGACGCTCCCGCCAGCGCACCCGGGACGGTCCGCCGCGCTCGCGGTAGGTCCCCGGCGTCACGCCGAAGGCCCGCTTGAAGGCCCGGGTGAAGGCCTCCTGGGAGTCGTACTGGCAGTCGAAGGCGAGCTCGATCAAGGGCTTCGGGCCCTCGGGTTCGAGCAGCTGCTCGGCCGCGCCGGTCAGGCGCCGTTGGCGCACGTAGCTGCCGAAGGTCTCGCCCGTGAGGACGCGAAAGAGCCGCGAGAAGTGCGCCGGCGAGACCTGCGCGCGCTTTGCGGCCTCGGTCAGGGAGACGGGCTCTCCCAGGTGCTCCTCGATGTAGTCGACGGCGTCGAGGAAGCGCTCCTGCAGATCCATGGCGGCAGCCTAGCCGGGGCCGGCGGGCGGCGTCTTGATCGCATTTGCGGTCGGCCCGATCCCCGAGTGACTACGGGGCGAGCTCCAGCCGGAAGATGCGTCGGCTTGGGTCGAAGCCTTCGAGCTCGGCCGGGTCGGTGACGGGAATGGCCGAGGCGCGATAGATCGTCTCGTCGAAGCGGACGCGGACGGCCGGGTCGGCGGCGAGATGGGCGTACCAGGTGCGCTCCTCGGCCGGGTCGACGTAGAGGCGGCCGTCTCGCAGCACGAACCCGATCCGGACCGAGTAGGGATCCGCCGGCCGGGTTTCGAGGACGAGCGAATCGAAGCCGCGTGCGACCTCCCAGCTCTCGGCCTGGCCTTCCGGGCCGCGCAGCGCCCCACCCGGAAGGAAGGCCAGGGGTCCGTTGCAGCCCGCCGATCCGAGGAGGCAGAACACGAGCACTCCGAGCGTCGTTCGCATGGGGATCCTCCGGAGCCGTTCGGCCGCCTCGAGACGCATGGATACGGAAGGGTATCCTGCACCTCGACGCGCGCTCACACGACGGAGTTCCGCCTGCCGCCCCCGCCCCCTGCGCTCAGTCCCGAGGCCCTGTTCGAGACCGAGCTCCCGCCGGACCTGGCCCCCCTGACCCAGGAGCTGGCCGCCCTCGCGCGACTGCGGGAGCGAGCCCTCGCCACCGGGAAGGGTGAGCCCGCACCTGCGCTGCGGACCGAGGCCGCGGCGCTGCACGCGCGCATCGTCGCCGCGGCGGGCGTGCTCGCCGCGCACCAGCAGCCCCTGGTGCCGCCGGGGGGCGAGTGGCTGGCGCAGGCGGTGTGTCTCTGGAGGCCCCACGCCGACTCCCGCAATCGCACGCTCAAGAGCAGCCTGGCTCCGGGCGAAGCGCGGCTGCCCGACTTCCTCGAGCAGCTGGCCCGGCTCTCGCTCGCGAGCCCCGATCGGGAGGATCCCGCGCGGATTCGCGAAGGGCTCCGCACGGCCACGGGGCTGCCCGCGTCCGCTCTCGATCGCATCGAGTCCGAGATGCGGGCGGTGGCCTCCAACCTCGAGCTCAAGCACGTCATCGCGGAGCACCTGGCCGAGCGCCTTGGCGACGCCACGCCCGCGGCCGCGCTCTCGCTGCTGGTCGAGCTGCTCGGCCCCGCGCCGCTGCGCGTCGGCGATGCCATGGCCATCGTCACGCCGAGCGCGTGCTATCTGGGCGTCCGCTACGAGTCGGGGGAGCTGCTCGAGCCCGACTTCGCGACGCGGCCGGAAGACGAGCAGGCGGCGGTGCGTGCCTGGGTCCGCCGCGTCGAGGCGGCGAACTCGCCGATGACCGACCGCTTCCCCGCCTTCGGCTACTTCGACCGCGACGCCGTCTCCGCGACGCTCCTCGCCGAGCTCGAGGCGAGCGTGACCCGGGCGCTCGGCCGGGTGCCCCGTAGCGTGCTGCTCGAGACCCTGGCCACCATGGTGCAGCTCACGCCGACCCACCAGCTCGGCATGTACCTCGTGCACGATGCCTGGGGCCACGGCTGGCAGGAGACGCTGTGCGACTTCGAGTGGCTCTACGCACGGACGCCACACCTCGAAGATCCGCTCGAGCCCGGAACCGGCCCCTTCTTCGCGGGAGAGGGCAGCCCGACCCTGGGCAGCGCCTTCGTCGCGGAGGGCGAGCGCACGGTGCTTCGCGCCGATCGCCTGCACGAGTGCATCGCGGCCGACCTGCGCGGTCGGCTCGCGACCGGGGCGAACGGGGCGCTGGCGGAGCTCCTGGCCGACATCGCCGACTACGAGCTCGCGCGCATGGGATTCGAGGCGGCGTCGAGCTCGCTCCTGCCGCGCCACTGCGTCCGCCTCGACCTGATCCTCGAGGACCTGTGCCGCTATGCGGAGATGGCCACCGCGCCCGTGCGCGCCCTCGCCCTGGATCCAAGACGCCGGGCCGAGCTGGCGGAGGCCCTGGCCGCAGACGGTCTCCCGGAGCGCGGCCTCGCGGCGGCCGTGGACGAGGCCGCGGCGCAGCTGCGGGACCGCTGGCTGCCCCTGGTCTCTCCCCGCCTCGAGGACGGCGTCGTCGTCCAGCGCCTCGCCTGCGCGATGGCGGCCCTCGCCGTCGAGCTCGACCGCGGGCACCCGCCGGTGTCGGGCGAGCCCGAGGACCGCCCGGAGCCCTGGGTCGATCTGCTCACGATCGCCCTGGCCTGGGTGTACGAGCAGGACCGCGCGCGCCACTTCTGGCAGCTCGACGTCTGGCTCCGCGACGTGGTGGCGCCCGGCGTGTCCCGCTTCGCCGAGGCCCTGCCCACGGCCGACGCCCGCTCGCCGGGCGACATGGCCTAACCTGACCCGCCCGCCCGGAGCACCGATGGACCCGAAGATCCTGGCCCGCATCGAGCGCGAGCTCGGCATCCCCGACGCCGTCGAGCGGTTGTCGGCCCTGCGAGGGAGCGACCTGCAGAGCCTCTGGCTCGCGTTGAGCGAGCGTCGGGCCGACGCGCAGACGCCCCCCGGTCTGCTCGCGGAGTGGGAACGCAATCGTTTCGTGCGTCCGTCGGCCCTGCCGCGGACGGACTTCGCGCGGGTCGAGCAGGCCTTCCTCGACGCACTCCCCGACGGCACCCGGTCCCTGCAGCTCTCCCCCCTGGCCCCGCACGCGAGCTGTTCGGGCATGGCCACCGTGAGCCAGCACAAGGTGGTCTCGGCCGAGCGCGGCACGGAGGTGCTGCCCGACCCGACCAACGTGCTCGCGCTCGAGGCCGCCCTGCAGCGGCGCACGCTGCTCTTGGCCGACTCGCGGTCGAGGGAGCGGGTCCGTCTGGCGAGCGTCTGCCGGGTGGTGCGGGCGCAGATGCCGAAGGTCCCGGAGCACGTGCCCCACTTCGGCCTCGCCGCGTCCGTCACGGCCGGCCGCGACGTCGGGTCTCTGGGATTCGAGCTCGAGACGCTGTGCGAGCAGCTCGACCTGGCGGTGCGCTTCGTCTCGGCCCTCGACGCGAAGGCCGAGCAACGGGTGCTGCTGACGCCGCTTGCGGACGCGCTCCCGGAGGAGCGGCTCCGGGAGCGCATCGGAGACGTGCTCGAGTCGCGCCACCCGAACCTGCGCGTGGAGCTCGACCCTTCGCGTGAGTCCGGCCGCTCCTACTACGTGACGCTGTGCTTCAAGCACCGGACCCGTCTGGGAGACGCGCCGGAGTTCGAGGCGGGCGACGGCGGCTTCACCGACTGGACCGCCCGGATGCTCTCGAACCGGAAGGAGCGCTGCCTGATCCTGGGCATCGGACTCGAGCGCCTGGCCGCAGCCACCTGACGCCCTTCGCCGCTACTCCCCGCCGCCGAACAGCTCCTTGAAGAGCCGCGTGAAGTTGGGCTGGCCGGTGTGCGCGGTGATCCCACCGTCCACGACGATCGACTGACCCGTCAGGTAGCTCGCGTCCTCCGAGAAGAGGAAAGCCACGACCGACGCGATCTCCTCGGACTCGCCCACGCGCCCCATCGGGATCAGCTCCTCGTAGAGAGCCAGGATCTTCGGGTGGTTGACCAGGATGCGGGCCAGCGGCGTCGAGATCGTTCCGGGGCACACGGCGTTGACCCGGATGCCGTCCTTGCCGTGATCGATGGCGAGGGTGCGGGTGTAGTTGACCACCGCGCCCTTGGCCGCGTTGTACGCGGAGAACCCGTAGTCCCCGTAGACACCCGAGATGGACGCGGTGTTCACGATCACGCCGCCCCCCGCCTCGCGCATGGGCGGGATTGCCGCGCGGCAGCCGTAGTAGATCGAGTGGAGGTCGACGTCGATGACCCGGTGCCACTGCTCGGGCTCGAGGTCCGGCGTCTCGCCGAAGCTTCCGATGCCGGCGTTGTTGAAGAGGAAGTCCAGGCGGCCGAAGGTCGCGAGCGTCGTCTCGACCAGGGCCTCGACCTCCTCTCGCTTGGAGACGTCGACGCGCTGGAAGTGCGCGCCGTCGCCGAGCTCCTTCGCTACCTCGGCGCCGAGCTCCTCGTTCTGGTCGGCGAGCAGGATGCGCGCCCCCTCGCTCGCGAGGCGCCTCGCCGTTGCGGCGCCGATCCCCGATGCGCCGCCGGTCACCAGGGCCACCTTGCCTTCGAAGCGATCGCTCATCTTCCCTCCTTCACGAGTGCGCTGCGGGTAGCGGTAGCACAGGGCCCGTGCGACCTCGGGAACCCGCCGCGGCGAACGGGTGTCCGAAGCTGGCTCGGAAACACCGGACGTACTGCCTTCCGGGACGATGGGCCGATGGGCCGATCGCGGCGGTGCAGGAGCCCCTCATGTCCGAAGCCACGCCTCCTTCGAGCCCCGAGCCCGCATCCACTCCGACCTTCGCGTCGTGGCTCAACGAGCTGCGCCACTCGCAGCTGATGCGCATCTTCGGCATCGGGCTGCTGATCCTGCTGCTGCAGATTCCCGTCGGCATGATCCGCGGTGTGGTGAGCGAGCGCGAGATGCGTCGCAGCGAAGCGGTCGCGGAGGTGACCGGGCGCTTCGGAAGGAGCCAGTCCGTGCGTGGCCCGCGCCTCGTGGTTCCCTATCAGGTCCGGACCGAGCACGTGTTCGCCGGCGTGGTACGCCACGAGGAGGAGCTGCGTCACGCCCACTTCCTGCCCGAGGAGCTCGAGGCCCGGGGCGAGCTCGACAGCCGCACCCTGCATCGGGGCATCTTCGAGGTTCCGGTCTACGAGATCGGCCTCTCGCTGGCCGGCCGCTTCGAGCCGCCCGAGATTCCCGAGGCCGACGTCATCCTGTGGGATCGCGCGCACCTGGTCCTCGAGCTGAGCGACGCGCGGGCGATCCAGCGCGCGGTGACCGTGCGCTTCGGCGAGGACGAGACCCCCTTCCTGCCCGGAGCCGGAGAGGCGGGCAGCACCCAGGAGGCCATCCACGCGCCCATCGGTGCCGCGGCCCAGGAGGGCGGATCCTTCTCGATGGTGGCGGACCTGAAGGGAAGCGGCGGCTTCTTCTTCGCGCCCTTCGGGTCGGAGACGCGTCTCGAGCTCCGCTCGAGCTGGCCGGATCCGAGCTTCCAGGGAGCCTGGCTGCCGAGCTCGCGAGAGGTGACCGCCGAGGGGTTCCGCGCCAGCTGGGAGGTCCCCCATCTCGGCCGCAACTATCCGCGGCAGTGGAGCCATCACGCCGAGTTCGACGACGTCGTCGCAGCCAGCGCCTTCGGCGTGACCCTGGCGACCCCCGTGGACGCCTACCGCATGACCGAGCGCAGCGCGAAGTACGCCACCCTGTTCCTGGCGCTCACCTTCGGTGCCCTCTGGCTCTTCGAGGTGCTGGCGGGCGTCGTCGTCCACCCGATCCAGTACCTGCTCGTGGGCGCGGCGATGTGCCTCTTCTACCTGCTCGAGCTCTCGCTGGCCGAGCACGTAGGCTTCGCACTCGCCTACGCCACGGCCAGCGCCGGCGTCGTCGTGCTGATCGCCGGCTACTCGGCCTCGATCCTGGGCCGCAATCGCCGCGCTCTCGTGGTGGGGAGCCTGGTGATGGCGTTGTACGCGTATCTCTACGTCCTGCTCCGCAACCAGGACTTCGCCCTGCTGGCGGGCTCCCTCGGGCTCTTCGTCATCCTCGGCGGCGTCATGTACCTGACCCGTCGCATCGACTGGTCGGCCCTCGGCCACCGGATCGCGGCCACGACCCGAGGGAGTTAAGGGCTAGACGTCCTGGAAGAAGTCGTTGCCCTTGTCGTCGACGACGATGAAGGCCGGGAAGTTCTCGACGTCGATGCGCCAGATGGCCTCCATGCCGAGCTCGGGGTAGGCGACCACCTCGACGTTCTTGATGCAGTTCTGCGCGAGGATGGCCGCGGGCCCTCCGATCGAGCCCAGGTAGAAGCCGCCGTGGCGGGCGCACGCCTCGGTGACCTGCTTCGAGCGGTTGCCCTTGGCCAGCATCACCATGCTCGCGCCGTGGGACTGCAGCAGGTCGACGTAGCTGTCCATGCGGCCGGCGGTGGTGGGGCCGAAGGAGCCCGAGGCGTGGCCCTCGGGCGTCTTCGCCGGGCCGGCGTAGTAGATCGGGTGGTCCTTCACGTAGTCGGGCAGGGGCTCGCCGCGATCGAGCAGCTCCTTGAGCTTGGCGTGGGCGATGTCGCGCCCGACGATCATGGGCCCGGTGAGCGAGAGGCGGGTCTTGATCGGGTACTGGGAGAGCCTGGCGCGGATCTCGTCCATCGGAAGGTTCAGGTCGATCTCGACGGTCTCGCCGGGGAGATCGTCGTCCTTCACCTCCGGCAGGAAGCGCGCCGGGTTCGTGTCGAGCTGCTCGAGGAAGATCCCGTCCCGGGTGATCTTCCCCTTGATCTGGCGATCCGCGGAGCAGGAGACGCCGATCCCGACCGGGCACGAGGCGCCGTGGCGGGGCAGCCGGATCACGCGCACGTCGTGGCAGAAGTACTTGCCGCCGAACTGGGCGCCGATCCCCGTCTGCCGCGTGAGCTCGTGGACCTTCTCCTCGAGCTCGGGGTCGCGGAAGGCGCGGCCGAACTCGTTGCCCGTCGTGGGCAGGGTGTCGAGGTAGCGCGCGCTCGCGAGCTTGACGGTCTTGAGCGTCGCCTCGGCCGAGGTGCCGCCGATCACGAGCGCCAGGTGATAGGGCGGACAGGCGGCCGTTCCGAGCGAGCGGATGGCCTCGGCCACGAACTCGAGGAGCGACTCCTCGTTCAGCAGGGCGCGCGTCTTCTGGTAGAGGAATGTCTTGTTCGCCGAGCCACCGCCCTTGGTGAGGACCAGGAACTCGTACTTGTCGCCGGGCGTGGCGTAGAGCTCGACCTGCGCGGGCAGGTTGTTGCCCGTGTTCTTCTCGTCGTACATCGAGAGCGGCGCGAGCTGCGAGTAGCGCAGGTTCGTCTCGGTATAGACCTGGTGAACGCCGCGGGAGAGCCACTCCTCGTCGTCGACGCCGGTGTAGACGTCCTGCCCCTTCTTCCCGATCAGGATCGCCGTGCCCGTGTCCTGGCAGCCCGGCAGCACCATGCCGGCGGCGACGTTGGCGTTCTTCAGCAGCTCGAGGGCGACGAAGCGATCGTTGTCCGACGCCTCGGGGTCGTCGAGGATCTTGCGTAGCTGCTCCAGATGGCCCGTGCGCAGCAGGTGCGAGATGTCGCGGATCGCCTCGAAGGCGAGCTTCTGGAGCGCCTCGGGCTCGACCTTGAGGATCTCGCGGTCGCCGATCTTCTCGACGCTCACGTGCTCGCTCCCGAGGGAGCGGTACTCGGTGCCGTCGTCGCTGAGCTCGAAGGGGGGCTGGAAGTGGAAGTCGGACATGGGGCCTCGCTTGGCGTTGGAGGGCCGAGTCTAGGGAAGCTCTGCACAGGTTTCTCTACACGCCGCGCCGAGGCTCGACAGCGGCGTGTCGTCCACAGCTGCAGAGCTTCCCCAGCCCTCCGTCCGAAGCGTTCGCCGGTCGTGTGTCGGCTCAGCCCGCCGCGTCGTCGTGGCGGAGGCTCCTCGCGAGCGAGGCCATGACGTCCCGGGTCTCCGCCGGATCCGGCGTGCCGGAGAAGCGCATGCGATCGAGGCGCTGGAGCAGCTGGACCCACTCGCGGCCGGGGCCCGACCCGGCCCGCTCGAAGAGCTCCTCGGTCGAGAGACCCAGCGCGCCCGGGACGCGACGGGACAGCGCGAGGCGTGCGCTGCGGGCCAGCTCCTCGAGAGCGTCGGCCGGCCGGCCCTCGGCGGACGCCTGTTCGGCCCGGGCCATGCAGGCGGCGATCTCCTCCCGCGGGTCGGCGCCCGCACCGCTCCGCTGGCGCAGGCGCGCGCCCAGGACGGTCGCGGCCACGACCCCCGCCACCCCGAGCAGCCACAGGGGCACCGGGGCGTCGGCGGCCTCCGCAGGCGCCTCTTCGGTGGGCCGCTCCTCGGGCGCCGCCGCGGCCCGGGCCTCGACGAAGATCTCGAGGGGGCGGGTGCGGGCGCGCTCGTAGCGTGCGGTCTCCGGGTCGAAGTAGGGCACGCTCAGCGCGGGAACGACCAGGCTCCCGGTCTTGCGCGGCACGACGTCGAAGACGGCATAGCGTCGCAGGGTGAGGCGGCGCCCCACGTCGCGAGCGATCTCGACCGGGTGGGCGAACACCTCGGCTTCCTGCTCGGCCAGCTCTGGCGTGGGATCGAGCCGCACCTCCCACAGGTTGGCCGGCCCGTGGACGAGCACCGAAAGGCGCACCGATCCGCCGAGGCCCACGGTCTCCCGATCGAGGTTCGCGCTCATGCCGACGCGGCCCACGATCCCGCCGAAGTCCTCGGGCTGGCCCACGTCGGGAAGGGGCATCGAGAGCACCTCGATCGGCGCGACCTCTGCGAGGAGGTCTCCGTCGGGGCCGTTGCACAGGATCCCCGCCGCGGGCACCGGCAGCCGCCCCACCCGGGCCGGGAACAGTGCGCGGCGCTCCTCGAACACGTCCGCGGGGCCAAGTGCGTCCCGCACGCCCGGCTGGATCGAGCCCGGCAACCACTCGACGCGGAAGCCCGGGAACTCGAGGTTCCGCTCCCAACGCACGCTCCCGGTCGTCTCGTGGCGCAGGATGCGCAGCCCGTAGGCGATCTGCTGGCCGACGAACGCCTGGGCCGGCTCGATGCGTGCGACCCCTTCGCAGCGCGGCGCCGCGGGCGCGTCCGTCGCCAACAGCGCGACGGCGAGCAGGCCCACGAGCCCGACTACCAACGCGGGCCTCCGCCGGAGCCCGGGGTGCCCTCGTCGTCGAGGGCCCCGCGCAGCGCGCGCGAGGGATCGTCGCGCGCGGCGTCGAGCCAGCGCTCGGCCTCGTCGCCGGAGAGCTCGGGCGCGTTGCGTCGTTCGGGGCGCGAGTTGGGACGCGCCTCGGGAGGAGCCTCGTCCGGGCGCGCGCTCTCGCTCTCCTCTTCGCCCTCGTTCGGGTCCTTCTCACCGGAATCGGAGTCGGGCGGCTGCTGGGCGTCGCCGGGCCCCGTCATCGGCGGCGGATCCAGGGACAGGGCCCGCAGGGTCCACTCGAGATTGAAGCGCGCGGCCTCGAGCTCCGGGTCCATGGCGAGCGCGTCGAAGAACGCATCTCGCGCGCCCTCGTAGTGACCTCGGGAGAGCAGTGCCACGCCGAGGTCGTAGTAGGCGAGGGCGGTGAGCTCGGGATCGCGCGCGCGCAGGCTGGCCGCCAGGAACGCCCGTTCGGCCTCGCGCATCTGCCCCTCCTGCGCGCGGGTCACGCCGAGCTCGAGGAGCAGGTGGGCGTCGTCGGGCGTGCGTCGCACCTGCGCCTCGAGCGTTCCGAGGTCGGGCCCGCCGCCCTCGGCGCCGAGGGCGAGAGCCGAGAGGGCGGTGGCGGCCACCACCCGGGCGGCGCGCCGGCGCGTGGCCGTCGGTCGGGCGGGTTGGGGTGGCGTGCGCCCTCGGCTACGGCCCCGGTACACGAGCTCGAAGCCGAGGAGCAGCAGGGCCACGGCGGCGGGCAGACGGGTGAGGGCGACCGGGATCTCCTGCTCGACGAAGCCCTCGCCGGCGGGCGTCGCACCCTCGGCGAGCGCTGCGGCCAGGCGGCCGCTCGCGAAGCTCCCGAACGCGTCGGCGAGCCAGACGCTGCCGCTCGTCTCTTCCGCGATGCGTCGCAGCGCCGCCGCGTCGCGCCGGGAGATCACGGGCTCGCCGCGGCTGTCGTCGAGCCACTGTCCGCGGGGGCTGGGGATGCGTCCTCCCGCCTCCGACCCGATGGCCCCGGCCACCACGCGCACGCCGGCCCGGCGCAGCTCCGCCAGGATGGCGGCCGACGTATCGCCCGCGTGCTCCCCGTCGGAGAGCACGAGCAGGCGGCGCGGCCGCGCGCTCTCGGGGTCGAAGGTGCCGAGGGCGACCTCGAGGCCTGCCTCGAGGTGCGAGCTCGGGTCGCTGGTGAGGCGGGTGTCGACGTAGTCGAGGAGATCGCGCAGGGCCGCCTTGTCGGGCGTGAGCGGCGTCAGCGCGGCGGCCTTGCCCGCGAACACGACCAGCGCGGCGCGGTCCCCCGGTGCCATGTCGGTGAGCGTCTGCGACGCCGCACGTCGCGCACGCAAGAGTCGGCTCGGGGGCGTGTCCCCGGCGTCCATGCTTCGGGACACGTCGAGCAGGATCACGACGTCGAGTCCGTTGGCGGGCAGACGGACGCGCTCGGTCCCGACGAGCGGGCCGATGGCCGCCACCGCGATGCAGGCCAGGGACGCGGCGAGCAAGACGTCGCGGCGACCCAGCCAGCCGCTCCGCTTGCGTCCCAGCAGGCGCGAGCGCCGCCGCTCCTGACGCACGCGCGCCAGGACCAGGAGCCCGGTCGCCAGACCCACGAGGGCCACGGCATAGCCCACCCACTCGGGATGCTGGAGCGGCCAGGTCACGGGAGCGGCCGGAACAGGAGCCGCGCGAACACGATCTCCAGCAGCAGGAACACGAAGGACGCGGCGAGGAAGGGCTCGGCCAGCGGGGCGCCGCCGATTCGCGGCGGCGTCGGTCGCGCGACGCGCTCGAGGGCGTCGATCTCCTCGTACACGGAGACGAGGTCGGCCGAGCTGCGCGCGTGGAAGGAGCGCCCGCCCGAGGCCTCGGCCACGAACTCGAGGGTCTCGAGGTCGAGGTCGTGCCGCTCGAAGCGAACGCCGCGCACGCCGTCGTTGCGCTCGACGGCGACCTCGCCTCGGGTTCCGATCCCGACGGCGTGGACGCGCACCCGGGCGCGCGCCGCCAGGCTGGCGGCGACGTCGGCCGGGACGCTTCCCGCGTTGCTGCGGCCGTCCGTGAGCAGGACGATCAGCCGCCCGGCGATCGGCGCCTCGCTCGGCGCAGGCTGGCCTTCGGGCACGTCTCCCAGCGCCTCGCCCGGGGCGACGCGTTTCACGGCCAGGGCCAGGGCCTCGCCGAGCGCCGTGGCCTCACCGGCCATGCCGGCCTCGACGCGATCGAGTGCCGCCTCGAGCAGCCGTCCGTCGCTGGTGAGCGGGGACTGGGTGAAGGCGCTGTCGCCGAACACCACGAGCCCGACGCGATCGCCCGCGGCCACGCGCTTGCTCGCGAAGCGGGCCACGACCTCCCGGGCCAGGGTCAGCCGCGTCTGCCACTCGCCGTCGACCTGGGCGTCGAGGGCGCGCATGCTCCCCGACGCGTCGAGCACGAGCACCACGTCGAGGCCCTCGTGGCGCCCCCGCACCTCGCGCTCCTCGGCGAGCGGTCGCGCGATGACGCAGACGAGAGCGATCAGCGCCGCCGTGCGCAGGGCGAGCGTGAGCCAACGGGCGGGGTCGAGGGATCGCGCGCCGGCGGCCAGGGCCTCGGGCAGCGCCGGCCAGGCGAGGACGCGCGGCCTGCGGCGGGCGACGACCACCACCGCGGCGAGGACGGGGACCAGCAGCAGCAGCCAGAGCGGCTCGGCGAAGTGGCCGAAGTCCTCGAGGCCCGGGAGATCCCAGACCTCGGGCAGGCGGGACCGGACCGCTCTCGAGATCCCCTCGAGCCACTCGAGCACGGCGGCGTCAGCTCCTCTCCGGAGCGGGCGACCCTCCGCCCGGTGCCGGGGCGTAGCCGCGCGGGATGTCCTCGGCGACCAGCGCCGCGCACGCGTCCGCGGTGCGCTCGATCAGGGGCCCGGTGGCCGTGCGCTCCTCGGGCGGCAGGAAGCGCACGCCGTCCAGGCTCTCGAGCAGGGAGAGCGCGCGGTCCCAGCGCTCCTCGCCCAGCCCGGGCGATCGCGGGAGCGACTGACGGCGAAGCTCCTCGGTGGTCGCGGTGAGGGCGGCCACGCCGAAGCGCCGCTCCAGGTGCAGGCGCAGTGCGGCCGACGCCATGTCGGCGGCGCGGCGCGGATCCTCCCCGGCCAGCTCTCGGGCTGCGGCGAGGGTGCGCTGTGCCTGTCGCCAGCTCGGCGGCAGGGACGAGGCCGTCGCGGCGCTCGCGGACGGGCGCTTGCGACGCAGCCAAGCGGCCGCCGCGAAGCCGAGCAGCGTGACGCCCGCGCCGCCGAGTGCGGCGAGCCAGGTGGGCGGGCCGCTGGCGCGGGTGCCCGGAGACTGCAGGGGCAGGAAGCGATGCGGGCCCATCTCCTCGGAGAGCACCGGGACCACCTCGAAGGGGCGCGCGGCCACGCGCAGCACCTCGACGCGCCCCTCCGGATCCTCGACGGGCACCTCCACCTCGGGCCACACGAAGCGGCCCGTGGCGCGGGTGCGGATGTGGTACTCGAAGCGATGGGTCCAGCGCTCGCGCCGTTGGTCGATCTGCGGCGGCAGCACCTCGAGGATCCAGATCCCGCCGACGCGATCGGGCGGCGCGATGGGCGCCACGCGATGATCGGGCGGCGTCGCCACGGCGATCTCGACGCGCGCCGTCGAGCCCAGCGCGAGGGTGGGCGGCTCGATCACGAGGGCGGCGCGCGGCGTCACCACGGCCGTCGGCGCCTCTCGGCTCTCGCCGCCACAGGCGAGCAGCGTCGCGGCGAACGCGAGCCCGGCGAGCGAGCGGCGCGTCATCGGCGCTGCACCCTGGCGCGCGAGGCGGCGCGGTCTTCGAAGAAGCGGCCGAGCGCGCGCAGCGGATCACGCTCGCTCGGAAGGATCAGGACGTCGACGCCGTCGCCACGCAGGCGCCGCTCGAGGGCGCGCCTCCGCACCTCGCAGGCGACCCGGTAGCGCTGGCGCGCGCGGGCCGAGCGCGACGAGAGCAGCCAGGTGCGGCCGGGGGCCTCGGGGTCGGCGATGCGCAGGGTGCCGACGCGCGGCAGCTCGGCCTCGCGCAGGTCGTGGACCAGCACGGCCACCACGTCGTGGCGTCGTGCCATCGCGACGAGCCGACCGCGGGATCCGCCCGCCTCGCCCGTGCCGAAGAAATCGTCGTCGCGGAAGTCGGAGACGAGCACCACGACCGCGCGCCGGTCGAGCCCCGTCTCGAGCCGTTCGAGGGGAGCCTCGAGCGCGGTGCGGCCGGCGCTCTCGCCGGCGGCGCCGGCCAGCTCCCGCAGGATGCGCCACGAGTGGCCCGTCCCGCGCGCCGGCGGGATCTCCGCCCGGACCCGGTCGTCGAAGGTGATGAGCCCGACCCGGTCCCCCGCTGCGGTGGCCGACGCGGTGAGCAACGCAGCGACCCGCGAGGCCGTCTGGGCCTTGCTCTGGCCGTGGCTGGCGAATCCCATGGAGCGCGAGACGTCGACGCAGAGCAGCACCGTCTGGTCTCGCTCCTCGCGGAAGCGCTTCACGTAGGGCACGCCGGTGCGAGCCAGGGCGTTCCAGTCGATGAAGCGCACGTCGTCGCCGGGCACATAGGGCCTCGACTCCTCGAACTCGATGCCCCCGCCGCGGAACGCGCTGCGGTAGCCGCCCGCGAGTCCGCCCGCGGCCTCGCGCCGGCTGCGGACGAAGAGCAGGCGCGCGGCGCGCTCGAGATCCTGGCTCGAGAACGCATCCGAGCTCGTCGCCACGCCGGCGAGGCCCGTGCGGGATCGCCAGGTGGCCGAAGCCGTCGCGTCCGCGGCTGCCATGCCCTTCAGGGGGTCTCGACCGCAGCGAGCAGGCCCTCGACCACCTCGTCGTTGGCGATGCCGTCGGCCTCGGCCTCGTAGGAGAGCACCAGGCGGTGGCGCAGCACGTCCGGCGCGATGCGCTTCACGTCGTGGGGCGTCACGTGCTGGCGACCGTCGAGCAGGGCCCGGGCCCGCGCGGCGCGGATCAGGAAGATCGAGGCCCGCGGCGACGCGCCCACGGCGAGCGCGTGCGCGGCCGGCCGCTCGTCGCGTCCATGGAGCCGGGCTCCGCCGAGTCCGGGCTCGCGGGTCGTGCGCACGAGACGCACGGCGTAGTCGAGCACCGAGTCCGCCACGTGCACCTCGCGGGTGCGGTCGCGCAGCTTGCGCAGGGTCTCGGCGTCGGTCATCGCGCGGAGGTCGGGGGCCTCGCCGCCGTCGCGCATGACGATCTCCCGCTCCTCCTCGGCGCTCGGGTAGGGCACCACCAGCTTGAGCAGGAAGCGGTCGACCTGGGCCTCGGGCAGCGGATAGGTGCCTTCGAGCTCGAGGGGGTTCTGGGTCGCCATTACCAGGAAGGGATCCGGCAGCGGGAGCGTCTCCTCCCCGATCGTGACCTGACGCTCCTCCATCGCCTCGAGCAGTGCCGACTGCACCTTGGCCGGCGCCCGGTTGATCTCGTCGGCGAGCAGCACCGGCGCGAAGATCGGCCCGCGCCGCACCTCGAAGCGCGACTCGCCCGGCAGGTAGATGGGAGTGCCCACCAGGTCGCCCGGGAGCAGGTCGGGCGTGAACTGGATGCGCTGGAAGCCGAGGCCCAGCACCTGGGCCAGGGTGCGGACGGCCGTGGTCTTGGCCAGGCCCGGGACGCCCTCCACGAGCACGTGGCCCCCGGCGAGGATTCCGATCAGGAGCCCGTCGATCAGCGGCCGTTGGCCGACGACCACGCGCGAGATCTCCTCGCCGATCTCGTCGAGGGTGCGGTCGATGTCACTCATCCCGGGCGTTTCCTTTGCGGCTCCCCACGGGCCGCTTGCGCCCGCGCTTCTCCTCGGTTGGACGCCTGACGGGGCGCTTGCGATTCCCGGAGCTCCTCGCCGTGGCCTGGGTGCTCCGCTCGAGGGCCCGCTCCACGATGTGGGTGGTCCGGACGCCGTCGATCTCGCCCAGCCGATGCACCTCGAGCTCGAGGCCCTTCGGGATGTCGTTGGCCAGGAGCACCTCGAGGGGCCAGTCCCCGCCCTTGGCGAAGACGTCCGGCCGGAGCGCCGCGACCGTGGCTCGGGGCGTGGCCTCGCGGAAGGTGGTGACCCAGTCGACGCAGGCCAGGCTGGCGATCACCTCGGTCCGCTGGCGCGCCGGCACCAGCGGTCGGGTCGGCCCCTTCATGCGCCGCACCGACGCGTCGGTGTTGAGGGCCACCACCAGACGGTCGCCGAGCCGCCGCGCCTCCTCGAGGCTGCGCACGTGGCCCACGTGGAGGAGGTCGAAGCAGCCGCTGGTCATCACCACGCGCTCGCCTTTGCGACGGGCCCTCTGCACGGCACGCGCCGCCTCTTCGCGAGAGAGGCACTTGCTGCGGGCCTCGGGGGGCGGGGTCACGCGTCTGCTCATGAATCGGCCAGGGCCTCGGCCCCTCGCCGCTCTGCACCCTCCAGCTGGGAGCGGAGGTCGCGGAGGTCGCGGAGGTCGGAGTGGGGGGTGGTCGGGTGGTGGGGTGGTGACGGGGTCGCGGGCGTGGGGTCCTGCTGCCCGGATCCGGGCAGCAGGATGGCATGGATCCTCTTGATGCCTCCCCAGAGGAAGGAGGGGAGGTCCTCGAGCATGAAGCTCGCGGGCCCGGAGGATACCAGCGACCTGACGGGTACCAGCCGGGCCCGGGGCTCCTGCCAGGGCCCGGCGATCGAGTAGTAGGCGCCGATCAGGTTGCCGTGGGCCCCGAGGATCACCCGGTTCAGGACCGGGACGCGCCCGATCAGCGAGTCGATCTGCGGGAAGAGCAGGAGCCCGAGCACGGCCTCGGTCTCGAAGGGGCGCTCCACGCCCACCCGGCCGGCACCGGCCACGCGCAGGGTCGAGCCGGTGAGCTGGAACTCGGGGCTGTCGAGCACGGCCCCCTCGAGGCGGGCGCTCAGCTCGAACCGATCGAAGGGAATCTTGTCGAGACCGCGAATCGGCTCGAAGGGACTCTCGGCAAGGACCAGGGCCGCGGCCACCGGCAGCTCCCGGGCGATCCAGCCGTCTCGCGCTTCGATGACCAGCTCGCCCTCGGACGTCGCCAGCGGCGAGCGCTTGTCGACGAGGGGGCCCTCGAAGCGGGCCGTTCCGGACAGGCGCCCCGTGATGCGGCCGGGGTCCTTGGCGCGGAACGACCCGATGAACTCCGTGACGTCGAGATCGTCGCCTCGCAGGTCCACGGCGAGTCGCAGCGTCTCGGCGTCGGCGAGGTCGAGCTCCGCGGCGCCGGTCAGGCTGCCGCCGGGCTCGAGATCGAGGCTGGCCTCCTCGAGGAGCAGACGCGTCCCGCTCAGGCGGAAGCGGCCCGCGGCGCCGGCCACGCGCCAGCCGCCGATGCGCGTCGCGTTCCAGTCGAAGCGCCCCTGACCCCACGGATTCGTGTGGGGCACGAGATCCTGGGGCTCCTGGGACGCGGCCACCTCGAGGTCGAGGCTCACCTCCCGCTCGTCTTCGAGCAGGGCGCGGCCGGAGCCAGAGAGCGAGAGCCCGGCCCAGATCGCCCGCTCGATCTCGAAGTCGAGTCCGCCGCGGATCGGCCGGAGGTGGCCGAGCAGGCGATCGGCCTCGCACAGCAGGGCGGGGTGTGCGAGCCAGTCGGCCTCGATGTCGAGCCGCTGCCAGCTCGGCGGCGGCCGCGGCTCCTTGCGGAACGATCGCAGCCACCCGAAGAGCCGGCGCACGCCCCGCACCGTGGGGGCCGACCCCGGCGAGACGCAGCGGATCTCGTCGAAGCTCCGCAGGTTGGACAGTCCGCCGATGCGCGCGTGGAGCCTCGGGAGGTCGTGCTCTTCGAGGCGCGCGTGGAGGCCCTCGACGATCAGCTCCTCGCCGTCGTAGCGGAGCCGGCCCTCGATCTCCTCGAGGATCCGCGGCGGACGCCCGGGCCCGTGCACCGCGACCCGCGCGTCGCGCACGGCGCCCGCCATGTGGAACTCGCCGGGTCGGGCCAGGAGATCCCGGGCAAGCATCTCCTCGAGCCCGGTCCGGGTACTGTCGAGCGCGAGGGTCAGGCCTTCGATGGTGCAGGCCTCGACGCGCTCGAGCAGCTCCGCCGCGCCGAGCACGGGCGAGGGGATGCGTCGCAGGAGTCCGCGCAGATCGTCCGCGCTCAGCGGGTCGAAGCGGAGCTCGGCGCGGACGGGCGCCTCGGGCACGAAGGGAAGCCCCACGCGACCCGAGAGATGCAGCGGGATGGCGCCATCCTGCAGGCGCGCCCGCACCACGCGGAGGCTGTCCGGATCGAGGACGATGCGCGCCTCGAGGTGCGGCCGACCCAGGGCGAATGCGCCCTCGGGTCCCGGTCGGCCGCCCGGAACGCGGCCGGCGATGCCGTCGCCACGCAGGTCGAGATCCAGGGTGTGCCGTGTGCCGCGACGTTCGAGGGTCGCGGTTCCCGAGACGCGCCCCACCGGGTGGCCCGCTGGCAACAGCCTCCGAATGGGAGCCGCCAGCCGGGCGAGGTCGACCCGGGTGAGCTCGCCCACGAGGTCGAGGTCCCGCTCCTCGAGGCGGAGCTCGAGAGACACCGCCCCGGCGTCCGGCAGCTTCGCGTCGAGCGCGAAGTCGAGGAGCGGACGGAACCGGCCGCGCCGGGCGGAGCCGTGAAGCTCCGCCAGCAGCGGGGTGCGGGTGCCGTCGGGCCCGATCTCGTCGAGCCGGGCCGACGCGATGCGGATCTCGCGGACCGGGCCGGAGCGCAGCGCCTCGAGGGTCGAGAGCCACTCGGAGAGCCCCTGGATTCCCACCGCGCCGCTGCTGGGCAGGCCGATCTCGGCGGCTTCGGCCTCGATCCGATCGAGCCGCAGGCGGCCGGTGAACAGGGCGAGGGGATCGAGCCAGGCCGCGACGCGCGCAGCGCGCACCTCGAGGCCAAGGGCGTTCGGGCCGAGCTCGGCCTCGGACGCCACCAGCCGGAGGCCACCCCGCACGCCCAACCGCAAGGAGGGCAGGCGCACCGGCGCCTCCAGGCTCTCGGCCAGCGATGCCTCGATGCGGAGGCGCACCCACTCCGGCGCGTGACGGCCGCTCCACGCCAGCCCACTGGCCACGGCCACCACGAGGAGCGCGGCTCCGATCGCGAGAACGACGAGCGCGCTGCGCAAGAATCCCCCTGGAAAGCTCCAGGCTAGGGAATCTGGGCGGCTCCCGCGGGACCGTGGCTCGGGGCAACCCTGGGGCGCCGTAAGGGGGGTACAGGCCCACCAAATGAGGGGTCTTCCGCGCGCGCTTGGCCGTATATCCCCTCGGGATCACTCAGGACTTCCGCCCGCGGGGGCGGTGAGGCGCAAGCTCTGATTATTGCTCAAGAAATTCCATCGGAGGACGAAACGCACCCTCGTGAATGCGGTGCGCCCGCCGGGCCGCCCTGAGATCGAGGTTTCGCGTCGTGGACAACAGCAGCGGTCACTTCCCCAATCGCGTGAGAGAGCTGCGCGAGAATCGACTGATGACGCAGGCCCAGCTGGCCCGTAAGGCCAAGGTGGCGCTGCGCACGATTCACAGCGTCGAGAAGGGCATGAACTGTCGGATGGACACCAAGCGCAAGATCCTGCTCGCGCTCGGTCTCCGGTTCGAGGACAAGGACCAGGTGTTCCCGCCCCTGCATCGCCCCTCGGTGCCGACGAATCCCTTCTTCCCCCAGTAGTCCGGAGCCTCCCCGGCCACGAATCCCGTTCCGTTACCCTATTCGGGGTCGGCACGGCTGCCGGGGGAGATCGCCATTCCCGACCGCGGACTGCTCCTACAGGACGTCGCGGGCATCGTTTCCCGATCCCACGACCTGTCCGAGACGCTCGGCAACGTCGTCGAGCTCGTCGGCAAACGACTCGACGCCGACGTCTGCTCGGTCTACCTGACCGAGACCGACCTCGAGCACCTCGTGCTCGCCGCGAGCGTCGGTCTCGATCCTGCCGCCGTGGGCAACGTGCGCCTGCGCGTGGGCGAGGGCCTGGTCGGCCACGTGGCCGAGTCGCGCCAGCCCGGCGCCTACGAGAACGCCCGCGAGCACCCCGCCTACCGCTACTTCCCGGAGACCGGCGAGGAGCGGTTCCACTCGCTGATGGCCGCGCCGCTGATGGTGAGCGGCACGGCCGCCCGCAGCGCGCTGTGCATCGGTGTGCTGGTGGTCCAGACCGTGGCGCGCCGGTCCTTCGCCGATGCGGACCTCGACCTCCTGAACACCTGCGCCCAGGTGATCGCGCCGGTGGTGATGAACTCCCAGCTGCTCGCGCTGGTCTCCGGCGGCGAGGAGCTTCGCTCACGCATCCTGGCCGAGCTCGGTGCGGCATCGGGGGCGGCCGTCGGCGAGCCGGGCCGCGCGGAAGGCACCGTCCAGATCCTCGGCAACGCGACCTCCCGCGGCATCGCCATCGGGCCGGTGTACTTCCTCGAGGACTCGGTCGACTGGGACTCCACCGACTACGAGGCGCGCCCCGATCGGGCCGAGGAGTGGCGCGATCTCGAGGCGGCGCTCGAGGAGGCCCGGCGCGAGCTGCACGACCTGCGCGACGACGTCCGCGACCGCTTCGGGCCGGACTTCGGTGCCGTCTTCAACGCCCACATCCAGATCCTCGAGGACAAGGGGCTCGTCACGAAGCTGCGGGCCTCCGTTTCCGAGGGCGGAAACGCGCTGCACGCCGTGCGCGACGTGTGCGGCGAGTACGCGCGCATGTTCGCCGCCCTCGACGACCCCTTCTTCCGCGAGCGGGGCAGCGACGTCGAGGACGTGGCCCAGCGCGTGGCCTCGAAGCTGCTGGGCGAGCGCAACCACAACATCCGGCTCTCCGAGGGCACGGTGGTCGTGGCCGAGAACCTGCTGCCCGCCCACTTCGCCCTGCTCGAGACGGAGAAGATCGCGGCGATCGTCTCCGAGCGCGGCGGGCCCACCTCCCACGGCGCGATCTTCGCCCGGGCGCTCGAGATTCCCGCGGTGACCGGGGCCAAGGGCATCGTGAAGTCGGCGCGCGCGGGTGAGGAGGCCATCGTCGACGGCGAGTCGGGCAGCGTCTACCTGAGCCCCGACGATCGGCTGCGGAGCGAGTATCAGCGCGCGCAGCACAAGGCGCTCGTCGCCGTCGAGCACCTGGACGCTCTGGCCGACCGCCCGGCCGAGACCCGGGACGGGCGCCGCGTCCGGCTATCGGCCAACGTGGGCCTGGTCTCGGATCTGCGTCTGGTCGAGAAGCACGGCGCCGAGGGCGTCGGGCTCTTCCGGACCGAGCTGCTGGCCCTGGTGCATCGCGGCTTCCCCAGCGAGGAGGAGCAGCTCCAGCTCTACGACGGCGTGGCCGAGGCGATGTCGCCGCGCTCGGTGACGATCCGGACCCTCGATCTCGGCGGGGACAAGGCGATTCCCCAGCTCGAGCTCGAGCGCGAGGAGAATCCGCAGCTCGGCTGGCGTTCCATCCGGCTGTCGCTCTCCCACGTGGCGAGCTTCCGTTCACAGCTGCGGGCGATCCTGCGCTCGAGTCACCGCGGCAACATGCGCCTCTTGATCCCGATGATCTCCTCGGTGCACGAGATCCGCGAGGTGCGCGCCCTGGTGGCCGAGGTCCGCGAGGAGCTGGCGCGCCAGGGGCATCGCTTCGATCCCTCGCTGCCCCTGGGCATCATGATCGAGGTGCCCGCCGCCGCGGTGATCGCCGACGTCCTGGCCCGCGAGTGCGACTTCTTCAGCATCGGGACCAACGACCTGACCCAGTACACCCTGGCCGTCGACCGCGGCAACGAGCGCGTGTCCCACCTGTACACGCCGCTGCATCCGGCCGTTCTGTCCCTGATCGATCGCACCGTGCGGGCCGCGAATCGCGCGCGCATCCCGGTCTCGCTCTGCGGCGAGATCGCGAGCAATCCCCTCGCGGTGCCGATCCTCGTCGGCATGGGCCTCGGCGAGCTGTCGGGCGTCGCGAGCGCCGTCCCCGTCGTGAAGGAGATCGTGCGAGCGCTGGACAGCGGCGTGGCTCGCGAGGACGCGCGCCGCGCCCTCGAGGTGGCGACCGTCGAGGAGGTGAACGAGATCAGCGCCCGGCGCCTGCGCGACTGCGGCCTCCTCGAGCACCCCGACATCGGCGAGTGGCTGACCCGCGCGATCGAGCGCAGCCAGCGACGCGCGAACCTGCTGGGCGACCGCGGCCTCTCGCGCTAGCCCGAGCTCCCGAGTCGATCGAGACCGATCGAGACCTCGACGAGCACGGCACTGTGGTCGCTGTGCGGGATCTCGATGCGTTCGACGTGCCTCGCCCGGGCGTCCGTCCCGAGCACGTGGTCGATGCGCAGCAGGCGGGGGAAGCCGTGCCAGGGCCCCCAGGTTCGCGCCGCGCGCTCGCCGCGCTCGGTGGCGTAATGGTGGGCGAGGTCGTCGAGCCGCCTCGCGAGTCGGCGGTAGGCGGGCCACGCGGGCGTGGCGTTGAAGTCGCCGACGAGGAGCCGGCAGGCCGGGCCCGGGCTCTCGAGGTAGCGCTCGATGCCCTCGACCTGGGCCTTGCGGATCGAGGCGCTCTGGATCGGCCGCACGTGCGGCGCCTGGATGTGGACGTTCAGGATCTCGACCATGGCCGGGAGGCCGGGCCAGTCCTCGACGGCGAGGCGCGCCACCCGGCCGTCGCGCCGGTGCAGGGGCAGGCGCGTCACTTCCCCGGGGCGGCGCAGCGCGATGCCCATGCCGTGGTGGTCGTGTTGGGGCTCGAGCTTGCCGTGGGGGAGGACCTCCTGGATCGCCGCCGCCTGGCGTGGCGCCAGCTCCTGGAAGGCGCCGACGTCCACCCGGTGCCGCTCGATCAGCTCGGCGATCTCGTCCGGCCGCGCGCGTCCGTTCAGCAGGTTGGCGGTCAGGATCCTCATCGCTCTTCGCTGCACCCCCGGTCTGGCGCGGTCGTCCCCGGCCACGAGTGGGTGGCCGCCGGAGCCCCCCTGGGTCGCTCAAAGGGTCGGTCCCTGGGGTGTCAGTCGAGGGCCTGCTCCGCCCGTCGCGTCAGCTCGTCCAGGGTGGCCGACAGGGCGAGGCGCTGCTCCTCGAGCTCGTCCCCGCTGGGCTTCTTCGGCAGGCTCTGGCGCTCGCCGTAGCAGATCTGGACCCGGGCGAAGGGGAGGGGGAGGATCGCTGCGTCCCAGCTCGAGAGGCGCAAGGCGGGCCGCGCGGCGAAGCCCACCGGCACCAGCGGTGCGCCGGTGGCCGCCGCGAGGGCGAGGGCGCCCGGCTTGGCCTGGCGGGCCGGGCCCCGGGGCCCGTCGGTCAGCACTCCGATGCGCTCGCCCTGGCGCACCCGCTTGATCATCTGGCGCAGGGCCGAGGTACCGCCGCGGGAGCTCGACCCGCGGGGGCTCTCGGCGAATCCGAGGTTCCCGAGGATGGCGGCCACCTGGTCGCCGTCCCGGCTCATGCTCACGGGGACGGCCAGGCCGTGGTCGCGATAGGTGCCGCCGGCGATCACCAGCCCCTCGTGCCAGACCGCCGCCACGAAGGGGCCTGGGGTGTGGAAGGGGTTTGCGCCCTCGGAGCGCGTCCGCCAGCTCCAGGCCAAGAGCCGCACCAGCAGGCTCCCGAGCCCGGCCAGCAACCGGATCGAGAACCCGTAGGTCCGGGAGTCACGGCGGACTTTCACGGTGCGGGATCCTAGCAGCCGCCAGACGCCGTCCGGCGTCGTCGAGTCCGGCAGGAGACGCCGCCCGGCGTCGTTGAATCCGGCAGGAGACGCCGTCCGGCTCCGTCGGCCGTGTACATTCGGCGCGATGCTGGGGATCGCCCGCGGACACGTCCGACTCGCGCTCGTCTTCCTCGCGATCGGCGGCCTGCTGGGGCTGGTGGTCCGGGTCCAGCTGATGCAGCCGGGGATGGGCTGGGTGGGGGCCGCGGAGCTTCCCGGCCTGCTCACCCTCCACGCGCTCACCCTGGTGTGGCTCGCGCTGCTGCCGCTCGAGGTCGGGGGCTTCCTCGCCACGCTGAACGGGGCGGGCCGGCTCTCGACGGGCCTCTCCCGGATCGGGCTCGCGGTGCTCGCCCTCGGCGGCGTCGCCGTCTACGCGGTGATCGGGTTCCAGGTGATCCAAGGCGGTCTCGAGGGTCTTCCCGCTCCGCGCTGGCTCGGCGGGATCGGGGGCGAGATCCCGCCGATCCTCCCCGAGGACGGACCGTTCCTGCTGACCCTGGCCCTCGTGGCTTCGGGACACGTCCTCGCCGGAGCGGGGCTCGTCGGCGCCGGGGTCTCGGCGATCCGGGTGGGCCAACGCGGGCACGGCGGAGTCGCGGTCCTCACGGGGCTCGGACTCGTCGGGCTCTTCGGGGGCTTCGTCTTCGGGCTCTGCGCGCACGCGGCGGGCGTCCATGGGTCGCTCGCGCGTCCGCTCTGGTGGGAGATCTTCCGCCTGTTCGAGGCGCCGGCCAACGTGGTGTCGGTCGCGCCGCTCGTCTGGCTGGTGGCGGTCCGACTGGCCGGGCCGTCGGAGACGACGGGAGGCTCCCGGCTCCCCGCCCGGCTCTTCGGCATCACCGGCCTCTTGCTCGTGACGCTCGCCCTCGCCCTCGGCATCCGGCCGGATCCGGGCTACGGCGCCGTGCTCGCGCTCCACGCGTCGAATCTCGGGGCCGTTCTCTTCGCCGGGTTCGGGCTGCTCTACGACCTGTGGCCCCGGCTCTTCTCGCGCGTGCCGCGACGGGGGTTGGGGCTCGCCCACTTCGCGATGAGCCTGATCTCCGCCGTGCTCCTGCTCGTCGGCATGCTCGGCCTCGCGGGCGCCACGGCTCCCCGACGCGTCGCGAGCGTGCCCGAGCTTCCCGTCCACGAGCTCTGGCACCTGGTCGCCTCCTTCGGTGCCTTTGCCCTCGGTGGCGCCGTGGTCGGCGGGCTTCTGCTGGGGCTGCTGGCGGCGCCGCGCGTGGCCCCGGCCTCGGACTAGACGACGACGTTCACGAGTCGGCCCGGCACCACGATCACCCGGCGCGGCTCCTTGCCCTCGAGATGCCGGCTCACGTTGTCGGCGGCCAGCGCCAGGGCCCGGATCGCGTCCTCGTCGGCATCGACGGGAACCTCGATCTCCGCGCGGCGCTTCCCGTTGACCTGCACCGCGAGGGTCAGCGTCTCGACGCTCAGGCGCGAGGCATCGGCCTCGGGCCAGGCCTCGAGGGCCAGGCTCGTCGTGTGGCCGAGCTGCTGCCACAGCTCCTCGGCGAGATGGGGCGCGAAGGGGGCGAGCAGCAAGGGGAGGGCGTGGGCCGCCTTCTCCGGCACCGGGCCCGACTTCGCGATGTCTCGGCTCAGCACCATCAGCTTGGAGATGGCGGTGTTGGGCTGGCCGTCGTCCAGGTCCTTCGTCACGCCGTCGATGGTCTGGGCCAGCAGGCGCGCCTGCTCGTCGCTGCCTTCGCCGGGCGCGAAGGCGCGAAGCGTCTCGGGCTCCTCGCCCTCGAAGTACAGGCGCCAGGTGCGCTGCAGGAAGCGCAGGCAGCCCGGGATCCCGTCGGTCGACCAGGGGGCGCCCTTGTCGAGGGGGCCCATGAAGAGCTCGTAGAGGCGCACGGCGTCGGCCCCGAACTCCTCGATCATGTCGTCCGGGGAGATCACGTTGCCCCGGCTCTTCGACATCTTCTCGATGACCTCCTCCAGGGGCAGGTCGTCGATCGTCGGGTGCAGCGGCGTGTCGTCGTGGTCGCGCCGGATCTCGTCCAGGTGCACCCAGCGCGCCTTGACCTCGTCGCCGGTCGGGACGGCGATCGCCTTCTCGCCCTCGATCTTCACCTGGGAGGAGGGATAGGTGCGCACGGTCGCCTCGGGATCGTCGCCCAGGTTGTCGTCGTAGTAGCGATAGGCGTAGCCCAGGATCATCCCCGGGTTGAGCAGGCGCTGGAAGGGCTCCTTGGTGTGCACGAGCCCCACGTCGTAGAGCACCTTGTGCCAGAAGCGCGCGTAGAGCAGGTGCAGCACCGCATGCTCGGCTCCGCCCACGTACAGGTCGACGGGCATCCAGTAGCGCTCGGCCTCCTCGGAGAAGGGGGCCTCGTCGTTGCTCGGGTCGCAGAAGCGCAGGTAGTACCAACAGCTGCCCGCCCACTGGGGCATGGTGTTGGGGTCGCGCTCGGCCGGGCTCCCGGTCTCGGGGTCGGTGACGGCGATCCAGTCGTGCACGCGCGAGAGCGGCGTCTCGAACTCGCCCGAGGGCTTGAACTCCTCGAGCTCCGGCAGCTCGACGGGCAGGTCCGTCTCGGGCACGAGCCGGGTCTCGCCGTCCTTGCCGTGGATCACCGGGAAGGGCTCGCCCCAGTAGCGCTGACGGCTGAAGAGCCAGTCGCGGAGCTTGTAGGTGATGGCGCCCTCGCCCTTCGACTGCTCCTCGAGCCAGGCGATCATCTTCGACTTGGCCTCGTCCGTGGGCAGGCCGTCGAGGAAGCCGGAGTTCGTCGCCGTACCCGGTGCCGTCACGGCGGCCTCGGCGACGTCGCCCCCGGTCACGACCTCGCGGATCGGGAGCGAGAAGGTCCGGGCGAAGGCGTGGTCGCGCTCGTCGTGGCCGGGCACGGCCATGATGGCGCCCGTCCCGTAGCTGGCGAGCACGTAGTCGGCCACCCAGATCGGGATGTCCTCGTCGTTCACGGGGTTGCGGGCGACGGCGCCGGTGGGAACGCCCGTCTTCACGTCGCCTTCGGCCTGACGCAGGCGTTCGCTCTTGCGGGCCGCGGCCTCGACGTAGGCCTCGACCTCGGCGCGCTTGTCGTCGGTGGTGATGCGCGCCACCAGCGGATGCTCCGGGGCCAGCACCATGTAGGTCGCACCGAAGAGGGTGTCGGGGCGCGTCGTGAAGACCTCGATCCCGGCCCCCTCGTGGGCAAGCAATGGGAAGGTCACCCGGGCGCCCTCGGAGCGGCCGATCCACTCGCGCTGCATCTTCAGGATGCGCTCGGGCCAGTCGAGCTCGTCGAGATCGGCGAGCAGCCGCTCGGCGTACTCGGTGATCTTCAGCATCCACTGCTTCATGGGCACGCGGACGACGGGGTGGCTGCCGCGCTCGCTCTTGCCGTCGATGACCTCCTCGTTCGCCAGCACCGTGCCCAGCGCGGGGCACCAGTTGACGGGCACCTCCGCCTGGACGGCGAGCCCTTGCTCGTAGAGCTTGCGGAAGATCCACTGGGTCCACTTGAAGTAGGCGGGATCCGTGGTGTCGATCTCGCGCGACCAGTCGTAGGAGAGACCCAAGGCGCGCAGCTGGCGCCGGTAGTTGTCGATGTTCTGCTGGGTGGTCTCGCGGGGATGCGTGCCCGTATCGATCGCGTGCTGCTCGGCCGGCAGGCCGAAGGCGTCCCATCCCATCGGATGGAGCACGTTGAAGCCCCGCATGCGCTTGTACCGGGCGACGACGTCGGTCGCGATGTAGCCCTTGGGGTGGCCGACGTGGAGCCCCGCGCCCGAGGGGTAGGGGAACATGTCGAGCACGTAGTACTTCGGCTTCGAGTGATCGATCTCGGCGCGGAAGGTCTCGTTCTCGAGCCAGTACTGCTGCCAGCGGGGCTCGATCGCCTTCGGGTCGTAGGGCACCTCGGAAGCCTGCCGGCTGGCGCCTCGACGGTCAAGATGGGCGCAGGCCCCCTTCCTGCGTAGGAAACGCGGAATCCCAACGACGGAATCCGGTAGGCTCGCGGCGTGAGCGAAGAGGCCGAAGCGAACGAGCAGGCGCGACCCGAGCTCTTCGTGATCTCGGACGGAACCGGCGAGACGGCCGCCGCCTCCGTGCGCGCGGCCATGAGCCAGTTCCCCACGCGTTGGCGACTCCGGACCTTCGGCGAGGTGCGCCGGGCCTCGCAGATCCGACGTGTCCTCGATGCCGCGGTCGAGGCCGGTGCCCTGGTGGTGTTCACCCTGGTCCACGAGCCCCATGCCGAGGTGCTGCGGCGCGAGGCCGCCAAGCGCGACGTGCCGGTGCTGGATCTGCTCGGCCCCTTGATCCAGGCGACGTCCCGCCACTTCGCCCTCGAGCCCCAGCATCGCCCGGGCACCCTGCACGCATTCACCGACGAGTACTTCAAGCGGGTCGAGGCGGTGGAGTTCGCGGTCCGCCACGACGACGGGGCGAACCTTCACACGCTCCATCAGGCCGACATCGTGCTCACCGGCGTGTCGCGGACCTCCAAGACGCCGCTGTCGATGTACCTGGCCCAGCGCGGCTTCAAGACGGGCAACGTGCCGCTGGTGCTCGAGATCGAACCGCCGCAGCAGCTGCTCGAGGTCGACCCGGGCAAGGTCTTCGGGCTCGTCGTCGACGTGGCGACGCTGCTGGGCATCCGGAAGGAGCGGCTGCGTCAGCTCCAGGCGCCTCCCCGGACCGCCTACGCCGACCCCGACGGCGTCGCCGACGAGCTGCGCAAGGCCCGGCGGCTCTTCCGGGCCCGCGGCTGGCGCAGCGTCGACATCACCGGACGCGCGGTGGAGGAGAACGCCTCGAGGATCCTCGAGCTCTACGAGCGCCCGTAGGGCGCGTCTAGGGGCACTCGAGGAACTCGTAGCCGCATTGGCCGGAGCCGGGGTCGCGGGTGCAGACGCCGGACGGCCCGCCGACGCTCTCGCCGTCGGCGCACAGGAAGTTCGGCGCCAGGGGAACGAAGCGGCACCCCGGCTCGTCGGCTTCGCAGGCCTCTCGCTCCACCTCGAAGGGGTCGGTGAAGACGGACTGCTCCCGCACGCAGTCCGCCTGGGAGAGCGGCAGGCCGGGGCTGCAGCCGAGCGAGACCGGGTAGCGCAGCCGGTACAGGCCGCTGTCGGCCGGCGCCTGGAACGGCGTGGTGAGCGTGCTCCCCGGCGCGACGAGGACCGCGAGGCCCTCCCAGATGCAGACCCAGGGCGGACCCTGGTCGACCCAGTCGCCGTCCAGGCTGCGCTGCAGCTCGAAGGGCGCGCAGCCGGGCAGCCAGGCCGGGATCGGGCTGCCGTTGTGGAGCCGGGCGAGGGCGTCCTCGCCCGCGGTGTAGAGCGAACGATCCGTCTCGACGCTGCACGCCGGGAGCCAG
>JAAUYD010127221.1_pt1 | contig 33589 bp, 23 predicted proteins | sample 7278101 | NCBI WGS metagenome assembly JAAUYD01 (sample SAMN14350128, study PRJNA611818) | marine sediment metagenome | isolation source: surface marine sediment (0.6m) | place: French Polynesia: Moorea | collected 2018-08
ATACAGTCTGGATATTCTCTGGAACTAAAATCTTTAATTATTTCAACAAAGGAAATAGATTTTAACAATTTGTCTAAACTATTTAAAATAACTTCTTCGTTCGACAAAGTTGCATGATTACCAGAGATAGTTGGAAAAATTGGTTGAAGTTTTTGAGTAAATTGATTAGCGATCGCGTTTAATTCTTGAGTAATGGAATCAATTTCGCTTTTGGGTTCAGACTTAGCTTGAGAAAAATTAGCAGCAATTTTAGCTAATTCTTCGGTAATGTGATCGTTTTCTTTAGCCATGTTTGTTCTGATAATATCTATTATTGTTAGAGTTCCCAAAATTACCCAGTCAATGATCAATGATTAAAGATTTTTTTCTTCTCAGTGATATCTCATTAAAAATAACAAAGCAGACTAGCACACAGATAATAAAATAAGTTACAATCTAATAACTGTCTTCATCCATTAGGGTTGCGTATTTTTTAGCTAATGAACAATCAAAAATTAGAACATCTAGAATCTAGCTTTCAAAAATTGTGTCATATTCTTCTTAATAACTTAAAATCCGAAGAATATTTAACCATCGAATTAAATGGAGAACAAAGTCAATTTATCCGTTTTAACGGAGCAAAAGTAAGACAAACTGGTATCGTAAAAGATGGAAGCATTAAACTCACTTTAATAGCTGATAAAAGAACTGCTTTTGCTACTTTTTCCTTTACAGGAGATGAGGAAACTGACAGTCAAATAGCAGTAGAAAATTTAAACAATTTACGTCAAGAATTACCTCAATTACCTGAAGATCCTCATATTGTTTTACCTAAAAATAATGGAACCACTAAAGAAATTTATCCAGGAAACTTATTACCGACAGAAAAAGCAGTAAATGAGATTCTTACACCAGTTTCTAACTTAGATATGACGGGACTTTATACCGCAGGTTCTGTTATTCGAGGCAATGGAAATTCTGAGGGTCAATTTCATTGGTTCGCTACAGAAAATTTTATTGTTGATTATTCTTTAATTACCCCATCAGAAAAAGCAGTTAAAGGTATTTTCTCAGGACAAAATTGGGAGCATAATAAATATTTAGAGCAAATAAAAACCGATAAAAAGCAATTTGTTGCTTTAGGAAAACCATCCAAAACCCTTCAACCTGGAGGTTATCACACCTATTTTGCGCCTGCTGCCGTTGCTGATTTAATTGCTATGTTATCTTGGGGTGGTATTAGTGAATCTTCTCTAAGACGGGGAGATAGTGCTTTATTAAAATTGCAACAAGGTCAAACATTATCCTCTCAATTTTCTCTGCAAGAAAACTTTAGTAAAGGAACTGTTCCCAGGTTCAATGAATTAGGAGAAATTGCTCCCGAAATTTTACCCATTATTACCGAAGGAAAATTAGTTAATACTTTAATTAATTCTCGTACCGCATCAGAGTATAATTTAATAGCTAATGGTGCTAATAATTTTGAGAGTTTGCGATCGCCTGAATTATCACCAGGAAATTTATCTCAAGAGGACATTTTGTCCACTCTAAATACAGGGTTATATGTGTCTAATTTACACTATTTAAACTGGAGCGATCGCACAGGTGGACGTATCACAGGAATGACCCGTTATGCTTGTTTTTGGGTAGAAAATGGGGAAATTGTTGCACCGATTGAAAACTTAAGATTTGATGAAAGTTTATATCGCTTTTGGGGAGAAAATTTAGTCGCGTTAACTAATTTTCGTGAATTTATCCCTAAAACTTATACCTATGGACAAAGAAGTTTAGGAGGAATTTTAACACCAGGAATATTGGTTAATGATTTTCAATTTACGCTATGAAAAAATCTTTATACTATAGATTTATTACCGTATTTGATAATATCGACAAGGGATTGTCTACAATACAATTAAGATAGAATTAGTCGGCTTACTCAATATTATGAAGTAGTCCGACATATAGCATTTCCTGAACTCCCAAACTCCTGAACTTCCAAACTCCCGAACTCCCAAACTCCTAAACTCCCGAACTCCCGAACTCCCTTTGCTCCCTACTCCCCTGCTTACTTCACAGTAACGTTTATTTTTGTCTAGGTACTTATATGTTCACTCCCGTTCTTAACTCGTCAGTTTCCCATCAACCCAAAATTGTTAACCTAGACAATGGTTTAACGATAATTGCTGAGCAAATGCCTATAGAAGCAGTTAACCTAAATGTATGGTTAAGGGTAGGATCAGCGTTGGAGTCTAACGAAATAAACGGAATGGCTCATTTTCTAGAACATATGGTCTTCAAAGGAACACCACGCTTAAAAAGTGGAGAATTTGAGCAACTTATTGAACAACGGGGAGCCATTACCAATGCAGCCACTTCCCAAGAATATACCCATTTTTATATTACCAGCGCGCCGAAAGATTTTGCTGATTTGGTTCCTTTACAATTAGATGTTATCTTCAATCCTATGATCGAAAAGGAAGCATTTGAGCGAGAAAAATTAGTGGTTTTAGAAGAAATTAGACGCTCTTATGATAATCCTAATCGTCGCACTTTTTATCGAGCGATGGAAACTTGTTTTGAAAGCTTACCTTATCGTCGTCCCGTATTAGGTCCAGCATCAGTCATTGAAGGGTTAACCTCTCAACAAATGCGTGATTTTCATGGTACTTGTTACCATCCTACATCAGTAACAGCCGTAGCGGTGGGAAATCTTCCTGTTGATGAATTAATTGATATTGTTGCTAATAGTTTTGAGGAGATTTATGACAGTAAACAATCTGTTTCTGATAGGTTTAAATCCTTAAAATTTCCTGAGCAACCTGAATCAATTTTTAAAGATATTATACGCCTGGAATATGAAGATGAGAAACTGCAACAAGCACGGTTAGTAATGATGTGGAAAGTACCTGGTTTTTTGGAGTTAAATGAGACTTATGCTTTGGATGTTTTAGCTTCTATTTTAGGAAAAGGAAAGACATCTCGTTTCTTTCAAGATTTACGGGAAAATAAAGGATTAGTTTCTCAAATCACTGTGAGTAATATGACTCAAAAAGTCCAAGGAATGTTTTATATCGCTGCTAAACTTTCAACGGATAATATTACGGAAGTAGAAAAAATTATTCTTCAACATTTGCAAAAAATTCAACAAGAATCTATTAATGAAGAAGAATTAAATCGTGTTAAAAGACAAGCGATTAATCGTTTTATTTTTAACAACGAACGACCGAGCGATCGCACTACTCTTTATGGGTATTATTATTCTCAAATGGAAGAGATTACTCCTGCTTTATCCTATCCGCAAATGATTCAATCTTTAACCTTGGATGATATTCAACAAGCAGCACAAAAATATATTGATACGAATGCTTATGCAGTAACAGTTGTCAGAAATTGAAAATGATTTCATTGCCAATCAGTTATCTTTAAATGTAAACTGTAAAAGCGTTGATAATTAAGCTCAAAAACAATGTGGACACAAATTGCTGAACATATTAGTCAAACAACAGGAAAATTCTTTACTGTTGAAAATCAAAAATCTGTAAGTGGTGGTTGTATTAATCAAGGATACTGTCTAATTGGCTCTGATATCAAATATTTCGTAAAAATTAATCATGCGTCTCAAGTAGAAATGTTTGCAGCCGAAGCATTGGGATTAAAAGAAATGGCAAAAACTCAAACTATTAGAGTCCCTAAACCTATTTGTTGGGGAATGACAGAACGTTCGAGTTATATTGTTTTAGAATGGTTAGAATTTGGACGTTCTTCTAATAATTCTTGGGAAGAAATGGGTAAAAACTTAGCAAAAATGCACCAATATAAAGGAGAAAATAGATTCGGTTGGGAACAAAATAATACTATTGGTTCGACACCTCAAGTTAATAATTGGACAGAAAAATGGTCTGATTTTTTTGCTGATCGTCGCATTGGCTTTCAATTGAAATTAGCAGCAAGAAAAGGAGGAAGTTTCGGAAATTATAGTCAAATTGTGGAAAAAGTAAGAGACATATTATCCAAAATAGATCCTCAACCTTCTTTAGTTCACGGTGACTTATGGTCAGGGAATGTAGCGGTTACAGAAGCAGGAGAACCCGTAATTTTAGATCCTGCGACTTATTACGGCGATCGTGAGGTTGATATTGCCATGACCGAACTTTTTGGAGGATTTCCGGCTGCTTTTTATCGGGGATATAATCAGGTTTTTCCGTTAGATCAAGGATATAAAAAACGGAAAACTTTATATAATCTTTATCATATTTTAAATCATTTTAATTTATTTGGTGGCGGTTATGGTTCTCAGGCTAATTATATGATTCAAGAAGTATTAAAAAGTTAGATATACCTCTACGGAACAGGCAAAAGGCAAAAATAAGACACAAGAAGGTTTCAGCTTTTACAATATTTTAAATTAAGCAAGAATTGTTTTTACTTGATATTGAGGAATTTTAGAATCCCTTGTAATAATAGTTAAATGATTATTCATTGCCTGTGCAATTAACATTCTATCAAAAGGATCATTATGATAATTAGGTAGTTTTCCAGCATTATTTCCATCTTTTATAGTGATTTCCAAGGGAATGAAATTATTGTAAGCGATGGCTTCTTCTAAATCATCTGGTGCCTCAAGTTTACCTATTGCTTTTTTGATAGAGATTTCCCATGCAGTTACCGCACTGACAAATATGATATTTTGAGGACTCGAGATAATGATTTTTGCTTCTGTTGAAAGGATAGAATTTTCATCTAACCACCATAATAATGTATGGGTATCCAGAAGATAACTCATTCGGTTAAACCCATAAAACTATTTTGGATAGAATCAGGTAAAATGTCGAAATCATCAGTCATCTTGACTTTTCCCCGCCAGTATCCTGGTTTTCTTGGGTTTAAATTGGTTTTTAATAGCTCAACTTTTTTGTCCTTTTTTATCTTCATGACAAGTTTTTCTTCTTCTTGTATCACCTCTACTTCTTGACTATCTCCTAGTAATTCTTTGGGAATGAATACACCCTGTTCTGTAACTTTTAGTTTCATGGTAATTCCTTCAATAATTTTCCTAATTTATAGTGTAGCATTAAAAACCTGTAGGGTGTATTACGCTACGCTAATACACCAAAAAAACGATTTTGGTGCGTTACGGCAGACAAAAAGTATAGTAATTATCCAACAAACTATCAATTTGCTAGAGCGCACCCTACTTAATATTTTATTTAGTCATAATTTCTTAAGGTTTGCTTTTTAATTTTGATGTGAATATAATTCCTTTGTAGAATATAATCAACATCTTTAAATCTCCCCATCATTCATCATGAAAGCTGCTGATGTAATTAAAGCATATAAAAATGGAGAACGAAACTTCCAAGGGTTAAACCTACGGGGAGCCAATTTTAAGGGACAAAATTTATCGGGTGCAGATTTTAGTTACTGTCAGATACAAAGCGCAAATTTTAGTCAAGCAAATCTTACATACACAAAGTTTATGGGTGCAAAAGCTGGACTACAAGGTTCTTGGCTTACTATTTTAATCATAGCTTGGTTTATATTTTCTTTACTATTAGGATTTTTTGTTGGCCTTGCTGGTGTTATTAGTGGAGCTAATGTTTCTGATTATCTCTTGACAAACAATGAAACCCAAAATAATAGTATCCAAGTTGGTTTAGGAAGTATTATTATTGTAATAGGATTATTATTAATTTATATAACTATAATAAAAAAAGGTTTGGGAGTTTTTACTTTTTCGATTTTTATAAGCCTAATTATTTTAGGAACGATTGCTTGGTCTTCACTTTTTGAAGGATTTTTTAACAGCATGGGTTTAATTATAGCATGGGGAGGAGGAGGAACGATTATCTCAATTTTATTTTATACTCTCTCAGGGGTTATGTTCGCAACTCTTATAGGATTTAAAGGTAGTGAAATTATTGGAACATTGATTTCTGGTAGTGGAATTATAGTAATTATTATCGTCTTATATTGGTCAAATATTTTAACTATTGATAATGCTATTGGTAGCTTTATTGTTATTATTTCAGGAATTATGATAGGTAGTTATATGAGTTTTCGTTATAAAAATGTGCCTTATAATGATAGCTGGATTACTAATTTTTCTCTAACCTATTCTGCTATAAGAGCAACAAATTTTTATAATGCTAACTTAACTAATGCCAACTGTAAAAAAGCAAATCTAAAAAATACTAATTTTAGTGAAGCAAGATTGACTCGAACTTGTTTTAAAGATACGGTTAAATTGAATTTAGCGCGTCCAGGAAATACATTATTAGCAAATCCAGACGTTAGAGACTTGTTAGTTAATCCTAGTAGTGGAGAAGGCAAAGATTTTAGTCAAGTTAATTTAAGAGGAGCATATCTCAAGGAAGCGAATTTACAGAGAGCTAATTTAAAATATGCAGATATTAGTGAAGCAACTTTGGAATACGCTAATTTATCTCATGCTAATTTAACAGAAATAAATGCAGTGAAAACAAATTTTACTAAGGTTTCTTTAACCGGTGCTTGTATAGAAAATTGGAATATTGATGCAACAACTAAACTTGATAATATTGACTGTCAATATGTTTATCTTTTAAACAATGAAAAGGAACGCCAACCCAGTAGTGGAGAATTTAAACCAGGAGAATTTACTAAACTCTTTGAAGAGGTATTTGATACTGTTAACTTGATTTTTGAGAATGGTATTGACTGGAAAGCGTTTATAGAAACTCTGAAAACGGTACAAGTCGAAAATGAAGATACACCGTTAGAAGTTGCTAGTATTGAACATAAAGGGGATGGTGTTTTCGTGGTTAAAGTTAAAGTACCTCCTGATACGAATAAAGAAAAGATACATCAAGAATTCAATGAAATTTATCAACTTAAACTCGAAACAGTGGAAGCCAAATATAAAGCCATGTTAGACGCAAAAGAAACTGAAATTACTATCTATCGTCAGCAAAGTATTGATATGATGGAAATAGTAAAAACTCAAGCGAGTCGTCCCATTCATGTAGAGGCAAAAGCGATGAACAACAGTTCTGATAGTAGTAAAAATATAAATATTCGTGATATTAATAATTCTGGTGTGTTAAATTTAGGAGAAATTATCGGAGATGTGAATAATACGATTAATCAAATTCCTGAAAATGAGGATAATAAAAATGATGAATTAAAAACCTTATTACAAGAATTAATACAAGCTATTAAAAGTGAAAATGAGCTAGACGAAGATGAAAAAGCAGAAGCAGCAAATAAAGTGAAAACCATTGCTCAAGCAAGTCAAAAACCAGAAGATGAAGGTTTGCAAAAGAAGGCATCTCGCGCCGTTAAACTATTAGAAACCCTTGCCAAAGGATTAGAACCTGCTACAAAATTAGCCACAGCTTGTAAGATAATTTTGCCTAAAATTATTACCTTTTTAGGACTTAGCATTTAAGGTTAAAATTACTCAACACGAATAATATCTTTTAACCCTAGGAAATTATAACGATTAATTAACCAAACTAAAACAAAAGTGCTGATTAACAAAAATAAAATTATCTCTAATTTTTGGTGAGAATTTAAAGCTGAACTTGATCCCATACAAGTGAATAAAAAGGTTGGGGGAATCATTCCAGCTAAGGTACTCGCAGAATAAATGGGTAGAGAAATTCCTGATAAACCAGCAGCATAACTAATTAAATCAAAAGAAAATAAAGGAATTAATCGTGTTATAAAAATCAAAAACCCTAAATATATTTCTCCTTTATTCTTAGATAAATAAAAAACTTTTCCTGTTAACATTTTTAGGGCATTTCTTCCTAAACTACGACCTAAAAAATAAGCTAATAATCCACCTAAAAATCCACCGACCACACTGTAAACTGTGGCTAAAATTGGATTCCAAACCATACCAGCAGCCATAACTAAAGGTAAGGCAGGAATATGGGAAATAACTACAGAAATAATTAAAATACTAATATAAATGAAGGGAGCAATCCATCCTGATTTTGCTAAAATTTTTGTTAATTCTTCTGCATTAAATATCGTCCAGTCAAGATGATTATCTCCCCACCAAGTTAGAATAATAGTTACACTAAAAAGTATTAAGAGTAACCCATATTTAGGTTTGAGGAAAAGCGAATATTTCTGAAGTTTTTTCCTCATTTTTTTAATCCTAATACATTTACCTATAGCATTTCTTGGACTCATGAGGTACAGTTAATATTTAACTCCCCAACTCCTGAACTCCTAACTTCTGAACTCCTAACTTCTGAACTCCTGAACTCCTGAACTCCTGAACTCCTGAACTCCTGAACTCCTGAACTCCTGAACTCCTGAACTTCTGAACTCCTATATAGATATCTTCCCATAACATACTTAATTGAACCAGTCGTAATTATACTCAATTCCAGAAAAAAATAGGCAGACTATAATTAGTCCACCCCTTAAAAATTGTCTAAAATTTTCTTAAAGAATTAAGCAGGATAAATCCGTAATCTACGATTAGGTTCCTCCCCAAAACTATCAGATTGTAAACGATAATGTTCCACTAATTCATGCTGCATTTTCCGTACTTTAGGCGATCGCGGTAATAATTCCACCGGTTGGCCTTTTGGCAGTACAATCTGTTCTACTGCTAGTCTAGCCTCTTCTAACGCCTCCAACTCATCATCATTACTGCCACGGGTAAACAGACGTAAATCTGCCGTTTCAGGGGTTTTTGCTTCATCCATCCCTAATAATCGTTGCAAGGTTCGAGTAATTTGGGGAATAGTATTAGATTTTACCCCATGAATGGGAACTTGACGCATTTTCGCCACTTGACGTAACTTGGACTGATTTTTTAGATGAGAACGTAACGCCACCACCACATCAGCACTATCTAAGTCTTTTGTCAAGACAATGGGTAAATTCAGCACTTCGATCACCTGTTCTAACTGCGATCGCCCGATACCATAGGGATAAACATAGACCGGAAAATCCTCGCCATTGGGTCCAGGAACCCTAACCTTATCCCCTTTTTGCTCCGGTTGAGACCAAGAGGCATCTAACAGGCGATCAAACTCAGAAGCTGAGCTTAATTTACTCCCTTTTTTAGCACTAAAAGGAGCTACTGGGGTCATTTTTCCCGAGGCACGCCACCCTTTAGGCTGTTGTATCATTGCCTCTGGGTTACGCCCAAAAGTAGCAGGGTTAGGGGTCAGATCCGGTTCTTCTTGGGTAATTTGGACTTTCCCATTTTCATCCACCATTCTCACTTGAGGGTTAGGTTCGCCATTGCGTAATAAGATATCGATAGTATGGGCAACATCTTCATGAACCACCCATTTCTGCCTTTCTAACATTTCAATGGCAATTTCAAAGGTAGGGGGAGCTTTGCGTTCTAAAACCGTTTTTTGTGACCCCCGTCGTCTGGCCTCATCATCCCCTAACGTAACCGCTTGAATACCCCCCACTAAATCGGAAAGCGTGGGATTTTTCATTAAATTCTCGATACGATTACCGTGAGCAGTTCCTACCAATTGAACCCCTCGTTCAGCAATAGTACGAGCAGCTAAAGCTTCCAATTCCGTACCAATTTCATCAATAACGATCACTTCAGGCATATGGTTTTCCACCGCCTCAATCATCACCTGATGCTGTAATTCAGGACTAGCGACCTGCATTCGTCTGGCTCGACCAATGGCAGGATGGGGAATATCGCCATCTCCAGCAATTTCGTTAGAGGTGTCAATAATGACCACTCGTTTGTCAAAGTCATCAGCCAAAACCCGAGCAATTTCCCGTAACGCAGTGGTTTTACCCACTCCAGGACGGCCTAATAACAGTAAAGATTGACCCGTTTCCACCAAGTCCCGAATCATGGAAATCGTTCCAAAAACAGCCCGTCCCACCCGACAGGTTAAACCAATAATGTCTCCAGTACGGTTACGAATGGCACTGATACGGTGTAGGGTTCGTTCTATTCCGGCTCGGTTATCACCGCTAAAGGTTCCTACTCGTTCAATGGTGTATTGTAAATCAGCAGCAGAAACAGGACTCTCTCCCAAATAAATCGCTTCCCCAGGAAAACGAGCTTCTGGGACTCGTCCTAAGTCCATCACTACTTCCACTAAGCGATCGCAGTTGGAATGGTCTTGGATATGATTACGAATACTTGAGGGTAAAATACCCAGCAGTTTACTGAGATCATCCGTAATCTGCGTTTGTTGAGATAGAGCTTTTTCGGGTATAGATGGCACTGTTATGGATGATGGATTTAAAAAGTTATTTGTCTTCGGATTTATCATAATTTAGCGATCTTCGTCAAGATAGTTACTTGGAGTTGGATGTTGGGAGCAGGGGGAGCAAGAGGAGCAGAGGGAGACTTTGGAGACTGGGAGACAACGGAGAAATGATTGATATATCTTCACCCCGTCACCCTATCGCTTCCCACACTCCCCACACTCCCCACACTTCCCACCCTTCCCACACTCCCCACACTCCACACACTTCTCCCTCATCTCTCCTTTAACGGTGAAACCAAAGAATAAGCCATTTCTACAGCTTGCCAAAATGATTCAGGAAAATCAGTTATTTTGGATGACATGATCTGTGTTTCGATGGTTTCTAAATAAGGGGTGATTAAGGTTCGAGCATAACTGCCATAGGCAACCCCTGCGAGGGATAGTTGAGGCTGTAATAAGCCTAATTCTTTTAATTTAGGGACAGTATGATGGTTGGTTCCTCCTGCGAGTTGTACCCATCCTGGTAAACCCGATGCTAAAACTTTTTGCCCTAGTCGAATGGCTGCATGGGTAGTTCCTTTACCGATATCTCCACTCATAGGACGACCATCGGTTTGCCAGATTAATTCGCAGGGTAACGGAGAAATGATGTCATAAAGGGTTTGTAAATAGTTAATTAATCCTTCTCCGTCAGGACAACTAATAGCCAATAGTTTTAGGTGTTTAACCCCAGGAGATAATTGTTGCCACAGTTGTTTAAATTGCTTTTCTCGTCCTACTTGGGTATGAATTTCAATGGCATCTATATTGTTATTTTGAATCAACGGTAAGATGGTTTCTGGTGTAATTTTCTGCGATCGCGTTTCAATTAAATTTAGGGGACACACAGGAAGACAACGACCACAACCGTAACACCTTTGTTCTATAATCCCAGATCCATTAATCGCTTGTGCTGGACAAATGGACTCGCAAGGACGTAAACAATTAGAGGGACATAATTTTTCATCGAAATAAGCTTTACGAAAGTGAGGATCTTCCCCATCGTTTAAACTCACCATTAACCAGGGTTTCTTGATTCCGGGATACCCTTTGTTTTTGGCCATTTCTGCCCATTCAATGCCTCGGTTTACGCCTTCTATCGCTGCATTAATTACCGCAGGATCGGCAGCTACATCAATGCAGTCGGCACCGACTAAGGTATAAATTAGGGACAGACTGCGAATGGCTGGCAAATCTTGGAAACTTGCGCCACAAATAAGTTTAAACCATTGTCCTGCCCTCAAAGATGATAAAGGAGATAACAAATCATTCACTCTTCTATGCTAATGCTTTTTACTAGAGATTGTAATGTCAATGAGATTAACTTTCAGAACAGTCCAGAAAATCTGACCCTCTTATAATACATTATATTACTAAAATACTTCAAATGTAATAAAAAGATTTCTATAACTTGAATAGTAAAGTAATTAAAATTAATAAAACCCCCAGTGAAGTCGTGTTAATGTAAAAGAAATTAATTATACGGAGATGAATTTATGGAGCCTATTTCTCTAATTCTTTCCGCATTGGTTGCTGGTGCAGCTAAAACGGCTGATAATGTTACTCAAGATATTTACAATGCTTTGAAAGCTTTGATCAAGCAAAAGTTTGAAAATAAGGGTAAAGCAGATTCAGTGATGATTCTGGATAAATACGAAAAAAAACCAGAAAAGACAAAACCCCTTTTAGAAGATGAATTAGGCGAAGTTGAGGCTGATAAAGATAAAGAAATTATTGAATTAGCTGAAAAATTGCTTGAACAATTAAATTCTAAGGAAGCAGCACAAGGTCAATCTAATATTTCAATTTATGGGGGAACAGTTCAAGGGTTAACGCAACAAAACACTGGAACAATTAATCAGAATTTTAATTAGTCTAGAGGTTGAAAACATGACTAATGATAATTCTAGCAATCGTGTCGAAATTCATAGAGGTAAACAACAAGGGTTTATCCAAGAAAATAACGGAACTGTTAATCAATATATCATTTCTCAACTCTCTGAATTGCTGAGTAATCAAACGACTCAATTAGAACAAAACTTAGATAGAGAGCAATGTCTTCAGCGCAGTGCATTACTCGCTAAAGTTAAACAATTTTGGATTAAAGATTACTTAGAGAAATCTTTGTATTCTGAAGCAATGAAACTGGTTCTAGAAGAGCGTTCAAACTTAGTAGAACATTCTCCCTTTAATGGGTTTGAAGAAATAGTAGAAGACTCTACGGAAGTAAAGAAATCTATTGTTAATGATGCAACAGCATTTTTTGATCAATTAGAAAACGGACGAACCTTGTTAATTTTAGGAGAACCGGGTTCAGGGAAAACGATAACCCTTCTTAGATTAGCACAACAATTAATTGAACGTACTGAAAAAAATATCAGTAAACCAATTCCAGTGGTGTTTAATTTATCTTCTTGGGAAGGTAAACAGCAAAAAATTTCTGATTGGTTAGTAGAAGAACTTTGGAGTAAATATCAAGTTGCTAAAGTTATTAGTCAAGACTGGGTTAAAAACCAACAACTGATACTATTATTAGATGGTTTAGATGAAGTTAAAAAAGAAGATCAACAACACTGTGTTAAAGCGATTAATCAATTCATTCAAGATCATGGACAAACGGAAATAGTTGTGTGTAGTCGCATCAAAGAATATGAAGCTATTTCTACTAAATTAACATTACGAGGAGCGATTTTTATTCATGCTTTAACCCGTGAACAAATTAACCAATATTTAGAGCAAGTAGGTGAACCACTGGAAGCAGTTAAAATATTACTAAAAGAAGATATTGTCTTACAAGAATTAGCAAAATCACCATTAACTTTGAGTGTAATAACTTTAGCTTATGGAGGTAAAACAGTTGAAGAAATATCTAATATTAGTTCAGTAGAGGAACGTCGTAAACATCTTTTTAAGACTTATATTGAACGGATGTTTAGTCAAGAAAAAATTGGTAAACCTAAAGACTATAAACCGCCTTATTCTAATCAAAAAACTAAATGGTGGTTAACTTGGTTGGCAAAAAAAATGACCAAGGAATCAGAAAGCGTATTTTTGATTGAAAATTTACAACCCGGATGGTTAAAAAACAATTCACAAAAATTACTTTATGTTTTTGCTGTTCCACTCTTCATATCTTTTAGTTTCTACTTTCTAACTCGTTTGATTGGTATTTCAGCTTTGTCTGAATTATACACTGAAATGAATCTTGAAATAAATGTGAATTATTTATCAATTCTTTTCAATTCAAGCATAATTATTGCTTACTTTTGTTACTCTTTCACAATGATATGGAAATTAATTATCAAAAAACCTTTTTTCCTATGTATCTGGGTTAAAAAAATCGCTAGGATTAATTTTATCGGAAGAAGCTTTTTAAGTAAACATCTTACTCCTTTAGGAGACCTCTTTAAACTATATTACAAACTTATTCTTGTCAACTATATAGACCCAAAAATACAACCAATTGAGTCTATAAATTTGTCCTTAAGTAATGCAATAATTACTTTGAAAAATAATTTGATAGCATTACCAATTTTGGGGGCAATTTTTGGGATTTTTTTGTTTACAGTTGGTACAGTTATTATGGCACTAATTATAATAGTGATAGGAATGATAAACTTAGATTTTAATAAAGTAAAGGTAAGCTTGAAAAATATAGAACCTATCTCACTTTTTATAAGTGTATTATTGATATCAATAATTATTATAATTATATGCTTATTATATGCTTGATTCTGGGCGTTATTGCTTTTGATAGGTTGGGGACCTATTGTGTTTGTATTAGGTAGTATTCAAATCAAAACTTCTACAACAAAAACAGTATTTCCGAATGAAGGAATTTGGAAATCTTTGAAAAATATTTTTGTTCTTAGTCTGTTAGGAGTTTTTCTAGGAATTGCAAATATTATGTTCATGTTACCGTATTTCTTAATTCCTACGGGTAACGAACTAATGCCAACTTTAACATCTTCGGAACTATTATATCTAGCATACATAATATTAACGGGAGGAGTTATCCCTTTAGGACTTCTAGCCGGTGGTGCTTGTATTAAACATCTTATTTTGCGTATTATCTTATATTGTAATCACTATATCCCTTGGAATTATGCCTCTTTTTTAGATTATGCAAGCGATCGCATTTTTCTACGGAAAGTAGGAGGAAGTTATATTTTTGTTCATCGGATGTTACAAGAACATTTTGCTCGTATGTAACAACATTAAACAATTCTATGACAGCAAAAAAATTATCTGATTCATAACAAAGGTTATCTTTTTCTCTGTTTTATTATTTTTTGATTTGCTGCGATCGCTACACAAGGAATTTTCTCTAAAAAAGACAATTAAACTCAAATTATACATGGATTAATTTTTAATTATTAATTGGATAGATTTTTCTAAATTTTGTCTCCATCTTCTCCAATGAGTTTATTGACTTATTAAAAAAATCTAAAAAATGGTCTATGCTAAAGGATAAGGGCTAACTGTAGTATGATAGTTAGACTATATCATTACCTATATATCTACCCTATCAAGGTTAAAAAGTATTTTGACCTTGTTCCTTAGTCGTAACATTTTTTAACTTGTTGATGCTCACCAATAATTATAAATTTGAATGAATTTTATCTTAGTTTTTGGGTTACTCGCAGCAGGACTGGTACTATTAGTCATTGGGGCAGAAATTTTAGTAAGAGGGGCTGCTCGTTTAGCTGCAAGTGTCGGTATTTCCCCTTTAGTCATTGGCTTAACCATCGTCTCCTATGGAACCAGTTCCCCAGAAATGGCGGTCGCGGTTCAGTCTAGTTTAGCTGGTCAAGCAGACTTAGCCTTAGGGAATGTCATTGGCAGTAATATTTTTAATATTTTAGTCATTTTAGGCTTATCCTCCCTAGCCATTCCCTTGATGGTGGCACAACAGTTAATTCGTTTAGATGTCCCCATTATGATTGGGGTATCTTGTTTAACCCTTTTCTTTGGACTGGATCGAACCATTCATCGCTCTGATGGCATAATTCTTTTAATTGGAGGGATAATTTATACTGTATTTTTGATTTATCAAGGGTCAAAACAACCAGATGATCCCGACTCAGAGTATGAAACAGAGTATGGAAATAAAAGCCCTTTATCTTTAGTGCAATGGATCAAAAACATTGCTTTTATTTTATTAGGGGTTGGCTTCTTAGTGTTAGGATCTCAATGGTTAGTGCAGAGTGCTACAGACATTGCCCGTAAAATTGGAGTGAGTGATTTAATTATTGGGTTAACTATTGTAGCAGCTGGAACCTCCTTACCAGAATTAGCCACATCCGTCGTCGCTGCTATCAAAGGAGAAAGGGATATAGCAGTGGGGAATGTAGTCGGCAGTAACATCTTTAATATTTTAACTGTCTTAGCCATTTGTGCCATTGTTTCTCCTGTTGGGGTTCCGGTATCTGATGCAGCCCTCCATTTTGATTTACCAGTCATGGTAGCCATTGCCATTGCTTGTTTACCCATTTTCTTTACAGGAAATGTTATTGCCCGTTGGGAAGGATGTTTATTTTTAAGTTATTATATTGCCTACACTACCTATCTCATTTTGTATGCCACAGAGCATGACGGACTTTCCGTATTTAGTAGCGTCATGTTATTCTTTGTCATTCCCATTACCGCTATCACCTTAGTCATTTTGGCAATAAACAGTTTACGAAAAAAACAACAAAAAAGACAATTGAGCCATCATTCCTTAGAAGATCAAGATGAATTTAATTAGGGGAAGTAAAACAGTAGAAGCAGGGGTAGGACTCCATACCGAAGAAAAGATACAATAAGTCTTGTGAACAGGAGAACAGAAAACAATGAACATTGTCTTGAAAATTGGCGATCAAGCCCTTTCGTCGGAGGATCTATATCCCTTACTAGCCCAATATCGTTTGCTCCCACAACTGGCTAAAGAAATCATTATCGATCAAGCGATCGCTTCTATTACCTGTACTCCTGAAGAAACCAACCTAGCTCGCCAACAACTTTATCAAAAACTACAAATTACCGATGAAACCCAGTTAAAAGCCTGGTTAGACAGTCACGGTATGACCCCAGAACAATTAGAAAACTTAAGCATTAGGGATTTAAAAATCGAAAAATTTAAGCAGAGCACCTGGGAAGATAAGTTAGATCCCTATTTTGTCAAATGTAAAGGACAATTGGATCGGGTGGTTTATTCTTTAATTCGCACAAAGGATCCTGGAGTGGCTCAAGAACTCTATTTTCGTATCCAAGAAGGAGAAAATACCTTTAGTGAATTAGCCAGACAATATTCCCAAGGATCAGAAGCCCAAACCGGGGGGCTTCTTGGACCGATAGAACTTAACACCCCTCATCCTAAAATAGCGCAAATTTTAGCAGCCAGTCGCCCCGGACAACTCTCTCCACCCACTCAAATAGGAGAGTGGTGGATTATTCTGCGTTTAGAGAAATATGTGTCAGCCCAGTTGGATGAAAACACTAGACAACGACTGCTTAACGAACTGTTTCAAGGTTGGTTACTCGCTCAACTTCAACAAAATGTTTCGTTTTCCCCCTCTCACGTCTCCCAAGACCAAGAACAGAGTTATACTGAGAAGTTGAATTAAATCTATCAAAATAAGAAATATCTTGCTACCCCCGTTGAAATTGTTGAAAAGATTCACTATAAAAAAGAGGGTAAATAATTTGGTCAACAATCGTGCTTAGACTAGAATTTTTCCAAAACCTTAAGCAATTTTTAAAGTTAATGGCTTCTTAATTTCACCTTAACTTGATATAAGTTCCCATAAGACAAGGGTTGAACATCACCAAAACTAACATTTTGACAAAAGCTAGGCATCAAGATTGTAAAACTCCGAACCTTAAGGACGACAACCATTCCTCGAAACTTCTGAATTTGATTCCGTCATTATGACCCATACTACCACCGATATACAGGATTTCCTTCGTCACGTAGAACCGTTTGAGCAACTCTCCGAAGCGGCCATCATTGAACTTGCCAATCGATGTCAAATTTGGCGTTATCGTATGGGTCAAGTGATTTTAATGCGAGGGAAACTATCATCCTACGTGACCATTCTTTTAGAAGGACAAGGACGATTGTTAGGGTATGATCCTCGGACTCAAATGCCCAGTACCTTACAACGATTACACCCAGGATCTATTGTAGGGGACGTTAGCCTTATCCGAGGAGTTCCCTGCGAAACCGTTATTGCCTCCACAGAAGCCGTAGGCTTAGCCTTAAAACAAGAAGACTTTTCGCAGTTATTAGAAGAATATCCGAGACTAAAAGAACAATTCGAGGGACAATGCAGCATCACCGAACTCCACGATCTTTTAGGAACTTATTTAGCCCAACAAGCCCAAGGAGACATTGATATCAAAGCATTGGCAGAAGATCTCCTAGAAGACGCTCAAGTTTACCACTTAGACCCTGGAAAAAATCCCCTTCCCCCCGATCATCAACAACAACTATGGTTAATCAGTGGGGGAGGCAGCATCGAAAATTTCGCAGTGGGTACTCGTTTAGTCTCGGACAATGGCAAAGGATCTGTGGAGGTTAAAGGGAGTCAACCTGCTCGTATCATTATTTTACCGTTGTTGGATTTAGAAGAAATTCAGACTCAAAGCCAGTCGCCTCTAGGCCATGAATCAACCAGTATTTCTCTAGAGAAAGAAGAAGAAGAAATTCCCTACGCAGATGTAGAAGTTGTGGGAGTTGCCCCGCCTCCAGAACCCCCTGGCAAACGCAGAAAACGGAAATCTTATCCCTTTATCAAAGGAAAAACCCCTTTAGGAGTGGGATCAGCCTGTTTTCAAATGCTCAGTCAATATTTTGGGATGCCCTATCGTCGGGATGTGATTCGTCGCATCTTAGCCCAACAACTACAACGAACTGGAACCCTCTCTTTACCCCTATGTGGGGCAATTACAGAATTAATGGGACTCAACGCCCAATTAATTAAAATTCCTGCCTCCTCCTTCACCCAACTAAAAACCCCTGCTTTAATTACTTGGCAAGATAGTTTGGCTATTTTGTATGACGTGAGTGATAAGGAAGTGGTGGTGGCTGTACCAGAATTAGGGATTTTGCGTCGTAGTCCCCGTCAGTTCCTAGAAAGTTGGGGAGAAAGTGGAGAAGTTTTACTCTTACAACCCACCAAAGATACCCCTCAACAACGATTTGGGTTAAGTTGGTTTATCCCGGCCTTAAGACAATATCGTCGGGTGTTAGCAGAAGTGTTTATTGCCTCGTTTTTTGTACAATTATTCGGCTTAGCTAACCCTTTGATGATTCAGGTGATCATTGATAAGGTGATTGTGCAGAATAGTGCGGATACCTTACAAGTCTTGGGGACATTTTTATTAATTATTGCCATTTTTGAAGCCGTATTGACTACCCTGCGAACCTATCTCTTTGTGGATACCACCAACCGCATTGATATGAGTTTGGGGTCAGAAATTATTGATCACCTGTTGCGGTTGCCTTTACGGTACTTTGAACGGAGACCGGTGGGGGAAATTTCGACACGGGTCAATGAATTAGAAAATATCCGTCAATTTTTAACAGGAACTGCTTTAACTGTGGTGTTAGATGCAGTGTTTTCTGTGGTTTATATTGCGGTGATGGTGGTTTATAGTCCCCTGTTAACCTTAGTGGCGTTGGGGATCGTCCCTGTGTTTGTGGCCATGACCTTGATTTTCTCACCCACCATCCGTCGTCAACTGAGAACTAAAGCAGAACGAAACGCCCAAACCCAGTCCTATCTCGTGGAGGTGATGTCAGGGATACAAACCGTTAAAGCCCAAAACATTGAATTGCGATCGCGTTGGCAATGGCAAGAAAAATACGCCCGTTACGTTTCAGCCGGGTTTAATACCGTTATTACCTCTACCTTAGCCAGTTCCACCAGTGGCTTTCTCAATAAGTTGTCTGGGTTATTGGTGTTATGGGTTGGAGCCTATTTAGTATTGCAACAAGAACTCAGTTTAGGACAATTAATCGCCTTTCGCATCATTGCCAGTTACGTTACATCCCCTATTTTACGACTCACCCAACTGTGGCAAAACTTCCAAGAAACCGCCTTATCCTTAGAACGGTTAGCGGATATTGTGGATACCCCTCAAGAAGCAGAACGCGATCGCACAAATATTCCCATGCCAGCCATTCAAGGGGCGGTTAAATACGAAAATGTCTCCTTCCGCTTTAAACAACACGGTCCTCTGCAACTGAAAAACATCAATATCGAGTTTCCGGCCGGTACCTTTATCGCTGTGGTCGGAGGGAGTGGGGCCGGAAAAAGTACCCTCACTAAACTGATCTCACGACTCTATGAACCGGAAGCCGGACGCATCTTAATCGATGGCTATGATATCTCAAAAGTAGAATTGTATTCCTTGCGTCGTCAAGTGGGGGTGGTTCCCCAAGAAACCCTGTTATTTGAGGGATCGGTACAGGATAATATTGCCCTAACTAACCCCGATGCCACCACCGAAGAGATTATTGAAGCAGCAACAGTGGCCGCAGCCCACGAGTTTATTATGACCTTGCCCAATGGGTACAATACCAATGTAGGGGAGAGAGGATCAGCTTTGTCAGGGGGACAACGACAACGGATCGCCATTGCCCGATCGGTGCTGCAAAATCCGCAAATACTGGTGTTAGATGAAGCCACCAGTGCCTTAGACTATGCCACCGAACAACAAGTGTGTTTAAACCTGTTGAATGCCTTTAGCGATCGCACCGTGTTCTTCATTACCCACCGGTTAGGCACCATTAGAAGTGCGGATGTTATCTTAATGATGGATTCAGGATCGGTGGTTGAACAAGGAACCCACGACGAGTTAATGGCCCTTAAAGGTCGTTATTATTACCTCTATCAACAACAAGAAGGCCATCAATAAAGTGGTTATCCATAGATAACACCCATTTAATTTGAGTATGAATTATGATTAACACCAACGGTAGACAAGAAAAAGACGACGATCTCACTCAAAAAAACACAGACAAAGGGTCATCGGCCTTAGCCACCACCGATAATTCTAACGATCCCTTATCTCGTAATGTACTTGCTCCGATCACCTCCGAACACGCGGTTATCCTCCGTCAATCTCCCAGTTGGTCTAGAGGCGTGGTTTGGACTATTATCGGTGTCACCACCGCTAGTATTGTTTGGGCAGCCATTGCTAAAATTGAGCAAGTGGTACCGGCACAAGGAAAACTCCAACCCCAAGAAGCGGTTAAAGAAGTCCATGCCCCTCCCGTTGGGGGTGCAGTGGTAGAAGAGGTGTTAGTTAAAGAGAATCAGAAAGTTAAACAAGGGGACATCTTAGTTATTTTAGATTCTGAAGCCAGTACCGCAGAATTACAGTCCTTACAAAAAGTTAAAGCCTCCTTAGAACAGGAAAATCGATTCTATCGAACCCTGATGAATCAATCTCTGAACCCCTCAGACGTAGAACAGGCCATTATAAAATTAGATTTACCAACAGAAGTGGCCGCCCTTGCCCGTAACCGTGCTGCCTTAATTGCGGAAAATCGCCTCTACCAAGCTGAATTAGGGAATCAGGCTTCAGGAACGACCTTAACCGCCGACCAACTAGCCCGACTCAGGGCTTCTCAAGCGGAATCTTCTTCTCGCGCCTTAGCAGCCCAACTCGAAATGGATCAGCTAGAAAAACAACTCAGACAAACCCAGGTAGAATTAGCCGATGCTAAAAAACAATTACTCGATGATCGTAAAGTGTTAGCAGAGATCGAACAAAGAAATGAACAAGCGATCGCCCAAGCCGAAAAAGCCCTAGAAATTGAAGAAGGTATCTTAGGAGATATTACCCCCTTAGCCGAAGAAGGAGGAGTAGCAAGATTACAAGTGGAACGACAGCGACAAACCATCGCCGAACGACGACAACAACTGACAGAACAACGGGCTAATGGAACCATTGAATATGATCGCCAAAAACAACAAGTTCAAGATCGCCTTAAAGAAATTGAACGGTTTACCGAAGAAGAAAAACGCTTAAAAATTGCCATTAATCAAGCTAAAGCCCGACTATTGAACACAGTTAAACTAACAGAAAAAGACTTAAGGGATAAAGTTTCCGATAATAATGAAAGAATTGCTGATATTGATACTCAACTGAACAAAACGATTGTAGAAAACAATAAACGCATTGCTGAATTGGGCAGTCAGATAAGTCGTACTCAAGTAACACTCAAATATCAAGAAATCAAAGCCCCTGTCGGGGGTACGGTGTTTGATCTTAACGCTGGTCCAGGTTATGTTCCTCCCCCAAATCAAACGGAACCCTTATTAAGAATTGTCCCTGACGACAATTTAATCGCTGAAGTCAATATTACTAACCAAGATATCGGTTTTGTGAGAGTAGGACAACAAGTCGACGTACGGATTGATTCCTTTCCCTTTAGTGAATTTGGCGATATTAAAGGGGAAGTCATGTCCATTGGTTCGGATGCCTTAGAACCAGACGAAATCCATCAATATTATCGATTTCCCGCTAAAGTTGAACTGGATCAACAATATTTACAAACTGCTGACCGTGACATTCCCTTACAATCAGGAATGTCCGTGACAGCTAACATTAAAGTTCGGGAAAATCGCACTGTGCTAAGTTTAATTACAGAACTGTTTAATAAGAAAGTGGAAAGTCTTAAACAGGTTCGTTAAGGGGTTAAATAAACTAAAACATGGATTTATTGGAATATCAGGCAAAAGAACTGTTTCATCAGGTAGGCATTCCCGTTTTACCCTCCCAACCCATTGCTCAATTAAGCGAACTCAAACACCTTCATATTCGTTATCCAGTGGTCTTAAAATCTCAAGTCCATTCTGGAGGACGAGGAAGGGCCGGAGGTATTCGTTTTGTGCAGAATACCATCGATGCAGTGGCAGCAGCCCAAGCTATTTTTAGCTTACCCATTTTAGGAGAATATCCTGAAGTGATCCTAGCAGAAGCCCGTTATGATACTCAAAAAGAATTTTTCTTGTCTATTCTTCTCGATTATCAACTACAACGACCGGTTTTAATGGGATCAGCCAAAGGGGGAATTGATGTAGAAACCCTGTTTAAACATATGCACAAAGTTATCCTCGATCAAGGGTTTTCTCCCTTTTATGCCCGTCGTTTAGCGATAAAAATGGGCTTGGAAGGTTCGCTTATTTATAGGGTCAGCATTATTCTCGAAAAAATGTATCAATTGTTTATCGAAAAAGACCTAGACTTGATTGAAATTAATCCTTTAGCTGTGAGTGCCTCTGGAGAAGTAATGGCGTTGGATGGGAAAATTACCGTCAACGATATGGCCTTGTCTCGGCATTTGGACCTGCTAAGTTTTTTAGGACCGAAAGTAGATAAGACTTATAGTGAAACCTCTCCAGAAACCATCGTTACGACTCCTCCTCAAAAACCCCGTTGGCTGGGGAGTAAGGAAAAAGGGGGTAATGTGGGCATTATTGCCAATGGGTCAGGATTAACATTAACCACGTGGGATCTCATGATTAACTACAAGGAACCACCAGTGGGAGCTTTTATTATTGAAGAAAAAAGTAGCAGTAAATCCTTAATTAAACAGTTAAGAATTGCCATCGAAAAAATGCTTAGCCTTGCTGAGATTCAAGTGATTCTCATCAATATTGTGGGTAGTGATCAAATCTCGAAATTAGTTAGCCAAACGTTGATCGATTATTGTCAACCGTTGCTGGTAACATCCCATAGCGAGGAACGTTTACCAAGACCCACAGGGGCTAATTCCACCCATCAACGGCAGATAACCTCCCCTCCTGAGTCTCAACCCATACAATTGGTCGTGAGGCTGGCCACAGAGGATTTACAACCCATACAAGCCTCCTTTGCTAACTTACCCATTCATTGTTTGGGAGATCTCAATGAGGCTATAAAAAAAACCATTGCTCTAACTCAGTCGTCCGATACAATCAAACAATCATGAAATGGGAAACCGATAGTAAAGTTTTAATTCAAGGTATCACTCATCCTTTAGGGATTACTTACGCTGCACGGATGAAAGCCCAAGGAACCAATATTGTCGCAGGAATTAGCTTGGAAGAGCAAACAAACCAAATAGATGATATTCCTGTGTTTACGTTAGTGGAAGAAGCGGTACAACAGGTGGGAGAGATAGATATTAGTCTGATTTTGACTCCTCCCTACGAGGTACTCGATGCGGGTTTAGAAGCCATATCCGCAGGAATTGAACAGTTAGTGATCGTTACTTCGGGGGTTCCCCCTCTCGATTTAATTGCACTCCTCCAACAAGCCCAAGTGACCAATACTTTTGTGTTAGGCTCAGGAAGCGAAGGATTATTGGTTCCTGATCGCTTTTGGTTGGGCATTATGGAACCCGAATTTTATACAGTCGGTTCAGTGGGAATCATTAGTCGTTGCGATCGCTTAATGGATGAGGTGGCTAGAACTCTAACTCAAGCAGGTTTAGGGCAATCTTTGGCCATTAGTCTCGGTTCTGATGGGGTGATGGGATCAACTTTTGAGCAATGGTTACAAATCATGGAAGAGGACGAAACCACCCAAGCGATCGTCTTATTGGGACAACCCTATAGTAGTTCAGAGTTGTTGGCTGCACAATATATCAGTTCGGCCATTGAAAAGCCTGTTATTGCCTATCTTCCAGGGATTAAAGCCCCTATTTATCGTAGTTTTGGAGATGCCACTAGCATTATTGCAGGCCAATTATCCTATCAAACAGCATCTACAACCAAGGAAAATGAAACTATTACTGCCTTAAAAAAAGCTAAGGTAAAGATTGCCAATAATATCGAAGAAATTCCTAAATTAATTAAACGTCTTTCTTCCAATCAACGTCGTAGAGCAACAAGAAGTAAGACTTAATTGGGGACTGGGGGACTGGGAGCTTTTAGAGACGGGGGAGCAGGGGGAGCAGAGGGAGACTATTCTTACTTCCCACACTCCCCACACTTCCCACACTTCCCACACTTCCCCCTCTTCCCACACTCCCTATTCACCCTAGAAGATTACACAGAATGAACCGTATTTTTAAACTGTCCAAAGAGGTGACAAAACTCTTCATAGCTGATGTGATCATCACTGTTCATATCAGCTAGTTTCAACATTTCCTCTATGTCAGCATCAGACAAACTGACATCAATATCCCGTAAACATAACCGTAATTCTTCGAGATTAATGTAACCAGAATTATCCAAATCAAAATGGCGGAAGCGTTGGAGCATTCCGTCTTCAGGATGTTCGGTTAACTCTCGGTGCAGCAAGTTAGTGAAGTCTGAAAAAGAGATATATTGACTATTAGGAGTTCCTGTCAGCATATCCATGACCTCTTGTACTCGCTCAGAAGAATAAGAACGGCCAATGGCTCTTAATAAAGAGTGTAACTCTACCGCAGAGAGATTATCGTTACCATCTTTGTCGAATTTATTGAAGGTATTACGGTAAAAAGCCATCTGTTCATCGCTAATTTCTGCAATATGACAGGATGGATTAATTTTACCTTCAGCAAGGGCATTCAAATGTTCAATGGCACTTAAAGTATAGGCCATGGTATGCCACAATTGATGAGGATTAGAATGTAGTAAAATTTCCTCTTCTTCTTGGGAGGTAATGGAATATTCTTCCCTTATGGACTCAACTGCTTTTAACTCTTCAGGAGATAATTTATTGAGCAATTCATTGAAGGATTCAAAGGGTTTTTTCCCAGTCATCACATCAAACAAATCTAAGACGATCGCTTGATGGGGATGTTCCTTGGAAGACTCCATAATCGTGTCTAGCAAAGCTTGACGATAGCTTTCTTGACGTAACCATTCTTCATGGTTTTGGTGGTGTTCAACGTCAACAAGGAAGGGATCTTCTACTTCTAATTCTGTCAATAATAATTCATGCTCTTGATCAGTAATATTGAGTTCTAGACGCATTTGACGCATCATCTCAAGACTGCTGGCACTATTAGCATAGCCTTCGTTGATAGATTCTTTCAGTACCCCTTTATAAGCTTCGATTTTCTTCTCTTTATCAAAACCAGGAAGCACTTTGGCTAAGACATAAACTTCATCAGCGGTGAGATCGTCTAAAGCTCTACCATCCAGGAACTGAGCAACATCGAGTTTGAGTTTGTTGAGTTGTTTCCGTAGTCGTGTGGCTAAACTTTCCCGTTGATAACGATAAGGGTTTCTGAACCAAGTACGATACAACCAAACGCCACTACAACCGGCCATTAACACTGGAAATAGATATCTTAGTTGGGTGGGTAACATCCGCACAAAGTTACTGCCACCAAAAATGAAGAAAAAGTTGAAGATAAAGAAGGTACACAGGGTAAACATACGGTGACGAACCACTTCCGTACTCACTAATTTATGGTTACGGAATAAATACCCTTTATACAGTCTTTCTATTTTGCAACCAAGATAGTAACCTGCCAACCCGAATAAACCAATGGTTAAAGGAACAGCAACAAGTTTAGGAATGGGGATAAGATTCCCGAAAATGTAATATCCTGGGTTAAATAAGGTATCCAGTTGATTTTCTTGGTGGGCCCAAGCAGCAGAAATTAAATATTCCCAATTTCCTGCAAATAGATACGGATAAACAAAATAACCAACAGTTAACCCGACATAAGCATAATAAAGCCATTGTTGTTTGGGGTGGGTCACATTGTCCCAATAGGAACGCTCTGCGTCAATATCCATACAGGGACTATGACAAGCAACACAAGCACTTTGTTCTTTCCCCTCTGCGTTGACGGTACGACACATCGATTGCGTCACTAACTGGCGATCGCCGGTATGCGCTTTACTATTGAGTAATCCTCTGGGTTCGGCAAATACCTGTTCAACCGGGGCCATAGGACAAATAAATTGACACCAGGATTTTCCTGCAAAGAAATAGTTGACAACCATCGCTGAAATAATGGTTCCAATCAAGAACAGTCCCAATGCAATACGATTAGAATTGACAAAGAGGATTCTTGCTGCAATCCCTACAAAGAATAAGACCATTTGTAGGTAGAGGTGATTTTTAGCCAACCAGGAGTTAGGATCAACTTTGATCAGTTCATGACGCACTTTACCCGTTTGAGCATTCACCTTTTTACGCGTCCGTTGAATCCCTAATGCACGGGGAAGTTGGGACATAAAAGATAAAGGACAAATGCGTCGCCATGCTTCATGGCCAAATACCATCAACACAAATACCCCAGTAGGGACAATCAACGCCCAAAACATAATTGCGCCAATGGGATAAGGCTGTTCTGGTAAACAGTTTCCCTGCACTAAAACACAATCATAGGGGGTAATATTACTGATGCTGAGGGGACTCCAGGTATGTTCTGGTAACGTTAACCAATAGGAAATAGGGTCATAAAATAGAGAAGTAATGAGCAATAACCAACCCAATGCGAGAACCCATCGCACTCGGTGCATATACCGTTCAGGAACTTTCGCAAACATAATTCTGAATAACTTGTAACTGTAGTTTATCGGTAGCGATCACCAAAAATAACAAAGATAGTTATAGGATTTTCAATGGTTCGCTCACATTGATATCCGAATGCACTCCTAACTTTTTCTATATTCAGTGATTGTCAGAAAAGATTTTGTAGGGAAAGTATCAAAAGACCCTTTTGGGTTAATATTTCTTAATATTTTCTCGATGATTTCAATAGAGACTATCTATTATCTGTTCTGTTGCTTTTCTTCCTTGATTTAATATTTCTAAATCCTCCTTAGATTATTGCCACCTGTAAATTTTCACTGAGTTTTTAAGCGAAAGTAAAAGCTGGATCTGCGAGGGAAAGATCGGAAGAAACATCTTGCAACGTTGCAATTACTTCACTTCTAGCTGTAACACCAGGATCGTAAAGTAAGTCTGCATCAATTGTTCCCGATACAGAAGTAAAGAAGTCCAAGATATAAAGATCTGCCGAACCTTTCAGTTGAATAAAATCAAGACTGGAATCGAAGTCAGTAATAAACGCTAAGTCAGAATCACCCGTGGTCAAGGGATCGCCATCATCGTAGAAGACGTTTGAGGCATTACCCAGAACAAAGGTATTTTGACCTCTTCCACCAGTCAAAGTATCGACTTCACCAGCCCCAAATCCCAATTGATCTCCCGGATTAGAGAGATCAACCCCAACAAGCCTGTCATTGCCAGCCTCTCCAGTAAGAGAATCGTTACCAAATCCTCCTTCTAGAGTATCATTTCCATTTCCCCCATTGAGGGTATCATCTTCAGTTCCGCCGAAGATTAGGTCTCTTTCTGCATCACCAAAAAGCGAATCGCTATCCGCACCGCCTAAGATCGTGTCATTACCATCACCTCCATTAACAGTATCATCTCCTGATTCGCCCAGCAGACGATCTGACTCCGCACCACCATCAATGCGATCATCGCCGTTGCCAGCCAGGATGGAATCATGTCCGCCGTTACCAGTAACAGAATCTTTGCCATCTCCAGCAGAAATCAGATCGTTACCACGACCTCCAGAAATAGTGTCATTGCCAGCTAGTCCTTCAATGATGTCGTTACCGCCCAAGCCTTGAATCAGGTCTCGACTGTCAGTCCCTGTCAAAACATCATCACCTTCGGTTCCCACTATGGGAATAATAGGTTCTACTGACTCAATAAATTGCTCTTGGGCTTCTTCAGGACTTTCTCCGTAGGCTTGGGAATATTCAAAACTTTCTGTTTCTCCCGCATCGAGATCCAATCGAATACCGATGTGCGTACCTTGGTCTGCTAGTTCGCCATTGCCATCAAAGGGGGAATCGAAGAATTCATTCAAGGTAAAACCATCACTAATGACAAAGGGTGAACCAGAAGCAATGGTTGCATCGGGATTTAGCGACCCTAATATAAAAGTCAGATCGTCTAACTCTGAAGCTTGACCGACTTTTGCCGTTCCACCAGCAGTCTCAAGTGTGAATACATCGTTAAAGGTACTAAAGCCATTACCGCGATCTATACCTTGATCTGGATCGAAGGTGTCAAAATAACTCAGAGTCAAATCCGAACCATTGTTGACAAATTCTGTTTTGATATTAAGGACATTTAAGTCATCATCTAGAGAATAGGTCCTAGTAAAATCAACATTAGCACCTCCGCCAGTGTATGTTCCTATAACAACAACCTCTCCATTGCTATTAACCGTCACTGGTTGCTGGGTCAAGCCGGTAGTGGTGTTTCGCACAAAAGTGGATGTGTCTGTGCCATTCTGAAAACCAAAATCGGATATTGGAGAACCTGGATTAAAGAAATCACTACCGGCAAATAAAGCCGTGTCGATCGCACCATTGTCTTCACGAATATCTATTGTTAGCAAACCGTTATCTAACGTTGGAGTTGCAGCTATGCTGACACCTTCATCGCTAAGAGTGGTAGAATCTGAGGTATCATCTCTGGTTTCAGATTCGGCAGTCGAACCTGAGTCAGTGTCAACAGTTGTCATGCCCACTTCTGAATCGACGAATTTAAAACCTGGAGAACTAAGACTGAGATCGGGAGAGACTCCTTGTAAGATTGCAATTTTTTCGTACCTGGTTGATACTCCAGGATCGAAGAGTAATGCGGCATCGATTGTTCCCGCCTCAGAAGTAAAGAAATCCAAGCGATAGAGGTCAACTGACCCTGCTAGCTCGATAGAGTCTTGACTGGGATTAAAGTCAGAGAAGAGAGCAAAGTCAGATTCACCTCTAACAAGAGGGTTGCCGTCGTCATAGTAGACTCGAATTTGATCTCCGAGTACAACAGAATCACGTCCTGCTCCTCCAGCTAAAGTATCGACTTCGTTAGCTCCAAACTCTGAACTAGAATCGGCTAGCTCTACTCCAATTAGCTGGTCATCACCACCTCCGCCATCCAGGTTGTCGTTCTGAGAGCCACCAATCAGGCGATCTGCATTTTCTCCTCCACTGAGACTGTCTTGGCCACTTCCGCCAGAGATGCGGTCTCGTCCTTCCTCACCAGACAGTGTATCGTTGCCTTCTCCGCCTCCGATATCATCATCACCAAAGCCTCCCAAAACTTCGTCATCACCGCCGCGACCTTCGAGAATATCGTTACCATCCAAACCGTTAATAAAATCACCACGATTCGTACCAGAAATAACGTCATCTTCTGAGGTACCGATAAGTTCGGCAGGAGGTCCTAGTTCGCTAAGTGAGTTAAACGCATTAAGCCTGCCCCCAGTAAGAGTTATTCCTTCTAGATCGGGAAGGGGATCGACACCTGTTAGGATTAAATCCTTAACTGCTTCCGCGCTCAATCCAGGTTCTTCAGCTAAAAGCAAGCTAGCAACCCCTGCTACATGGGGCGCAGCCATCGAAGTCCCACTTTTAAATCCATAGCCACCTCCAGGAAGACTACTAAGGATATCTACTCCAGGCGCACCTAGATCGACAGAGGTAGCTCCAAAACTAGAAAATCCAGCTAAGTTATCGTCATCGTCTGTAGCAGCAACGGCGATAACATTATCCAAGTCGTAGCTAGATGGATAATGGGGAAAAATATCGTTATTAGAACTACTATTACCCGCAGAGGCAATAAACAACTGTCCAGCATCACCAGCCGCAGCGATCGCATCCCGTAGACCTTCAGAAAAGCCACCGCCTCCCCAGCTATTGCTGGTCAAGTCGGCTCCCATCATCGTGGCATATTCTACCGCTTGAATGGCATCAAATGTAGAACCAGATCCACCAGCACCCAGAAACTTGAGTGCCATAATTTGTCCGTCCCAGCTAGTTCCAGTTACTCCGATCCCGTTGTTACCTTCAGCGGCGATCGTTCCCGATACATGAGTACCGTGACCATTATCATCAAAGGGATCTCCATCATCATTGATAAAATCGTATCCGAAGAAATCGTCGATAAAACCATTACCGTCATCGTCAATTCCGTTATCGGGAATTTCCCCTGGATTCGTCCACATATTGTCATCGAGATCGGGATGGTTGTAATCCACTCCCGTATCAATAACCCCAATTACGACATCGGTACTACCCGTTTGAAGATCCCAGGCTTCTGGTGCATCAATATCGGCATCCGGAGTACCACCTGTCTGTCCCGTATTGTTAAGTCCGTACAACTCATCAAAACGAGGATCGTTAGGAAATGTCTGGGTAATTGAGACAACAAAATTAGGTTCGGCATATTCGACCTGGGGATTGCTGTTTAGAATAGAAACTGCTTCTTCAACATCAACACCAACTTCCACAAGCTGAATACCAAGGGTCTGAGTGGTTTCTATTACTTCACCATCCACGCTTTCAAGAGCCGATTCCATCTCGACTGGTGACATTCCAGGATCGACTTTGATAATTACTTGATTGGTTTCGGCATCCTCAGGTAATGGATTTGGGGGTGGTTCATTGCCGATTGATTCAAATTCAACTTGCACCGTCTCCAATGTATCCGCTTCTTCTATGCCAGTGTTGCCGATTAAGCTAGCAGCACCAGTCGTTTTGTCAATTTGATATAGGTTGTTGCCCGAATCGGAATCGTCTCCAAGGGCATAAAGCTGCTCGTCTTCTGGACTATAAGCTAAACCAACTCTAGAGTTAAAATTGACTCCAGTTTCACCCACTAAAGTTGCTTCTCCCGTGCTGGGCTCGATCATGTATAGGGCGTTATCTTCTCCGATAGCGAAGAGTGTATTCGTACTCTCATCTACGTCAGCTCCTTTCATGGAAACGGGGAATGTCGAACTATCGAAAGATGGGGTAAATTCTCCAGTTTCGGGGTTTAATGTTCCCAATCCCTCAGCAACACTAAATCCATAGAGGATTCCTTCTTGATGAGCAATAGCATGAATATCTGAAGCGGTTTGAGCACCTACTACTGTCGCTTGTCCTGTGGCTAGATCTACTGTAGACAAAGATTCTGGGTTAAGAGAATCGAACAAGTTAGAAGCAAACAAAGTTTCTTCGTCAGATGACTCGGTGAAGTCAGACGACAATCCACTAAAATCACTTTGCAGACCCAATTGACCAAAAGGTATTGCAGTTCCTTTTAAAGAGTTGATTGCATAAACGATATTGGTCGCACTGTCAATAGCGTAGAGTGTAGCCATAAAATCTCCTTAAAATTCGTTAAAGACTTTCAGTTTTAACCTCTGACTTTTTCAACTAACTTTTGGCTGAAAACCAGGATGGATAGTCGTAGCCAGCGAGATACGGACTCAGAGCGAAGATAAGAACTTAGCGTCTTTCTGAATCGCCTAACTATAGAATTTATTAGACTGAACTCATGCTATTTATTGTCCTTAACAAGATTAATTCTCAACTCTACCAATAAAGGAAAAGATAAGCCTCTTTTTGGCGAAATTTGAAACTTTTTTTCCCATTTATGCCCATCACGAATTAATAATTTCTAAAGAAATTCCCCCTGTAAATTTTGGCATGGTTTCTGCCGTAGGGACATAAAAGCTAGCGATTAAACAACTGTAGATTTGAATCCGAATCCCATTCTCATTGTTGGTCATTAGTCTGTTTAACTTTAAGTGCATCTTGAAAAATTTCCAAAGTAATTCTATCTGCCATCTTTGTACATATATCTCTGCTATCCCCCGTTAAACTCCTTTGTAACGGGGGAGTATGTCAATGGTCTTAAACTATAGCACTAGGGTTTTAGTAGGTGATCGCTGCTGTAACAGTTGGCTACTTCTGGGACTGTATTTTATCGTGACGATTAATAATAAATACTTCATGCTCTTTTGCTACTTTTTCTAATAACTGAAATAAGCTATTTCTTGCTTCAGTGGGTTATGTTATTTCATAACTGAACATAATCTTTATTTTTTGAGTTGATGCTGATGTACAGACTTATGTACATTATACTAATTTTCAGTAAAAAAGGATAAAATATTTGCATAATAAGTTCTTGCTATGGTCAAGAGAGTAACAACCAATGAATATTATCCTTAATTCTAAACTAGAAAACCTCATTCAAAAACAAATTATCTCTGGTAGATATACCAGTATTGATAATGTTCTCGAAGAAGCTTTAACTCTATTAGAAAAACGCAATGAATATGAGCAATGGATTGAAGAAATTGGTCAAAAAATTGACCTAGCAGCACAACAACTGGAGCGAGGAGAAGGAATGGATGGAGAAACTGCTATTAATCAATTGAGAGAAAATTTACAACAGAATAATTAAGAGTAATCATGACTCAATATATTATTGCACCCGCAGCTATTCAAGACCTTGAAATTATTACAGATTACCTCGCTAAAACAAATGTTAAAACAGCAGAAAAACTATTAAACCAATTTGAGAAAAAATGTCGTTATTTATTACAGTTTCCGAAAATTGGTCGTAGTTATAGCTATATTCGTCCTTATTTGCGAGGTTTACCTTTAAATGGTTACATTATTTTTTATCGTTTGAGTCAAGATAATATAGAAATTATGCGAGTTATTAAAGGTAATCGTGATTTAGAAGTTCTTTTTAATAGTGATGAAGAAGATTAAAACTTAAACCCAAAACTATCTTATATGAAGCGATCGCTACTGTAACAGTTAACTACTTCTGGGATTGTGTTTTATAGTTCGTTGGTGAACTTTTGTATTACTTGGAAAGAGGATAAGCTAACCTGTTATAACCTGTTATATAAATTGGGATTTAAACCATAGATGCTCAAGTTTTTAATAAGCGATCGCTGTTGTTATAGCTAACGACTTCTGGAATTATATTTTATAGTTCGTTGGTGAACGTTTGTATTACTTAGAAAGAGAAGTAAGTTAACCTGTTATAACCTGTTATATAAATTGGGATTTAAACCATAGATGCTCAAGTTTTTAATAAGCGATCGCTACTGTAATAGTTAGCGACTTCTGGGATTGTCTTTTAGAGTTCGTTGGTAAACGTTTGTATTAATTGGGAAGAATAGTAAGCTAACCTGCTATAGATTACTGGTCTTAAACTATAACACTAGGGTTTTGGTAGGCGATCGCTACTGTAATAGTTAGCTACTTCTGGAACTGTATTTTAGAGTTCGTTGGTGAACGTTTGTATTATTTGAGGCGATCGCCATGTTCTAAAGGGGGAACTTTTCTGGTAGATTTTGTGATGCTTTGTGTCATAATTTTTATTGTGGTGATAGTCCTAATTCTTTCCTAAAATCTGGATCATATTTTGCTTTTTCCCAATTCTTTGATTGTTTAATTTGTTGTGGTGTTATGTTTTTTGCTTCAGTAAAATCAGCTTCTGAAATATCGGCATTACTAAAATTAGCGTAATTGCTCACCGCAATAAAGAATCTCTCTTGACAACATAGAGGTAAAATCGGGCATTTTTATGTATAGTGGGATTTATGACCACAAATGCCACCATTAATTCAGAGC
>JAAUYD010208140.1_pt1 | contig 33432 bp, 33 predicted proteins | sample 7278101 | NCBI WGS metagenome assembly JAAUYD01 (sample SAMN14350128, study PRJNA611818) | marine sediment metagenome | isolation source: surface marine sediment (0.6m) | place: French Polynesia: Moorea | collected 2018-08
GGTCAGAAACGCGTCAAGGCTGTCCCTTAATGATGCAAATGTCGACATACATTCTGAAGATCTTATCTCTGCCCCACGAATCAAGTTTTGAGCTTAATCAAGTAGTGCTAGACAGAAACGATCTTTTCAATGCAAACACCATCAATCGGAAAACGCTTCTCAACAACCAGCCTGGCTCCAGAACTCTCAACAAGACTGTGGTCAAGCTCCATTGTGGCCAGACAGGCATTAAGATGGCCTGAATGACAATAGCCTGCCGGACATTTAGAAATAGTATATGTTCTTAGATTGTCTTCCGTTTCTTCCACTGTATATTCAGCGCCAATAAGATGAAGAAATATCTCCCAGTTCCAAATGGCGTTTTCATATGATTTTTCTTTGCGAAAACCAAGAAACGAAAGTCTGGGAAGAGCCTTTCCAAAAATATTGTTGGACATGCCGATGATCCGTTTCCCCAGAATGGGAACGTTGACAACAACTCGATTGAAAAACCCCGACAACGGAATCATCATACCTATACTCCATGATGGCTTGTCATTCGTTTTCATAATCCAGCCTCCTGCCTGTACTGTGCGTAATCTTGCAAGCCATTAAGTGTTTAAGAAAAAGGCCTCCCTCTTCGATGAATCAATATAAAAAACAATGTCCCCATTACATCCCATTACATCCATTACATCCCCATTACATCCCCATTACATCCCCATTACATCCCATTACACCTCCCCATTACACCATATTTGTACCTCGTCGATATTGAACTAGAATTATCTAATATGCAAGGGTTGATGGTATGCGGTTTTTTCAATCTACGAGCTATTTTTTTTTGATCGTCGCATGTCTTTGTCTCCTGACCTGTCCGGCAGCAGCAGACGTCATTCCCCTTGACGAGACCCTTACCAAAATACCGGTCGGCCTCCATCTCGATTACATCGAGGACAAGGATCACCAGCTATCATTGAACGATGTTCAGAGCGATGCCGTTGCGGAGCGCTGGCTTTCCTCTGACAAAGCGACCTTGGGATTTGGACATTCTAAATCCGCTTACTGGGTACGGTTCACCGTCAAGAACACCACTTCTGAACCTATCAAATTCTTTCTCCATCAAGCGTATCCGCTGATCGATAACATTATGATTCATATGCCATCTGGCCCGATGTACAAGCAGATTGAAGTCGGCGATATGAAGCCGTTTTGGGAGCGCCCCTACGAGAACCGCACTTTCATCATACCGCTTAGCGTAAAGGGCAACGATTCGGCTACTTACTATTTGAGATACGAGTCATCCGGCGCGGTGAATATCGTGCTGAACATATGGAAGCCATATGAATTTGTAATTGAAAATCTCAAGGAAGTGCAGTTTACGACCCTGTATTACGGTTTTGTCCTGATCATGATTATATATAATTTTTTCGTATACTTTTTTGTACGGCGCTCAGAATACTTGCACTATGTATTTAATCTTATTTTTCTGCTCATTTTTATCATGGAGTTAAACGGCACCGCGTTTCAGTTTCTTTGGCCCGGTAGTCCTGAGTTAACCCACAAAATGTTGTCATTCAGCCTATGTCTTGCTTTGGCAACCGGGTGCACGTTTGCGGTCGAGTTTCTAGGACTCAAGAAGGTTGCACCGATTTTCTATAAGATAAATGTCTCGGTTACTATTTTGCTAATCATCTGCGCAGCAAGCAGTCTTTTCCTACCCTATGAACCCGCAATAAAGATATCGGCGGTTATGGCTTTTATTGTGCTTTGTATGGGGGTGTACATCGGCACCAAATTATCGCTTAAAAAACAGCGCACCGCCTATTTTTATCTGTTGTCTTGGACTGTCCTGATCCTTGGGGGATTCGCGTATATGTCCACCGATTTTGGCCTGCTTCCCCCGAATCTCTTGACTTCTTGGTCCATTCACATTGGCTCAGCCCTGCAGATAACCCTCCTTTCCATTGCCCTCTCCGACAGGATAAATATCATGCGCCGGGATCTGAAAGCATTGTCTGAAAATCTAGAGGTCAAGGTACAAGAGCGGACACGAGACTTACAGCAAACCAATGAAGCGCTCACCATTGCGAGAGACGAGATATGGGGCGAGATGCAGCTCGCCAAGAAACTACAAACCGAGCTGATCCCCAAAACACCCGCCATGACGGGATATGACATCGCCGCCCATACAGCACCCGCCAACGAAGTGGGCGGCGATTACTACGATGTTATCAAGGCAACTCAAAAGGACTGGGTCATTATCGGCGATGTGTCCGGGCACGGGGTGTCAGCAGGGCTTGTGATGATGATGGCTCAGACATCGATCCACACCGCGCTCACGCACCCCGTGGATTTTGAGCCGTCAAAGCTGCTCGAGCTCGTAAATAAAACCATCGCCAGCAATGTCAGGCAATTGAACGAAGACAAATACATGACCATCACCGTGTTCGCTGCTCGAGATAATGGGGTGTTTGATTTCTCAGGCCTTCACCAGGACATCCTGGTGTATCGAGAGAAGACCAGAACTGTGGACGCCATCGAGACCAACGGCATGTGGGTCGGCGTCTTGGAGAACATTGAGGGCATGCTGGACAATGCATCCCTGGCCCTAGAAAAGGGGGACGCCATGCTGGTGTACACGGACGGTATTACTGAAGCATGGAAAAAAGAAAGCAATGGAAATGGGAGGAATGAAGATGAACTGTTTGGTAGTTCAAGACTGGTCGAATTGTTGTGCCAATTGGGCCATGGAACTGCCCAGGAAATAAAACGAGGCATTCTCGATGTGCTTCAATCCTATGAAAGCGATGACGATATTACACTTCTCGTCGTCAAGAGAGCATAGGAGCATGTTGAAAGAAGTGTTAGGACGAAATCCCCTAAATCCCCTTTTTCAAAGGGGACTTTCAAATACTCCTCTCTTGAGAAAGTCAAGTACTCCCCCTTTGAGAAAGGGGGCTGGGGGGATTTTGACGACACTCTTACAACAACTTCATGGGCTGAGAAAGCATCTCATCCTCCTAACAGCAACCGCTTGTTTATTATTCTACGGTTCACCAGTAACAGCAGGCACAGAGGATATCTCTCTCAATGACGCCTTTGAAAAAATATCGGTCGGGTATCACTTCGAATATCTCGAAGATAAGGACAATAGCCTCACCCTCGAAGATATTCAGGGCCAGGCATACGACGCCCAATGGATTGCGCCAAACAGCAAATCCCAGGGCTTTGGATTCACAACATCCGCCTATTGGGTTCGGTATACAGTTGAAAACCCCACAGATGCGGACATTGAATACTTTCTCGAACAGGCCTTTCCACTAATCGACAATATCTCGATCTATGTCCCAGATGGTAGCAGCCATCGGGTGGTTGAAGTGGGCGACACAAAACCATTTTGGGAACGACCCTATGAAAATCGCAAATTCATTATTCCGCTTGTCCTAAAATCAAAAGAAACCGCCACATACTATCTTCGATTTAAAACCTCAGGCTCGTTAAACATCCTACTGAGCCTGTGGCGCCCCTATGCATTTGAGATGGATACTGTCAAAGAGATGCAGTTTTTGATGCTGTACTACGGCATCTTTCTGGTCATGATTTTATACAACTTATTGGTGTTCTTTTTTGTCAGGCGGCTAGAGTATTTTTATTATGTGCTCACCATTTCCTGCTTCCTGATTTTCATCATGGGATTAAACGGCACTGCGTTTCAGTTTCTATGGCCTGGAAACCCTGCATTTGCGCATTCAATCGGGCCCCTTGTCCTCTGCCTTGCTTTACTCTTTAATACTTTATTTTCTGTCCGATTATTGGAAATTCGAAAGTTTACTCCGATCTTGTATAAAGTTATCCGCGTCCTTGAGTTAATCATCCTCGTGTGCCTTGTCTTATGTTTATTGATGCCATATCGCGTTGCCTTCATGGTATCCACTGCCCTAACCGTTCCGTTTCTCATTCTGGGTCCGTACCTGGGTATCCGGTTCTCTCTTCTGAGACATCGTACGGGCTACTTCTACTTGATCTCGTGGATCGCTCTTTTTATCGGCGGCTTTGCACATCTAATGATGACATTGGCCATATTTCCAAATAATTTTATGACCTATTGGTCATTGCAGATCGGTTCGGCTACCCTCGTAACGCTCCTTTCGATCGCCCTTGCAGACCGGGTGAATACCATGAGGCTGAGCCTGGCAGCCCTTTCTGGACGCCTGGAAGAAAAGGTCGAAAAGAGGACACAGGAACTAGAGCAGGCCAACGACACCCTGGTTGCAGCGAGGAATGCAATATGGGGGGAGATGCAACTCGCAAAAAAAATACAGACCGCATTGATTCCGACAGAACCCTCAATCGAGGGGTACGATATCTCTGCCTATATGGCCCCAGCCGATGAGGTAGGCGGTGACTACTACGATGTCATCAATGTCGCTGACAAGGACTGGATCATCATCGGCGACGTGTCTGGGCATGGGGTATCGGCTGGGCTCATCATGATGATGGTTCAGACATCCATCCACACCGCACTACATCACAATCCCGAATACGAGCCATCCAAGATGATCGAGCATATTAACAAGACCATTGCTCAAAACATGAAGCTTTTAGGTGAATCAAAATATATGACAATTACGGCCTTTGCCGCACATCAAAACGGAAGATTCATGTTTTCAGGCCTTCATCAGAACATCCTGGTTTATCGACAGCAAACAAAAACGGTGGATTCAGTCGAGACCCATGGCATGTGGATCGGCATCATGGATAACATCGATGGCATGCTGGAAAATGCATCTTTGGCTCTCGAAGAAGGGGATACCATGCTGGTGCATACAGACGGCATTACCGAGGCCTGGAAAAAGGGCACCAATGGAGATGGCAGAAATCGAGATAACATGTTTGGCGGCGAAAAGCTCGCTGAGGTGTTTGGTACATTGGGCCATCGAGCCGTCCACGAGATAAAACAAGGTATTCTCGACGCACTCCAACCCTACGAAAGCGATGACGACATTACACTGCTCGTCGCTAAACGCGCGTAATTCCTAGTTAGAGATAGTTATCTTCTTCACCCAAGGAGAGGGGCAGCATGGCGTACCAGAGCAATTCGGCAACCGCGTGGAGCTTTTCCACATCCATTGTGTCGATGGTGTCAGTGGGTTCGTGGATGTTGTGGCTGCCCGTGCCCAACGCGCATACGAAGTCAACGCCGTTATCTTCAAAACAGGCGTGGTCAGAGGATTGCCTCATGTCCAGATCCGATTGTGCGTGCTTCTTATTGACGGCCCACGGCAGGCCGGCTTCTTCGGCTGTTGCGTTTACCAAGGTCTCGATCCACGACGTGCCCCAAACATTGGCCCCAGAGGCTGACGGCCCCTCAACACCGGTCATTTCGAAGTTGATCAACGCCCGCATATCGTCGAGGGGATAAAGGGGATTCTTGCAATAGTATCGCGATCCGACCAGCCCTTTTTCCTCTGCGTTCCACAGAACAAAGATCATGGTTCGTTTGGGTTCTACTTTGCATATATGGAACATCCGCGCCAGCTCCACCACTGTGGCTGAACCAGACGCGTTGTCATCTGCCCCGGGGTATATCACGCCATTCTTGATTCCAAGGTGGTCCACATGGGCGCCGATGACGACTGGATTGTTCGTCAACTCTGGATCTGAGCCTTCGAGTACGCCGATAATATTGTAGGAATCTGCCCGCACCATCTCAGCCCGGATGTCCACTTTGGCGCTTATGCCAGTGGCCCGGCTGTTGGGTTTGAGCTTTAAATCAATGGTGTGGGCCCACTGGGTCAGGCCGGGGATGGCGCGATCGAGTGCATCCCTGGAGACAAAAAAGACCGGGAAATCGCTCTGGTAGGTCGCTTCGTCGAGATAGAGGCCTTCCCGTGCCAAACCGCCGCCATGCTGCAGGTCGTGGGTGAACAATATGGCTGCAGCACCTCTCGCTTTCGCATTGGCTGCCTTGTGATCATACCCCCACCTACATTGACGGGAGCTGCAAGATCGGGGACTGATGGGGCAGTAGTCCAAGATGGTGGCTGCATCGTTTGGCCCGTGTTGCAACACCACGACGATTTTGCCGGTTAGATCTTGCCCCGAGAAATCATCATATCCGGTAGCCTGAAGCGGACAGTTGGGAAAGGCAGCAGGATCGAACGGTGGGATAGACAATCCATACCCGGCAAATACGATCTCTCCTGCGATGTTGCCACTGCCTGAAAAATTGAGCACCTGAAAATCCCGGCCGTATTCGAATGTTTGTTCGTTGATCACTAACCCCGGCGACTCGGTCATTTTTAGCTTCTTGAACGGGAACATCTGGCGATAGGTGCCGTTGTCACCACCGGGCGCCAAACCAAAGGACTCCCAGAGTTGCTCTCCCCATACAAGGGCCAGCTCATTTCCCGGACGGCCGGCTTCGCGGCCTTCTAACTCGTCGGAGGTCAAGTAGGCCACATCGTCATAGAGCCGTTGTCCCACGACTTCACATTCAATTTCCTCTTCGGTTTCGGTCTCGCTTTCCGTATCCGACTCCGTGTCTGTATCTGTATCGCTATCGGTGTCAGTGTCGGTATCGGTGTCAATATCGGTATCGGCATCGGTATCAGCATCCGTGTCTGTATCTGTATCCGTATCAGTATCTGAGTCAGAGTCCGCGTCTGAGTCTCCATCTGAGTCGGAATCCGAATCCCCATCTGAATCTCCGTCAGAGTCTCCGTCTGAATCCGAGTCAGATCCTTCGTTGCTGTTGTCATCCTGTGTTTCGCCAGAACAGCTTAGAGAAAGACCTCCAAACAAGACAAACACGCATACCAAAACTGTCCAAACCAGCTGAATCATTTTTTCCTCCTGTCGCCATGACCCAGGGACCCGAGCGCTGTCGATGGTGTGAGTAAAAATTCACCAACCGCACGCCCTAGGCAAGATCCCCTAACTTGCTTTTTAGTAAGAAGTGACATCGTATTGTCCTAACCGTGCCAAACCCGACTCCTAACTAGCGGTATTATACATGCATCTAGTTGTTAAATTCCATTCTTTTCTCTGATTTTGACGGTTTCCTCTCTTTTCAGTAATAGTTCAACATTCGTATCTATACGGAATTGTTTGACCACTTGGGACCACTGGAATTGCTGTTCTTACATAAAGTAAAGACTGTCTTTTTTCCCTGTTGAGAGTAGAATGTCGCAATGAAGCGCATATTGGTAACAGGTGGATCTGGGTTTATTGGCTCTAACTTTCTCAATCTAGCGGTGGGCCGCTTTCCCAAGTGGACCTTTATTAATGTCGACAAGCTGACCTATGCTGGAAACCCCCTAAGTACCCAGAGTTTGAACGCGGCGACGAATTATTCCTTTGAACGAGTGGATATCTGCGACGAGACTGCTGTTCGGGAGGTGTTCTTAAAATTCGATCCGCACTGGGTCATCCATTTTGCCGCCGAAAGCCACGTTGACCGCAGCATTTTTGGACCGCGGGATTTCCTCGAAACCAATGTAATGGGGACCCTGACCTTGTTGGAAGCCTGTCGCGGTCAATGGTCGTCTTTCGATGATCGTCTATTTTACCACGTGAGCACAGACGAAGTTTATGGCTCCCTCGGCGCTGAGGGACTTTTTCATGAAACGACCGCCTATGACCCGAGCAGTCCTTATTCCGCTTCCAAGGCAGCCAGCGATCACCTGGTACGGGCCTACTATCGTACATACGGCTTGCCGGTGAAGATCTCCAACTGCTCGAATAATTACGGGCCTTATCAGTTTCCCGAAAAGTTAATTCCCCTGATGATATTAAACGCTCTGGAGGGTCGGCCTCTCCCGGTTTATGGAACCGGCGAAAATGTGAGGGATTGGTTGTATGTGGAGGATCATTGCGAAGCAATCCTGATGGTGGCAGACAAGGGGAAAATTGGCCAAACCTACAACATCGGCGGTCGGGCTGAAAAAAAGAACATCGATGTCGTGACCGCTGTTTGCGACGCTGTGGCAAAGGCAACCAAAAGGGATCCCGGCGATATTAGAAGCCTGATTACGTTCGTTAAAGATCGTCCAGGGCATGACTTTCGCTACGCCATTGACTCATCTAAGGTAGAAAAAGAGTTGGGGTGGCGACCGCGGGTGACCTTTGCATCTGGTATAGCAGAGACCGTAGACTGGTATCTCAATCACCGCGACTGGGTGGACGGTATTCGCACAGGTGAGTACAAAAAATGGATTGAGGTCAACTACGGACAAAGAGGACAATCACGATAAGAGACATCCTTGTGATGTCGTTGGTGCGGGAGGAGACCACACCATGAACGTGCGGGAAACAGCACTCAGCGATGTGCTGATTATAGAGCCAAAGGTCTTTCAAGACGCGCGTGGTTTTTTTTTAGAAACATACAGCTGCGACCGATATAGGGACGCGGGTATTGCACCAGAAGGATTTGTACAGGACAACCTGTCCCAGTCTGAGAAGGGCGTACTAAGAGGGCTGCACTTTCAAAACCCCAGGGCACAGGGCAAACTGGTTTCAGTGTTACGCGGAGAGGTCTTTGATGTGGCAGTGGATATCCGCAGGGGGTCCCCTACCTTTTGCCATTGGGTTGGGGTTCGCCTATCGCTTGAGAACAAGCGACAATTTTATGTTCCACCAGGGTTTGCCCACGGGTTTATCGTCTTGAGCGATACCGCGATGTTCACCTATAAGTGTACGGATTACTATCATCCCGAGTCAGAAGTGGGTGTTATCTGGAACGATCCAGACATCGGCATTGATTGGCCCTTAAAGGATCCGATACTCTCTCCCAAGGACAGCCGAGCATTGCCCATATCTGAAATCGACCCCGAACATCTCCCTGTTTACCAGGCGCTCTAACAAATCAAAGAAAGCCCAGCATGAAGATACTATTCATTGCCGATGTCCACGACGCGACTGCCTACTTGGCACCCCTGATCCAAACAGAACGAGACGCTGATTTGGTGATCATTGGAGGAGATCTGACCAACTTTGGAGGTGCTGCTTCTGCCAGAGCTGTCGTAGATCCCCTGCGTCTGGCGTTCCCTCAAGTGCGCGCCATTGCGGGCAACGTGGATAGGCCCGAGGTACTCGACTGGATCGAATCGGAGGGCATCTCCCTCCACCTCAAGACAGAGAGCATTGGCCAAGTGACCCTATCAGGTGTCAGCGGTTCCAATCACACGCCGATCCGCGGTCCAACCGAGTACGCTGAGAGCGAGCTGCGATCTACGCTGGATGCGAGCACATCGCCCCCTGCGCAAGGCACACCTTGGATTCTAGTCACACACGTTCCCCCTTTTGACACGCGCACGGACCGAATGTTTATGGGAAAGCACGTCGGATCCACAGCACTCAGGGATTTTCTCAAATCAGGTGGTCCATCACTGTGCCTCTGTGGGCATATCCACGAAGCAGCCGCGATCGATGCGATAGGCAGTGTCTCGATATGCAACCCCGGGTCACTTTCCTCGGGTCGCTACGCGGTCATTACCCAGTCTGGAACGTCGTTTCGCTGTGAGCTTTGCCAGCTGGACTTGAGCCGGGTCAGACAGCTCGCTGGATCAGCGCAGATGTTGGCAGGCAAAATAAAGGGTTATCTTCGCCATCGTCTAAAGAAAGGTCACTGGCATGGGTACCGTGTTCCCTGGGGAAGATAATGCCAAGGTGGTGATCGAACGCGCCTTTGGCCGTGGACTTTCGGGCATCAAGTTGCACTGCCATGTTCAGTGTTTCGACATGAATAGCGAAGCGATGGAGGTGGTCTACAAGACCTGCGCGGAGCACGATCAACCACTGGTGATGCACGTCAGCCGGGAGCCCAAGAGCCCTTCCTACAAATGCGATCCCTACGAGCTTTGCAGCGCCGAAAAGCTCGAACAGGTGGTCAAAACCCATCCCGAGTTAAAGATCTGTGTGCCCCACCTCGGTGTGGACGAATTTGACGATTACACCCGTTTGATCGAAAAGTACGACAATCTCTGGCTCGATACAGCCATGGTGGTCGCAGACTATTTTCCCGGCCTGAAGGTTCCGTCGATTAAAAATATGCGGATCGACCGGATCTTCTACGGTTCTGACTTTCCCAACATCCCCTATGCCTGGGACCGGGAGATCAAAAAGATCGGTAACCTCGGCCTGCCAGAGGCCGACCTGAAGAAAGTCATGGGCGATAATGCCCGGGAGTTCTTTTCGCTGAACCATGTCTAAGATCAATTAACGTTGGGATTGATCTTGCGCGCTATAGGTGAGACCATAAGATAACGACCTGAAGTCGCATATGCGAGAAAAAAGGAACCCATGATAGACGACAATATCCAGGCCAATCTTAGAAAAATTTTCGACGATCACCACTTGGGTGTGTATCGGTTCATGTCGACCGACAGCATTGTCTTTGGACAGTGGGTTCGAATGAAATGCATTTACGGATGCCCGAGCTATGGAAAATGCGTGGTCTGCCCCCCGAACACACCGCCAGTTTCAGAGTGTCGCACGTTTGTGACCGAATACGACACTGCCGTGCTCTTTCACTTCTCCCGCGCCCTCACAGACCCTGAGGAAAGGCATGAATGGACCCGCGGGATCAACAAAGCGCTCATCACAGTGGAACGGGCCGTGTTTCTCGCCGGGCACTATAAGGCGTTTGTCCTGTTCGTCGATCCCTGCAATGCGTGCAAAGAATGCGCGGTCGATCCGGCCGCGTGCAACCATCCCCTGCGCAGTCGCCCGTCCCCAGAAGGCTTGGGTATCGATGTCTTTGCCACGGTTCGAGAGGCCGGCCTACCCATCGAGGTGCTGGACGATTACCAGGCAGTCATGAATCGTTATGCGATATTACTCGTGCAATAGGCGTCTTTATTTTTTGGAAAACAGATCGATTTTTCTGCGATCCGTGGATGCAGGGCGCGCGCGTCTTCGGGCCCATTCCCGGAGGGCTTTAATCTCCTCTTCGAAGGTGTCGTAAAGCGGCACGGTCTCCTTTAAGGCCCGGTGTAAATCCCTGTCAGAAAGCTCGTCTTTGCGAGAGAACGCGGCATACATGGCTGAAACGATGATCTGTTCGAGCTCACTGCCGGTGTATTTGTCCGCTGTTTTGGCCAGTGCCTCGATCGCGTATTGCTGTGGATCGCGACCCCGCTGTTGCAGGTGCAGCCTCAGAATGTCGCACCGCTCGTTAAAATTCGGCAAGTCCACAAAGAAAACTTCGTCAAAGCGCCCCTTGCGCGGTAGCTCTGGCGGTAGGTCGAGGACCTGATTGGCGGTCGCCACGACAAAGACTTCGCTATCTTTTTCCTGAAGCCAAGTCACCATGCCGCCCAGCAGTCGCGGGGCATGACCTCCCTTGCCCCGCTCAAACCCCTTTTCGATCTCATCTATCCACAGTACCACCGGGGCCATGGCTTCGGAGATGCGCAGGGCCCCGCTCAGGGCGGCCTCTGGATGATCCGTGCCGAACACGGCTGAAATATCCAGGCGAACCAGGGGCAAATGCCAGTATTTTGAAATCGCCTTGGCTGTGAGGGATTTGCCACACCCCTGAACCCCCATTAAGAGCAGGCCCCTTGGAGCGGGCAAGCCATAGGCCCTGGCTGCCTCACCAAAGGCTTCTTTTCTGGATTGGAGCCAGTCCTTTAGCCGGTCCAGTCCGCCCACGTCTTCGAGATCCGGTGGGATGTCGATGCTCTGCAACACACGACTGCCCCAGAGGGATCGCTGTTTATCCCAGAGCACTGAAGCGAGGGATCGATCCGCATCTTCCTCAGCTTCGACAATGGCTTTGTGAAACGCCCGGGTCGCCTCTGCTTGGGTCATTCCCTGGGCCGCGCGGACCAGCTTTTTGATATCAGCCTCTGCATATATCACCCCGTGTTCACTACACAGTGCATTGAGGATGGATGCTATCTCCATTGGCGATGGCAGGGGCAGATCGATGATTGCGGCAATACTGGAGAGCTCGACAGGCAAATCCACATAGGGTGCCAGGATCACGACCGCACGGGGGCCGAATGACGCCAGATCTCCAAGGTCGCTGAGCAGTCGCAAGACATCTGGATCATCCAGCCGCCTATGCACATCGTCTAGTACAACCACGGCCTGGTCGCATTCCTTTTTCCCCAAGAGGTCTTCTAGTTTTGGCGTGCTGCCAGGTGTGCGGGGGTAAATGGCGGTCTCTTTGGCCTGTTCAGTTGCCGCTGCAATGAGCGCTCTGGCCCGTGCTTCTTCTTTGGAGATAACAAAAATAAGGGGGTACCCTGCCCTGAGGTGCAGTGCCAGCTGGTGTGTGAATGTATTGGCCATGCCGGCCGCCTCCTCCTCGGGCAACTTCCGCTTACCTTGCCTCACTCTAAACTGGTGCCCGTCCCGACATACCTGTTTTAAACCTTATTTTGTAGCCGTGGGGTTTGTCCCCGCGGTGAAAATCTATGTAATTCTAAGCCTTTCCATCTGCGGGGATAAACCCCGCAGCTACATTTTGATCAAAAAGTCCCTATTTGGGGACAGGCCCTAATCATAAAATTGTATCATGGGATGTGGCCCCTGAAAAAAAAGCACTCAAACCGCTTTAATCACCTTGACGCCTGATCTGAGGCGCGACACCCTGGCCCAAATGAAGGATCGATCTCCGTGGCGCGTGCTCAAAACAGAGAATGTCGAAAACGGGCACCGCCTGGATGTATGGATTTCACGGCAGATATCCGAGCTTTCTAGGCGGCAGGCACAAGCCCTCATCATCAGCGGCGATGTGACGGTCAATGGAAAAGTGCCCCCCAAAGGCACCCCCCTCAACCCTGGCGATGAAGTCGCCATCTGGATACCTCCGACGCCTCCCAACTGGGCCCCGGCACCCAATCCAGACCTGGCCCTCGACGTGATTTACGTAGACCCTCATATGCTGGCCATTGACAAGCAGAGCGGTATTCCATCGACACCCCTCAGCCCAGGGGAAACCAATGCCCTTGCCTGTGGGATCGTTTCCCGTTTCCCTGAATGCGCCCATCTGGGCAAGACCCCTGGCGACGGCGGTCTCATTCAACGGCTGGATCTGGAGACATCAGGCCTGGTATTGGCCGCGCGAACCCAAGCCGCATATACGGGCCTCGTGAATGCCCAGCGCAGTGGGGCCATTGAGAAGCGGTACCTGGCGCTGATCGCCGATACTGGTCGGCCCATTCCCAGGATTATCGATACAAAGCTGGCCCCGGCTGGTCCCCACAGACGCCTGGTTCGGCCGAACAAAAGCGGCGTCCCAGCAGTCACTGAAATCCGCCCGTGTCAGAGTTGCGGCCCTTGGATGCTCGTGGAAGCGATCATTTATAAGGGGCAGCGGCACCAAATCCGGGCTCACCTCGCGAGCCAGGGCTTTCCGATTGTCGGAGATACACAATATGGCAATGCATCACCTCAGCCCGGCCTTGATCGGCTGTTCCTGCACGCTGCTGAGATCCGACTGAACCACCCCATCACCGGGAAACCACTGACGCTAATAGCTCCCCTTCCCCCTGATTTGAGAGCGTTTATCGAGCGATCGTAAGCAGGTGCCACTTAACGGCATTATCTCGCTGCTGCAATTGCCTTTGCGATAGTGGAGAGCTTGATAAAGAGCTTCAGGGGCTGGCTGGGAAATGCCCTGGAACCCTATTTAGTGTAAGACGGTCTCAGAGGGCCTGAAGCTCCTCGAGCACGTCGATGGGGCCGTCTAGCTTGTCGGTCTTGAAGATCTTCATGGTCTTTGTTTCGAGGATCCAGACATTGGGCATGGCGTCGAACAGCCAGTTCTCGTTCCCCTGGCCGTCATCCGCATTCCATAGGGTCGCCGCCGCATCGTCTGTGATACGCCAGCTGCTCTGCCAGCCATGCCCGTCCAGGGTGCTGCTCACCTCCTGAACGGACTGCAAATCCCCGTTCAGGGTTTTCCAGTACACACCCACGAGCTCGCCTTTTTCGTCTTGAATCTGGCTTTCGATACCTGCTAGCTCAGCGAACCGCTGAGGGCAGGCGCCTCAGTTCTCTGCCCCAACAACAAAGACAAGGGCCTTCACCTCCTCTCGGTTGCAGTACGCGTCGTACATGCGGAGCTCAGTCTCGTCCCCGCCAGAACCGTATATTGCCGGAAAGGAGACATCGCTGACCACATTGTCCTTCCACCACAGGTACGGTCCCTCGGGATAATCGCCACACTCTTCCGTGTCCGTATCCGTGTCCGTGTCAGTATCCGTGTCAGTGTCAGTATCCGTGTCCGTGTCGGTATCGGTATCCGTGTCTGTGTCCGTGTCGGTATCGGTATCCGTGTCTGTGTCCGTGTCGGTATCTGAATCAGAATCAGCGTCACTGTCCGAATCGGAATCAGCGTCACTGTCCGAATCGGAATCAGCGTCACTGTCCGAGTCGGAATCCGAATCACTGTCTGAATCAGAATCTGAATCACCGTCTGAATCAGAATCCGTTCCTACATTGGTATCTGAGTTATCGTCGTTGCACGCCCCAATAAGCGTCATCAACATTCCGACCAGCAGAAGGTTAATGACCATTTTCCATTGTTTCATGTTCCTGGCCTCCTTATCTCTCATTAATTTAGGTAAAGCGCTAATTTTCAAGTAGGTCAACCAGACAAACTAATCAACAATATTTTTTGCTTAGAGTGAAAATCCATGGTGTCAGATATTTAAGATGTGAGCCAAGCCGATTTCGCGGCTTGCTCCAACTTGATGGGGCACCCCCCTTGGCAGTATGCTCCCCCATGGTCGCGAGGTCACACCGACGAGAACATCGTCGGCCACGGCTTTCATCTTTTTGCTGCGCGACACGAGGATTGGGTGATGTACGATTTTGTCCGCGGTCCGATGGTGTGGCTTGCCTTCAGTATCTTTGTCATCGGCATTGCTTACCGGGTGTTTCTTCTCTTACGGCTCACCCATCACCGGCAGCTTCCGTCCCTGGGAATGCCCTCTCAACACCAACGCCCTCATGTGAGGCAACGTACCTTTGCTCACCGGCTAGGGCGTTTTGCAGCGAATTCGATCTTTGCTACCGCTCCTGTCACAACGGTTGTATCTCTTGTCTTTCATTTTTGCGTTATCGTCACGCCTCTAATCGTTGTCGGGCACAGTGTCTCATTTCTCGAATCATGGGGCGTCAGCCTGCCGAGCGTGTCCGATGCCGTTGGGGACGGACTCACAGTCGTATGCCTGGCAACCGCGGCGATGCTGTTGGCCCGACGGATGGTTATCCCCCACGTTCGATCCCTATCAGCGCCGCGCGACTACCTATATTTAATGATTACGATCGCTCCTTTTTTAACCGGATATCTCGCATACCACCAGCTGATCGCGTATGAAGCAGCCATTACCTTGCATATCCTAACGGGAGAAGTGCTGCTGATTGCCATTTCTGTTACCAAGCTGGGCCATATGATCTTCTTTTTCTTTGCCCGGTTTTTTGTCAGCAGCGAATACAGCTTTGGCTCAGGGAGCCGCCAATGGTAGTAGGTAAGAAGGGTGAGGCATCCCGGGTCGACGCAGCAAGCATCCGGGCAATGCTCGACCAAAAAAAGCAGATGAAACTATTTTTATCTGCCTGCGCTGCCTGCGGCCTTTGTGCGGATAGTTGTTTTCTATATCAAAATCATAGAGATCCAACTTATACGCCCGCCTATAAAGCACTCAATTCCCTGGGCACGCTATTCAAAAAAAGGGGGAAGGTAACCCGGGCCGCAATGGTTGAGATGAAACAGTTGGTGTGGGGCAAGTGCGTGCTCTGCCGGCGTTGCTATTGCCCGTTCGGCATCGATATTGCCAGCATGATCGCCTGGGCCCGGGCCATTTTGCGGACTCAAAATATCGTAGAACGTTACGATTTGGACATCCGAGGGGTCGGGCCGAGCCCACCTGAGGGGGCATAGGGCATGACATTGGGCCGTTACATCGTATTTTGGGTCTTTGCATGGGTGACTGCGCTCTGTCCTATCCTCTACGGACAAAGCGCCCACCTGACCTTGCCGACTGAGGAGACACCCGGATCTAGAACCCGACCGCCAGTGAGGTTTCCCCATGGCCGGCACATTGATAGCGGCATTGCCTGTACTGACTGTCACCACGACTATCAAGACGGGCAAAATGCTGTGGATGAAAGCGATCTTACCCCAGACCGGGCGGAACAAATAAGATGCGCCTATTGCCACAATGAAACAAAAGGCAGCAAGACCTCCCATCGGGACGCGTTCCATCTCCAGTGCATCGGATGTCACGCGCGCCTTATTCGCGGGGGGGTGGTTAGGCCCTCTGGACCGCGTCTTTGCGGCCTTTGCCACGCTCGCCATGGCAGGGGTGCTGAGGAAAAGAAATGATTGTCGGAAAACGAAAACCACTCGATGAGATCGCGGCAGTGATCGCAGACTACCAGCGGGTCCTCACCCTCGGCTGCGGGGGGTGTACGGCTGTTTGCCTTGCCTCTGGCCCCCGGGAAGTGGAAGCGCTCAATATTGGATTAAAAAAACACGTCGGTGCTGGCCCGAGTGCCCGTATAAAATCCCTTGGCAGCTACACGATTGAACGGCAGTGCGAAAAAGATTTTATCGCCCCAATAGACGACGAAGTTGCCCATTGGGATGCCCTCCTCTCCATGGCGTGTGGCGCTGGCGTACAGCTCGTATCAGAGCGCTATCCAGATATGCCGGTATTCCCAGCGATAAATACGGTATTTCTCGGCATCAACAAGGACGTGGGCTGGTACGAGGAGCGCTGTCGCAGCTGCGGTGATTGTCAATTGGCCTACACCGGTGGCACCTGCCCCATTACCAGATGTGCCAAAGGCCTTTTTAATGGTCCCTGCGGTGGCACGCGGCGCGGTGGCAGGTGCGAGGTCAATGCCGAAACCCCGTGTGCATGGGTGGACATCATCGCACGCCTAAAGAGGCAGGCCCGCTTGGCCAGCATCGCCGAGATACGCGCGCCAATGGACTGGAAAAACCAGGTCCAGGGAACCTGTATTCAAGATGAATACACCCATAGATATGTAAAACCATAAACAAGAGGGAAGAGAGCATCGAGACCATGGGAGCACACAGCCATTTGGCGTCGGTACTGGGATCGGGAACGTTCACGGTGACAGCAGAGCTGGGACCGCCCAAGGGTAACCGGCCCGAGGTGGTTCGCAAGAAAGCCAGGCTGCTTCGCGACTATGTGGACGCGGTTAATATTACCGACAACCAGACCGCAGTGGTGCGCATGTCCAGCATTGCCGCGAGCGTTTTGGCCATTGGAGAGGGCGTGGAACCCGTAGCACAGATGGTCTGCCGCGATAGAAACCGCATTGCGATGCAGAGTGATATAATTGGTGCAGCTGCCCTTGGCATCTCAAATATTTTGTGTTTAAGCGGCGATCACCAGGCTTTCGGTACATATCCGTACAGCAAGAGTGTGTTTGACATCGATTCCATGCAGCTTCTGGGCACTGTCAAACGCATGCGCGACGAAAAAAAACTCGCTGGCCAAGAAGAGGAGATGAAGGGGGAGATCGACCTGTTTATCGGCGCAGCTGCCAATCCATTTGCCGAGCCATTTGACTATCGACCGTATCGGCTCTTAAAAAAAGTCGCTGCTGGCGCGGATTTCATACAGACCCAATGCGTCTACGATATACCCAGGTTCGAGGAATGGATGCGGCAAGTCAAGGCGTTGGGCCTCCATGAAAAATGCCATATTCTGGCGGGCCTGACCCCTCTCAAGTCGGCCCGCATGGCCAGTCATATGGCGGAAAACGTGGCTGGCATGCTCATCCCTGAAAAAATCGTCAAGCGGATGTCAGACACGCCCAAGGAACGGCAACCCGACGAAGGCATTCAAATCTGCCTTGAGCTCTTGGAGCAACTGTCCCAGATGCTAGGCGTTTCTGGCGTCCATATCATGGCCATTGGATGGGAAAAGGCCGTACCGAGGATTGTGGAAAAGGCCGGTCTGCTGCCGAGACCGACATGCGATATCCTACCACCTCGTTAAATGATTCTGGCTTGAGCGCTTGCACTTCGATGAGGGGAACAGTATTAATGTGTGGACCCTAAAAATGCAGGCGGACAACAATGACAAGCCTATTCATAAAGCGGGTAACGTTGCGTAATTACAAGAGCGTGAGGGCTTGTCAATTTGATCTGCCAAACCTCGCCTTTTTTGTCGGCCCCAATGGTTCGGGAAAAAGCAACTTCCTGGATGCCTTTCGGTTTGTTTCTGATTCTTTGAAGACGTCGCTCGATCATGCACTTCGCGATCGCGGCACAATAAAGGAAGTTCGCCGCCGTTCCGGGGGCCATCCCAATCATTTTGCAATACGATTGGACTTTCAGCTGGCAGGTAGAAAAAGCGGTCATTTGAGCTTTCGCGTTGGAGCAAAACCCAACAATAGGTTTGAAGTTCAAGCTGAAGAGTGCCGGATTTTCGACCCTTCTACACCACTCGATGATCACTATTATGAAGTTGTATCTGGAGAAGTGCAGAAAGCTTCTAAAGAAGTTATGCCCGCAGCGCTTTCGGATAGATTATTCCTGGTTGCTGCATCTGGCCTCCAAGAGTTCCGCCCGGTGTTCGATGCGCTGTCAAGTATCGAAGTTTACAATCTAAATCCAAATATGATCGGCGCATTGCAAAAACCCGACCCAGGTGACCTGTTGCGGCGCGACGGTGGGAATCTTGCCAGTGTTTTGTCACATCTCAGCGACAAGGACCAAAAACATATAAACGGCTATCTGTCCCGCATTTTCAAAGGATTATCCAGCACGAAAACCAAAGCGCTCGGGTCTATGGAAACCATTGAATTCAGGCAAGTGGTGAAGGGACAGAAATACCCATGGCAATTTGATGCTGCCTCGATGTCAGACGGTACTTTGAGAGCATTGGGCATCTTGGTGGCCATTTTTCAAGGCCTGCGAAAAAGCAATGACATGCCACTGCTGGTTGGCCTCGAAGAGCCTGAGATGGCATTGCATCCCGCTGCTGCCGGTGTTTTGCTCGGCGCCTTGCGAGACGCTGCTTCCCATACCCAGATTTTGGTCACGAGTCACAGTCCGGATTTGCTCGATGATGAAGATCTTGAGCCCGAGTCAATTTTTGCCGTCGATAACATCGATGGCATTACATACATCGCCGGTATCGATGAAGCGGGAAAACAAATGATTCGGGAAAGGCTTTTCACAGCGGGCGAGCTGTTGAGAGATAACCAACTCGCTACCGACGCATCAGCCTTGTCAGAGATCTCGGATGACCGTCAATTAAAGCTTTTTGATGCTGACGATAAATGATGCAACCACTCATCGTTCCACTTGTTGAAGGACACGGAGAAATAGAGGCCGTTCCATTGTTGCTTAGGCGGTTCAGTGCAGAAAAAACGCCAAAAATCTCCTTGAAAATCAACCCGCCCTTGCGTGTCCGTGCGGGTTCTTTTTTATCTGACGAGAACTATTTTAAAAAATACATTAAATTGGCATCAGCAAAAGCCATGCAAGGAAACGGACTTGTTTTAATTTTGCTGGATTGCGAAGATGATTGTCCGGCCAACTTGGGCCCCGACTTACTCAGGAAAGCCAAAGAGATTCGGGCGGATGTGGAATATTTGGTCGTTCTTGCTTATAGGGAATACGAATCGTGGTTTATCGCTGCAGCAGAGTCCTTGAGAGGATGCCATGGACTTCCGAATAGTCTCACTTCTCCGGACGATGTAGAGGCAATTCGAGGGGCAAAGGAATGGCTCGGCAGGAGAATGCCTAACAAATACGTCCCCCAAATCCATCAAGCTGGATTTACAAATAAAATCGATTTCGATTTGGCATCGACTGTTAGCTCGTTTAGGCGCTTTAGGGATCGAATTCACGAATATTTATCTAAAATTCACTGATTCACCACTAGCCGGCAGCCCACAACCCGGCAGCCCACAACCCGGCAGCCCACAACCCGGCAGCCCACAACCCGGCAGCCCACAACCCGGTTGAAAAATTATGCAAGGCCGATTATGCTAGCCTCGAATTCGAGCAGCCAAGGACACTGGCGACCTTGTGCAAAGCTCGATCAGTAGCAACAACAGATTCGGTTCATGTATTTGGAGGAGAAAATGTCGAGGACAGCAAGTGTGTTTTTATTTTCAGTGATGTTGGCTATGGGATGCGGCGGGGCCCAACAGACCGGGGATCCAATGCCCGATGCCGAGCAGCCCGAAACCCAGGTTGTGGTTGACGAGGCAGCTGCCCCTGCTGCCGAGCCAGCACCCGCACCTGAACCAGCACCAGCCGAGGCAGTGGCACAGGAAGCAGCCCCTGAACCAGAGCCCGAGCCCGAACCCCTGGTCGATCCGAATCTACCCTTAAAGGATCAGAAAAAAGAACTCGATAACGTGGTCAAGGGTGCGCAAAAAGAAGTTGCAGGGCTCAAAAAAGAAGTGCGCCAGACAAAGGCAGCAGCCCAAAAATCCGCAAAACAGCTGGAAAAGGCCCAACGGGCATTGGATAAGGCGAGCCGGGATATCGAAGGCGCCGAGACCCAGGCAGAGGAGGCTCAGGTCGCTGCAACAGATGCCGAATCCACGGCCAAAGCAGATGCGGAGAATGTTTCATCGATCGAGGCCATGGAGATCGATAAGACAGACAAGGCGGCTGTCAAAGAGCACAACAAGGAACTCTCCACGGTGAAGAAGACCGCCAAGGCGTCAGAGAAAAAAGCAGCCAAACTGAAAAAGAAAGCCGAGAAGGCCAAGGCCAACTTAGAGGCGATTAAGGAAAAGGTCGCGGCATTGCAAGCCGACGTCGAGAAGGCAACCACAGCGTCGAGCGAGGCTGAGACCGCCCAGCAAGAAGCAGAAAAAAACCTAGAGGCAGGGGAAAAGCGGCTGCTCGAAGCGCAAGAAAAGCAAAGCCAGGTCAAGTTCCTGATTAAGGAGCAAAAAGCAGCGGCCAAAGCTGAGTAATTCTATTTATTAAATCTATGAAGCCCGATCTAAAAATGCCGCCAGCGTCTCCATGACATAGTCCATGTCTTCCAAGGTCAAATCCTGATGCACCCCGATGTGGAGGCCGTTTCGCCCCATGTATTCGGCGTTTGGAAATTGACCTTCCCGGTATCCCAGGTAGGCAAACCCAGGACACTGGGTGGGCATTGAGGCGAACAAGGTTCGGGTCTCGATGCCATGGGCTTCCAAATGGACGGTGAGCGCAGCCCGGGTTATTCCGGTGCTGGCTTCGACGATGATGGGAATGGCGTGGGGGCCGATGGTTTCGTGGGAGGCCTCTGAAATAGTGCTCAAATAGGGGGAGAAGCGATCAAACCTGTCTAAAACATGCATGAGGTTGTCGTGGCGCTTTTCCAAGATCTCATCGTAGTTCTCGAGATTACCGAGACCAATGGCAGCTTCTAGCTCGTTCATTTTTGACGAGTACCCGACGCGCTCGAAGGTAAAGCGGATATCTTCCCCGTCTTTGCTATCAAAGCGCTTGGCGCAATACTTGGACGCGGCATTTAGGGTGCACACCTTGCACTTGCACGCCCGACCGTGGGATCTCAGGGATCTCAGGATCTCGGCGTCCTTTTCGTTTTGAACGCTGACAATGCCCCCTTCTCCGGTGGTGATGATGTGGGCGATGTAGAGACTGAATGCGCCGAGCTGGGCCAAGGTGCCCGCGTCTCTTCCCTTGTATTTGGCGCCGTGTGCCTCGGCCGCGTCTTCGATGACCATGAGGCCGTAGTGCTCGGCAATGGCATTGATGGCGTCCATATCAGCGGGTTTGCCCATGAGGTGGACCGGCATGATCGCCCGCGTTCTGGGGGAAAGGGCAGCTTCGATTTGCCCCACGTCGATATTGAGCGTTTTGCGGTCGATGTCGACAAAGACCGGGGTGAACCCGGCGTGGAGCACCGCATTTCCGGTGGCCACAAATGACAAGGCCGGCACAATGACTTCGTCCCCCCGCTTTGCACCGTAGTCGTACAAAACAGCCAGGGCCAAGATGTCGGCGTCAGTGCCGCTACTCACCGCGACAGCTGTTGGGGCACCGATGAGGCGCGCAAAGGACGATTCGAACCTTCGGACGAGCTTGCCGCTCGAAATCCGAGTGGCCGCCAGTGTCTCGGCAATGAGTTGCTTGGAGAGATCTGGAATATGTATGGTGCCGAAGGTGATCCGCTTTTCATTTTTTTCAGTATTGCTCATGACGGCCACGCAAGGGTTTCTTCTGGATTGAGCTCTTGAAAGGTCACGGCCGGCTTGCCGCGGCGCAACTGCTCTTCCATGATGTAGTCCTCTTCCACGTCGTAAAAAATGATCTCGCTGCCCGACGGTTCAAAATTGAACGGCACGTGGATCATGTTGGGGAGCGCTTCGCGGACCTTATGTTGCTTGTCCGGGGGGACAAACAGCAGCATGAAGCCGCCACCCCCGGCGCCGGTGAGCTTGCCGCCCACAGCACCGGCATCTGTTGCTTTTTGATACATCTCGTCGACTTGGGTATTGGAGACCTTGGCACTCAGGCTCGCCTTTATCTTCCAAGCCTCGTGGAGCAGCTCCCCAAAAGCGGTCAGATCACTGCCGCTGATGAGCACGGACAGCCCTTCGTCGACCAGATCTTTCATGATGCGAAGCTGCCGCTTTTTTTGATCTATCTCCTCGGTGTAGGTCTTGGCCACGTTGGCCGCGGTCCGCTTGATGCACGTGTAAAAGAGCATCAGGTGTGCGTTCAGCTCTGCAATCCGCTCCCGTGAGATGGTCACGGGCCGGCAGGAGATATTGCCGCTTTTGTCAAAGATGATGTGGTTCAAGCCGCCATGGGCAGCGAGCACCTGATCTTGAGATCCCACTGTCTCCTTGAGCACTTCCTGTTCCAGGTAGATGGCCTGCTGCGCCAGCTCGGCTTTTGACGTCATCATGCCGAGCAGCGCGTAAAACGCATTGAGCAGGCCGACCGTGAACGACGAGCTCGACCCCATGCCGCTGCGCGCAGGCAAGTCACCGTCGTGGTGAATTTCCACGCCGCGGCTCAGGTTCATGTACTTCATTGCGGCTCGAACGGCAGGGTGTTTAATCTCGTCTACGGACTGACAGGTCTCGATGGTGGAGTAGACCAGCCGGATCTTGTGCTCGAAAAACGGCGGCAGATAGCGGCAGGTGAGATAGCAGTACTTGTCGATGGTCGTGGCCAGGACAGCGCCGCCGTGGTTCAAGTACCATCCGGGGTAATCTGTGCCGCCGCCGAGAAAGGAGACCCGATACGGCGTTCTGGAAATGATCATCGCATCACCTCGCTGCGCAGTTCTCGTGGCGCGCCTGGGTGCCCATCTCTGTTGCAAAAAGGAGCCGCTCGCTGATGTCACACAGAATGTGCTCAATGGCGAGATGGGCCTCTTGAATGTATTGGGTCTTGGCGCTGGGCACTTGGATCGCCCGGTCCGACATACCAGGCAGCACACCGCCCTCACCGCAGAGGCAGAGCACCTGCAGGCCCATGTATCGCGCGGCAGCGGCAGCCAAGACGATGTTTTGAGAGGTGCCGCTGGTACTGATCCCGATGAGCAGATCCCCAGGGCGCCCCAGTGCCCGTACCTGGCGCTCAAAGACGCCCACGAATCCGACGTCATTGCTGTACGCGGTCAGAAAAGACGTATCTGTGGTCAGGGCGATGGCCGGGAGGGCAGGGCGTTCAAAGTCCGAGGTCAATCGGCTCACGAATTCGGCTGCCAGGTGTTGGCAGTCAGCTGCACTACCGCCATTGCCACACAGGAGGAGCTTTCCCCTGTTTTGGAACGTCTCTGTGATCAGGAGCGCCGCGGCCAAGATCTGATCGAGGCAGCGATCGATGAGGGCCTGCTTTACCTGCAGGCTTTGCAGGAGGTGATCTCTGACGCGTCCGACCATCCAGTCGCTTTCAATTGGGCCCATGTCCCACCTCTGCATCGCGTTTTTCCAAATCTTCAATGACCATTGCCGCCCCCTTGAGGTCGTCCACAACCCAGTCGGCCGTGCGATGGATATCTACCGCAAGCTCTTTGCCGTAACCCGTTCTCACCAGAATGGTTCTTGCTTTGACCGCGATGCCCAATTCGATGTCGCAGATATTATCTCCGATCACGTATCCCATCGCCGGATCGAACCCCAGCTCCCGTGCTGCCCGATCCACCAGGCCGGTGCGCGGTTTGCGACACCGGCACTGATCATCCGGATGGTGAGGACAAACATAAATACCGCCGAGATGAACACCCTCCGCAGCCAATCGGCCCCTGAGCCGGTCGTGAATGGCCCCAAGGGTCTGCCAGTCAAAATACCCCCGAGCCAACCCGGATTGGTTGGTCACTACGACAAGATCGAAACCGAGTGCTGCCATGCGACGCAGGCCCGCGCCAGACCGGGGCAGCAATGCGAGACCTGCTGGATCGGACAGATAGTCCCGCTCTTCGTTGATAGTGCCGTCCCGATCCAAAAGCACGACCCGTTTCATTCACCTTCCCGCCTTATGCAAAAAAACGCTCAGCCGTCAGATAGGAGGCCTCAGTGCCGATATCGATAAAGCGCCCCTTGGCCTGATATCCGTAGAAGCCGCGACCGATCCACTGGGGAAAGACATCGCGTTCCAACGAGGTGTTCCTACCCGAAGGAATGGTTTTGAGCAGGTCCCGGTCCAGAAGATAGATCCCCGCGTTCACCAGGCCTGGACCGCCTGATCCATTCTTTTCTTCAAACCCGTTTATCTCGTCGTCGGCACCCAGGCAGACCCGCCCGTACCGGGATGTATCGTCGACCTCGACCAGCAGGATGGTGGCCTTTGCCTGTCGCTGGCAATGGGCCTCCCACATGGCCGAGAGGTCCGCGTTGCAAAAGGAGTCCCCGTTGGTCACCAACACCGTCTCGGTCTCGATGAAGGGCAGGGCGTGCTCCAATGCACCAGCAGTACCGAGTGGTTTTGTTTCTCTAGAGTAGTCCAGGTACAGGTGGTTATACTTATTACCAAAGACCGCCTCCACCTGGTCTCCGAGATAACCAGTGCACAAAATAACGTGCTCCAACCCGGCTGTTTGGAGGAAATCGAGCAAGTAGGCGAGAAAGGGCCTGCCGTCCAACGGGGCCAAGACCTTGGGTTTGTCAGCTACCACCTTGCGCAACCGGGTGCCCAGGCCGCCGGCCAACACGGCAACGTCAATCGATGAGAGATCCGCCCCCATCTCAGACATTTCTATGTGGATCCCGAACCATCATCCGATATCCCTTGATGAGTTCCACAATCCCCTCGTCCAATGAGCGCCGCGCCTCGAATCCCGCCTCGCGCAGCCGTTGATTGGATACGATGTAGTTTCGCTTATCTGGATCGCTGCCCACTTCGGCAAAATGGATGTAAAAATTGGGCACATACTGCTTGATTTTCAATGCCAGTGCTTCTTTGGAGAGGTTTGCCTCGTCCAGTCCAGCGTTGTAGGGGCGACCCACCATGGCATTTTTGTTTTCGATGCAATGGATAAAGCAATCCGCCACATCCCGAACGTGGATGTAGTTTCGCTTGAAGTCTTTTTCAAAAATCACAAGGGTACTGTCTGAGACAGCCATCCAGGTGAAGTGATTGACCAACAAGTCCATCCGCAGACGCGGGGACAAGCCAAAGACCGTGGCCAGCCGAAGGGTCATGGCGTTTTGGTTATCGAGCACTTCCCGTTCCAGCTGCACCTTGTCCACTCCGTATTTGGAAATGGGTTCCAGCGGGGTCTCCTCAGTGCAATAGACATCCCCGGACTTGGTGCCGTATCCGCTGTTCGTGGTGGGATAAATGATGCATTGCTGTGGGCTCGATAGCTTAAGAACACTGCGGATCCCATCGTTGACAGATTCGGCGAGCCAGGGATCCCGAGCGCACGCGGGTGCGCCCACCACAGCGGCCAAAGGAATGATAACGTCTGCTTTTGCGACCAGGGACGTTACCAGCTCCGTATCACGCGCATCGCCAAACACAAAATCCATCTTGGGATGGCTGAGCAAGTGGAACAGGCTTTTTTGGCCGTAGATGAGGGTATCGAGGGCTGTGACGGTGTATCCTTTTGCGAGGAGGTGTTCGCACAAAATCGACCCCAGGTATCCAGCCCCTCCGGTCACGAGAATGCGTGCTGACATGGTTGCAACCCCCTATAAACAGAGATGTTTTCTTTTAATAGCGACGTTCGGCAGGGATTCTTAATCCCCAGCCGAATCGCCGCAGCCCCCCACCTTTATATTTGCAATCCCCGTGCCGATGACCCAATGGCCATCGATGCAGAAAAAATAAGTAAAATCAATGAAATGCAGCTGCCGAAAGGGGAGCATATGCCGTCTCACAGAGCCCGGCGTCAGAGATTTGACACCTCGCTAATAGCCCCCAGGACCCCTAGGGTCACTGCGAGACAGGTTCCAAATCTATGTTCAAGGCAAACCGAGCCGGAGCGCAGATAGAATGTTTTGATAAAATTTGAATTGCATGAATGATGTGGATGGGGATGCGCAAGATGGCGGCTCGGGCTACGGTGATCCGTGGGACTGGGTCAACGTTCTTAAAACCGGGAACTTGATTTTTGAAATGGCGTTCTATGGGGACGGTCCTGCTGTGCCGCGTCTCCAGGATGCACTGGATTACTTGAGCCGTACTTGGAACGATCCGAGCGGTGATCCTGGCTGGGGCAACGGCGCTGAGCCACACTACCAGGCGATGTACTGCATCATGAAGGGGCTTGAGTACCGCGGCATCGAGACCCTGGTGGTCGACGGTGTCGAGCGGGACTGGTTCAACGATTTTGCCGACGCCATCATCGCCAACCAGCAAGAGGACGGCTCCTGGCCATGGGACTACTGGGGAGGAACGCTGCTGGCAACTGAATGGGCCCTCTTGACCTTGGAAAAATCAGCACCACCAGTGGCCGAGGTGAACGGTCAATGCATCCTGGCCGGCGAATCATTCGAACCTGTGGACCTGGACGAGACCGTAGATCCAAACAATCCCGGCACACCCCCTTATACCTGGACGGTTTCTGGAAATGTGGATTTATTGGTCGCACTGGATGACGAGAATGTAATGACCGTTACCTACCCTGAGGGCTGGATCGGCGAAGAGGTGCTTACCATTGGCTGCGAAGACGCTTCGAGACGCTCAACAGTCTCCTACCCGACCTTTACGGTGTGCGCGAACCCACAGGTATTGGACATCCCGGATCAAACCGCGCCATTCACACCCATCGATCTGAACAATTACATTGCAGGGATCGACCCGTCCGATGTGATCTGGAACATCACAGGTGCGCCCGAATCGTGGACCGTGACCATCGATGAGAACAACGTGGCCACCATCACAGCGCCCGGGGACGCATCCGATCCCGCGGTCCTAACATTCACCGCGACCTCTATTGCCTGCTCCTGCGAAGAGCCATCATCCAGCGATCAGGCCACGTTCATTTTCAACCAGCCGCCAGACTGTTCGGCAGCATACGCTGATCCATCAGATCTTTGGCCACCCAACCACAAGTTCGTTTCAGTCGCCATACTGGGCGTGAGTGATCCAGACGGAGATCCCACTGAGATCGAAATTCTGGCAATCACCAGCGACGAACCCACAGCCACTGACAAGGGTTCTGGTGGCGCCAAGCACGCACCAGACGCGCAGGGTGTTGGCACCAACACGCCCCAGGTTCGTGCAGAGCGTTCGGGCAAAAGAAACGGGCGCGTGTACCAGGTGTTATTCTCTGCTCAGGACACAGGCGGTGCAGAGTGCTCTGGTTCTGTCACCATCTGCGTGCCCCACGATCAGGGGGGCGGAAACGACTGTATCGATGACGGGCAACGATACGATGCCACCGCTATTAACTAAGCCTAGCCTAGACGGTGCACCCATCGGTTGTGCACCTTAACCCGGCATCGCTGACCTGCCAAATGATCGATAGATGCGTGTAAGATGGTTTGCGGGGGCGAGGTGTCTGTCGGCGGTGAAAAACGAACTTGAAATCTAGACCCGGTGTGCCGCACACTTCGGTGCTATGAATCGCTTTGATGTAAAAACGAAGTACGCATCGATGTTAGCCGTGGTGTTGTTGGGCATCGGCGCGGCTGGCTGCCTAGCAAAGACCCCTTGCCGCACCATCCGTCCGCACCTAGAAACAACGCCTTTTAAAGAGCTAAGGGTTCGCTCAGCCGCAAGCGGGCACACCTACCAGTACCTCTTTGCTCCTGGTCCGAGTCCCGAAGCGCCGGCCATGCTGCTGTTGCACGGGGGCATCTTTGACAGCCGCATCTGGCTGAACGCAGCTGGACTTGCGCAGCGGTTTAACCTCTATGCGCTCCAGTGGCCCGACAACAGCCTATACTACACGGGTCGATTTTCAGACTACGGTGCTATCGCGAGGGATTTCCTGAATGCATTGGGGATCGATCAGGTGTATGTGGCAGGGGTCTCCATGGGGGTCACCGCGGCTATAGAGCTCGCCCTTCGTCCGGATGCGCCTCGGATAGAAGCGCTTATTCTGATTAGCGGCATCCTGGCTGGCATCAGCGAAGAGGAGATCGCAGGGCGAACCGATATGGCCAAGCTGGCACTCGGATTTTCGCCGGCTCGCCTACGCGCCATCGTAAATTGGCGGTCCCTGCGAACCGACTATGATCCAGCGCCAGGGCCATACCAAATGATAGACATCTTCTATACCCGCCCCTATCCCTACTACTATCAAGTCTTCTCGGCTGCTCTCAACCAGGGAGCCACACGGCAGGCCACTCAAAAAATCAACGCGCCGGTCCTATTTCTCAACGGCACAGCAGATGATATCATGCTGATTCACGCGGCCCGGCTCAATCCCACCGTGTTCAAGGACGCCGATATGGTTGAATTCGAGGGCTACAAGCACGCCATGGTGTTCACCCAGGGGTCGGAGATCGTCCAGGCGATACTCAAGTATCTGGATCAACGGGGTCTGTAAGTCGAATGAACCCGGGTGGGGATATCGGTATCGTGGGCCACGGGCCCATAGGGCCTTTACTTTTGCCGAGCTGACAAGTCCTTGTCGAGCTCTTTGATCAACCACTCTTGAAACACCTCGACCCCGGGTGTTTCCCGGCTCACATCGGGCCTGGAAAAATAGTAGAATCCGGTTTTGAGCGGGAGATATCCCAGCGGGGCCACCAGTCGACCCGCGTCCAGCTCATCCCGAATCAAAAAGAGATCTCCCAGGGCGACGCCGAGGCCCGCAGTGGCCGCCTGGAGGGCCGCGTCGTCCACTTCAAAGACCTGTCCTCGTTCCAATACCAGGTCCTTTACGCCGGTCTGCTCGGCCCAGATCTGCCACTCCTTCAAATTGGGATTGTTGTGCAACAGCACGAAGTTTTTTAGATCTTCTGGCTTGTTCAGACGATTGCCATCCCGCAGCAAACTGGGTGAGCAAACCGGTATCAGGCGTTCCTCCAGAATCCCCTTTCGAATCACCCCAGGGCTCTCTTCCCCCAAATGGGTGATGCCCGCGTCAAAGTTTTCTCTGGAGAATTGCACGTTCACGCTGGAGGTGGTGAGGCGAACCTGGATTTTGGGAAACAGGGCCTGAAACCGGTGGATACGCGGAATCAGCCACCGGATGGCGAATGTGGGATGAACCTTCAGGCTCAAGTCCTGCTGCTGGTTTCTCAGACGGTCCACGCCGAGTTGCATCATCTCAAAGGCCCGGGTCAGGGGCTGAAGCAGGAGCCTCCCCTGATCGGTCAACGCCAGCGCCCGGTGAAGCCGGTGAAACAGAATCACCTCGAGCTGTTCCTCCAGTTGCTTGACTTGGCGGCTGACCGCTCCCTGGGTGACGTTCAGCTCCCGGGCTGCCAGGGTAAAGCTCAGGTGGCGCGCCGTGGCTTCAAAGGCCTGTAAGGCGTTCAATGACGGAAGGGGGCGTTTGTTTCGGGTTCGCATGATTTTTCCTCATCCAAACGATGCGATTAAATCGTTTGAATACCTTTAATATTAGTAATTTACTGAAATAATAAAGGGTTTGATTGAATTTATGCATATTAAAAAAGTTCATTTACAACCATGAAAGGAAGTGGTCCCATGAAAACGACAGAACTCATCGCGCTCGAAGAGCGTTACGGGGCAAAAAACTACAAACCGTTGGACGTCGTGCTCAGCAGGGGGGAAGGCATCTGGGTGTGGGATGAGGCGGGCAACAGATACATGGACTGCCTGTCCGCCTATTCAGCGGTCAACCAGGGACATTGTCATCCCAAGATCCGTCAGGCAATGGTGGACCAGGCCCAAAAGCTCACCCTCACCTCCAGGGCATTCAGGAATGACCAACTGGCCATGCTATACAAAGAATTGTGTGAGCTGACCAATTCCCACAAGGTGCTGCCAATGAACTCCGGGGCTGAAGCGGTTGAGACCGTGATCAAGTGCGCCAGGAAATGGGGATATGAAGCCAAGGGCGTGACCGAGGGGCGCGCTGAGATCATTGTTTGCAGCGACAACTTCCACGGTAGGACCCTGTCCATCATCGGCTTCAGCACAGACGACAACGCAAAGCAGAGCTTCGGTCCGTTCACGCCCGGGTTCAAGTGCATCCCCTTTGGAGATGCAAGCGCCCTGGAGGCGGCCATTACGCCCCAGACGGTGGCGTTTCTGGTCGAGCCGATTCAGGGAGAGGCCGGTGTGATCATTCCTCCCAAGGGATATCTGAAACAGGTCCGGCAGATCTGCACGGAACAGAACGTTCTTCTGATCCTGGATGAGATTCAAACCGGCCTGGGCCGGACCGGAAAGCTGCTGGCTGAGGAGCACGAGGGAATCCAGGCGGACCTGACGCTCATCGGCAAGGCCCTGTCCGGCGGCTTCTACCCGGTGTCGGCCGTGCTGTCCAACGACGCAGTGCTCGGGCTTTTGAGGCCCGGCCAACACGGCAGCACCTTCGGCGGAAATCCCCTGGCCTGCGCGGTGGCTCGGCAGGCGCTCAAGGTCCTGGTGGAAGAGGACATGGTCAGCAACGCCGCTGCAATGGGGGAGTACTTCCTGGGCCAGCTCAGGGAGAACGGCCATCCGGCCATCAAGGAGGTGAGGGGCATCGGCCTGATGATCGCTGTCGAGCTCAAGCCAGGCACGCCGGGCGGTGCCCGCGCCATCTGTGAATCGCTGATGAAAAAGGGAATCCTGTGTAAAGAGACCCATACCCACACCATCCGGTTTGCCCCGCCCCTGGTCATTCAAAAAGAAAATATCGACTGGGCGGTCCAGCGTATCAAAGAGGCCTTTGATGAAATAGCGTCAGCGTAAGATTCCCTAACCCACGTAAATCCAGCCGAATTTTCGCTAGCGGGTGGTTTGGGGTAGTATCACGAGGGTGCAAATGAAAGCATGTCATTTCTGGGGTGCGCTGCTCCTCACCATCATCTCGGTCGGCTGCGAAAAGACGCCGTGCGTATGTGAGGAGTTTCGCGCACCGCAAAAGACTGAATCCTCCAAAAAAGTTGAGCTGCCACCTGGCAAGACCAGCGTTGTCATGCTTGGGAGCGGCACACCTGTGCTGGCACCGGAGAATTCCGGTCCGGCCGTGGTGGTGGTGGCTGGTGGAAAATCATATCTGGTCGACTTTGGTCCGGGTGTGGTTCGACGCGCCGAAGCGGCCTATCGAATGGGAATGGAAGCGGTCAACCCGAGGCGCATCACCCACGCCTTCGCCACCCACCTCCACTCCGACCACACCCTCGGCTACGCAGACCTGATGCTGACCCCACCGGTGGTCGGTCGGGACTGGCCACTCCATGTCTACGGCCCACCGGGCATCAAGGCCATGACCGAGCACATCATGGCCGCCTACACCGAGGACCTCAACATTCGCAAGAGCCGAAAAGGCATCACTGAGTTCAGCGGATACGAGACCAAGCCTGTCGAATTTAAACCCGGTGTCATCTACGAAGACGCCAATGTCCGCGTCACCGCGTTTGCCGTAGCGCATGGAAAATGGGAACACGCCTACGGTTTCAAATTCGAGACCAAGGACAGGACCATTGTCATCTCCGGCGACACCACCCCCACCAATCGAGTGGCAGAGACGTGCGACGGTTGTGACGTCCTCGTACACGAAGTCTATTGCTACGAAGGCTGGAAGAACGGCCCCAAAGATTGGCGTCACTACCACAAGCATTACCACACCTCCGGACCGGAGCTGGCCCAGCTCGCCCGCAAAGCGAGGCCCAAGCTGCTCCTCCTTTACCACAAGCTCTTTTTCGGCTGCACCGAAGAGCAACTTCTCGAAGAAGTGACGCGCCGGTATGACGGAGACGTCAAATTGGCCGAGGACCTCGGCGTTTACTGAGGAATCTGCCCGCCTTTGCTTAAGTTTCGGCGCAGATTAATGCCCGGCGAGACGGGCGAGGATCGGCTGGAGGCGCTCGGCCAAACGCCAGAGGCCCTGAAGCTGGGATCGGAACGCACGACGGTCAAAATTTGAGTCTGTATTGATGGTCGCAGAGAGGCGAATGGCTTGCGTGCCGGGATCCCATTCGAATTTGGCTGTCACCATCTCCCTGTTGAGGGCCAGGAGTTTGCGCGCCAGTTCGACAGATGGCCCGTCCCCATGCTGAAGCACAATGAACCTGTTGATACAGAGATACACCGTGCGCGTGGACCGGCTCGTTTGAACGGTCAGCTCAAGGGGCCGCCCCCCGCCATCGCCCCCATTGCCAAGCGTCCTCGGACAGTGACACGTGCGCCCCGCGTCATCGCATTGGCACGCCACGTCTAAACGGGCGAGCTCCTGCCTGACGGCAAAAAAGTAATCAGCGGTTTCTTTGGGGGGCCTGTCATCGGCATCAGCTACAGCACTCAGTGGGATCAATGCAAGAGAACAGAACACTGTCTTGGCTGCCCAGCCCGGTGCTATATGAGCCATTCAAAAAACCGGTCGCTTCGCTTTAGATCACCGTTGTCTTCTCCAGGCCAGATCACCAGCAGGGCCTTGCCAATACAACTTTCGATCGGCACCTCGCCAAAGGTGCGGCTGTCCCGGGCCCGATTTCTGTTGTCTCCCACCAGGAAAAATCCGTCCCTTACCTCGTGTGCGTCAAAGTTCTTGCGGCCTGCCCGCTTCATATGGCCCACCCGGTAGCGATGTCCGCCAAAGCGCTCTCTGGCCACCCGGACCGTGTATTCAAAGCGCTCGCCAGATGTTCTGTCTTCGTAGACGAGATCATCCAACTGTTCTAAATCTTTCCTTTTGCCACTGGCGATGACCGTGTTATTTCGAATCTCAAATGTAGATCCCGGTACGCCCATCACCCGGGCGACGATCATGGTCTTGGCATCCGTGGGGTTGGTGCAGACAGCGATCTCCCCAGGCTTGATTTCTCCTCGTGTGTAGACCAAAAAGTAATCTCCTGGGACCAGGGTGGGAATCATGGAGAACGAGTCGGTGCGGGCCAATTCAAACAGGAAAATCCGCCCGAGAATCGCTAAAAAAGCGA
>JAAUYD010153257.1_pt1 | contig 33403 bp, 34 predicted proteins | sample 7278101 | NCBI WGS metagenome assembly JAAUYD01 (sample SAMN14350128, study PRJNA611818) | marine sediment metagenome | isolation source: surface marine sediment (0.6m) | place: French Polynesia: Moorea | collected 2018-08
CGAACCCTGGAGCCGAGACGAAATCCAGACCTTCATCGAATCGGAAGTCGAACTCGACGCCGAAGAAAAGAGCATGCTCACCGGGGTCCTCGAAGTATCCGAGACCCAGGTTCGCGACGTGATGATCCCGCGTTCGCAGATGGTGGTCATCAACATCGAAGATGAATTTGACGAGACGCTGAAGACCATCGTCGAGTCCGGCCACTCCCGCTTCCCTGTGATTGGCGAGGATCGGGACGAGGTGCTTGGCGTCCTGCTCGCGAAGGATCTGTTGCGGTACTTCGGCAGTGACGACGAAATCACGATTCGCAAGCTTCTGCGTCCCGCCGCCGTGATTCCGGAGTCGAAGCGTCTGAACGCGCTGCTCAAGGAGTTTCGCGCCAGCCACAATCATATGGCCATTGTCGTCGACGAATACGGCGGTGTTGCGGGCCTGCTGACCATCGAGGACGTGCTCGAGGAGATCGTGGGCGAGATCGAGGACGAGCACGACGACGAAGAGGCCGAGTTCATCCGGCCGGATGGGGATCGCAATGGCAAGCCGAGTTTCGCTGTGCGCGCGCTGACGCGCGTCGAGGACTTCAACGAGTATTTCGAGTGCGAGCTCGCGGACGAGGAATACGACACGATCGGCGGTCTCGTAATGCATGAACTGGGTCGCTTGCCACGCCGCGGCGAAAAGGTACACTTCGGCGGCTTCGAGTTCGCCGTCATGAAGGCGGACAAGCGGCGCATTGACGCGCTCCAGGTACAACGAATCAACGGCTGAACCGGTGGCATCCAAAGACATTCACCCGATTTTCCTGATCCCGGCTGACAAACCCGCGCTCAGCCGGCTCATCGCGTTTGTCATCGGCGCAGCGACGACGCTGGCGTTCGCGCCGTTCGGCTTGTCGATCGTCGCGCCGGTGCTGCTGATACCGCTTCTGTATATCTGCCTGACGGTGTCGCCTCGCGACGCAGCGATGCACGCGTTCTGGTACGGCTTTGGCCTGTTCCTGACCGGTACGTACTGGATCTACATTTCGGTCCATGTCTTTGGCAACGCGGCGTTGTGGATCGCTTTGCTGCTAATGGTCGGACTTGCATTGATCATGGCCGCGATCACCGCCGTGGGAGGCTGGCTTATCGCGCGTCTGTCGCAAGGCGAGCCCTGGCTGATGTTGGCCATCGCCCCGGCCGCATGGGTAATCGTTGAGTGGTTGCGCGGCTGGGTGTTGACCGGTTTTCCCTGGATGGCCATCGGCTATGGCCAGATTGACACAGGGTTTGCCGGCTGGGCACCTGTGTTCGGTGTCTACGGCGTGACGTTCATGGTGGTGTTGAGTGCCGCGGCGGTCATCGCGACGCTGATGGCGCAGTCGCCGCGCGGCAGAATCGGTGGCGTTGTCGCGGTCCTGTTGCCGTGGATAGTCGGCGGCATTCTTACACTCTCTGACTGGACGGAGCCTGATGGCGAGGCCGTGCGCGCAACGATCGTTCAGGCCGGTGTGTCGCAGGACAAGAAGTGGGATCGCGATCAGCTGCAGCCGATCATGGAGCATTACCTGGGGGCCACCCTGAGCGCTGCCGATAGCGACATCGTGCTATGGCCTGAGGTGGCGATACCGGCAACCGATGACCAGGTTCCGAACTTCCTCGCCCGTGTCGAACGTGATGCGCGCAGCCGCGGGCAGACGGTCATGCTCGGCATACTCGAGCGCAGCTTCGAACGAAGTGTCGAAGGCCGTATCTACAACAGCGTACTGTTGCTCGGCGGGCCCGAGCGCCAGTACTACCGGAAACGTCACCTCGTGCCTTTTGGTGAGTACTTCCCGGTGCCGCCGAGCGTGCGCGAATGGATGAAAATGCAGAACCTGCCGCATTCCGACCTGACGAAGGGCGATGACGTGCAGCCGCTACTCACCGCCGTCGATGGCACGAAGTTCGCCACGGCAATCTGCTACGAGGATGCCTACGCCGCGGAACAACTTTATGCGCTGCCGGAAGCCGGAATTCTCGTGAACGTCAGCAACGATGCCTGGTTCGGTGACTCAATCGCGCCACACCAGCACCTCGAAATTGCACGCATGCGGTCTCTCGAGTTTGGTCGCCCGACGATCCGGTCAACGAATACCGGCATCAGCGCGTTCATCGGCCCTGACGGCAAACTGCTGCAAACCGGCAAGCAGTTCGAAGCAGAGTTCATGACGGCCGACGTCGTGCCGATGCGTGGCACGACGCCGTACGTCGCCGGCGGCAACTGGCCGATTATCGGTCTTGGCTTCGTGATTCTGGGGTTCTTCTGGATTCGCAATCGCGCCAGCCTCTGATACCCTTCCGGGATTCAGACCCGGACAACAAAACCAGCCCCATGAGCACGCCCTACAAGCCCGAAGTGGTTGAGCAGGAAGCCCAGCAGTATTGGGAGGACGCTCGCAGCTTCGAGGTCGACGAAGACCCCAACAAGGAAAAGTTCTACTGTCTCACGATGTTTCCGTACCCGAGCGGGAAGCTCCACATGGGGCACGTTCGCGTGTTCACGATTTCCGACGTCATCGCGCGGTACCAACGCATGCAGGGCAAACACGTGCTCCAGCCAATGGGATGGGATGCGTTCGGCATGCCGGCCGAAAATGCTGCCATTAAGCATGGCGTGCCTCCCGCCGAGTGGACCTACAAAAACATCGCCGAGATGCGTGGCCAGCTCGATCGGCTCGGCTACGCCTACGACTGGTCTCGCGAGGTCACGACCTGTCGTCCCGAGTACTACCGTTGGGAACAGTGGCTGTTCACGAAGATGTTCGAGAAGGGACTGGTCTATCGCAAGAATTCGGTCGTGAACTGGGACCCGGTCGACCAGACCGTATTGGCCAACGAGCAGGTTATCGACGGGCGCGGCTGGCGCTCCGATGCCCTTGTCGAACGCCGCGAGATTCCGCAGTGGTTCATGAAGACGACGGCGTATGCCGATGAGTTGCTCGATGAGCTCGATCGTATGCCGGGATGGCCGGATTCGGTCAAGACGATGCAGCGCAACTGGATCGGTCGCTCCGAGGGCGTTGAGCTGTCGTTCGACGTCAAGGGCGAGGAAGAACCACTGACGGTCTATACGACCCGGCCCGACACCCTCCTTGGTGTGACCTATATGGCCGTTGCCGCCGAGCACCCTCTCGCGACAAAGGCCGCCGAGATCAATCCCGAAATCGCTGCGTTCATCGAGGAGTGCGTGCAGACGGATGCGGCTGAAGCCACGCTCGAGACCATGGAGAAGAAGGGTATGCCGCTCGGCATTTCGGCGATTCACCCCTTGACGGGTGATGAGGTGCCGTTGTGGGTCGCGAACTTCGTCCTTATGAGCTATGGCACCGGTGCGGTCATGGCCGTGCCTGGACATGACGAGCGCGACTGGGAGTTTGCCAAGAAACACGGTGTACCGATCAAGCAGGTCATTGCGCCGGCTGACGGCAGCGACATCGATATCCAGGAACAGGTATTCGTCGAGAAAGGCGTGCTCGTGAATTCGGGTAAGTACGACGGCATGGATTACGATACGGCGTTCAATGCCATCGCCGACCACTTCGAAGAGACAGGTCGAGGTCGTCGCACCGTCAACTACCGCCTGCGTGACTGGGGCGTTTCGCGGCAGCGCTACTGGGGCGCGCCGATTCCGATCATCTACTGCGACGATTGCGGCGCGGTGCCGGTGCCCGAGGACGACCTGCCTGTCGTGCTGCCCGAGGATGTCACCGTTACGGGCACAGGCTCGCCACTCAAGGACATGCCCGAGTTCGTCAACGTGACTTGTCCAAAGTGTGGCAAGGACGCACGCCGTGAAACCGACACGTTCGACACTTTCGTCGAATCGTCATGGTATTTCGCGCGCTATGCCTGCCCGGATAGCGACAAGGCAATGCTCGACGAGCGCGCCGCCTACTGGACACCCGTTGACCAGTACACGGGCGGTGTCGAGCACGCGATCCTGCACTTGCTCTACTCGCGGTTCTTCCAACGCGTCATGCGTGATGAAGGCCTGACGGATGTGTCCGAACCATTCACGAATCTGCTCACACAGGGAATGGTCCTGAAGGACGGCGCAAAGATGTCCAAAAACAAGGGCAACGTCGTCGACCCGCAGGAACTGATCGAGCGCTACGGTGCCGATACGGTTCGATTGTTCATGATGTTTGCGGCGCCGCCGGAGCAATCGCTTGAGTGGTCCGATGAAGGCGTGCAGGGCAGCTATCGCTTCCTCAAGCGTTTCTGGACCGCCGTGGCTGACCACGCGGAGGCGGGTGCTGTTGAGGCGTTGCAAAAAGACGCTCTCGACGATGGCCAGAAAGCGTTGCGCCGCAAGACGCACCAGACGATTGCCAAGATATCTGACGACCTTGGCCGGCGCTCGAGTTTCAACACGGCCGTTGCCGCGTCGATGGAGCTCATCAACGCGGTCAATAAGTTCGACGATGCGTCCGGGCAGGGCCGTGCGGTCGAGCGCGAAGCGCTCGAATCCGTCGTCTTGATGATGTCGCCGATGACGCCGCATATCTGCCACGCACTCTGGTCTGCGCTGGGTCATGAAACGGCGCTTGTTGATGAGCGCTGGCCGACGTTCGACGAGTCCGCGCTTGAGCTCGATATGATCGAGCTCGTTGTCCAGGTGAACGGCAAGTTGCGCGGTCGCGTGTCGGTGCCTGCCGATGCGAGCAATGATGCAATTGAAGAACTCGCCCTGGGCGACGACAACGTGCAGCGTTTCGTCGAGGACAAACCGGTTCGCAAGGTCATCGTCGTGCCCGGACGTCTGGTCAACGTCGTTGTCTAGAATCGCGATACTGGCGTTCGCCGCGTTGCTTGCAGGCTGTGGCTTCCAGCTGCAGGGGGCGATGACTATGCCGGTCGCGATGGAACGCACCTATATTGCGGCCACGGACAAGCACAGCGCGTTTTATCGCGAACTGCGGGCGTCCCTGCAGGCAGCCGGCGTCGAAGTTGTTGACTCAGCGACCGACGCAACCGCAACGCTCACGATTTCGTACGACGAGACCGATCAGCGTGTCCTGTCGGTGTCGGCGCGAAATGTTCCAACCGAGTATGAGGTCTACTACACAATTCGGTACATGCTCGACGCGCCGACCGAGAATCTGCTCGAAGCCCAGACGCTCACCCTTACGCGCGATTACACGTACGACTCGACGCTGGTGCTTGGCAAGGCGCGCGAAGAAGCGCTCCTGCGCGAAGCGATCGTTGACGATCTCGTGCGTATTGTCCTGAAGCAAATCTCGACACTTTGAACAGTGTTCTTACCGTCGCCGACACAGGCGTCGGCGTGCTTGGCGAGCTCCTGGAGCGGTACGGCCTCGAGCTCGTCCTCGAGCCGCGGGGGGCAGAGATCACGGGTAGTTTCTGGGGCGAATCGGAAGCGGGCGTCGTCGGGCGCAGCGTATTCGTTCGCGAAGACACGCCTGTACATTCCTTCCTGCACGAGACCTGCCACGTCGTCTGCATGGATGAACGACGTCGGGCTGGTCTCGATCGTGACGCGGGTGGGGATGATCTCGAAGAAGCGGCAGTCTGTTACCTGCAGGTTCTGCTGGCCGATTACATTGCGGGTGCGGGTCGCGATCGTCTCATGCAGGACATGGATGCCTGGGGTTACAGTTTCCGGCTTGGGAACACGCGTGACTGGTTCGAAGGCGATGCCGACGATGCGCGAGATTTCCTTTTAAATCATAAGCTTATAGACGACAGCAACATCCCGACATTTGCCCTGCGGGCCTGAGCCTGGGCGGGTGTATAGTTTGGTATGGCCTGGCTGCGCTACCTTGTCTACTTCATAGCGATCGCGTTCGTAACGTGGGCACTGACAGCGCTTGAGCTCGCTTCACCGGGAAGCCTCAGGCTCCACGTCCTCGTCAATCCAACCGATGTGTATGGCACAAGTGAATTCTCGCCCGTCGAGATCATACAGGCGATCGTGCTCCTGGCATGCGGTGGGCTCATGGCCTGGGTTGCGTGGTGTTGCCCGACCCAGCGACCGCTGGCAATTCCGTTTGGCGGGCTGGCACTGGCGTTCCTGATTCGCGAACTCGATTATTTCCTGGATCGATATATCGCAGATAATTTCTGGCAGGTTGTGATTGCCATCACTGGCGCGCTCGTGATCGCGTACACGTATCGCCATCGGCGTCGCTTGCGCATTGCGCTGGCGAGGCTCTGGCCGTCGCCCGGACTGACGTTAATGTTCGCAGGCGCTGTCATCCTGTTTGCGTTTGTGCGCCTCGTCGGTCATGAGCCCCTGTGGATGTCGATTCTCGGTGATGACTACCGGCGAGTCATCAAGCTCGCCATTGAAGAATTCATCGAGCTGGTTGGGTACTTCCTGTGGATGATCGGCACGATCGAATATGCCTTGCAGGCGCGGGCCATCGCATACCGTCCGCCTCAACCGGCGGCGAGACGTCTTCGGGACAAGCGTCGTCAGGATGCGGCTGGCCGCTTCTAGATATCAGAGAATCGTGGGGTTCGGTGCGTCGCCGTAGACCTCTTCTGGATCGAAGACTTTTTCGGTCTCGGTCCACTCGAGATCGACGTGGCCCTCTGCCTGCTTGGTATCGAAGTCGCCGCCCACCGGCACCTTGCGATAGAAACATGAGCGGTACCCGACGTGGCAGCTTGCGCCGCCGGCGACATCGACGCGCAGCCAGACGCAATCCTGGTCGTCATCGATCAGGAGTTCGCGCACCGTTTGCACGAGACCACTCGTCGCGCCCTTGTGCCAGAGCACCTGGCGGCTGCGGCTCCAGTAGTGGGCCTCGCCGGTGGCAATCGTGAGCTGCAGCGCCTCGGCGTTCATGTAGCCCTGCATCAGCACTTCGCCGCTGTCAGCATCGGTCGTGACGACCGTGATCAGGCCGCGGTCGTCGAATTTGGGGGCGAGGTCGTTGCCTTCCTCTACCTGCTCGATTGTCTTGCGGGCTTGAAACTTCACCGGAGCGACAGACATCGTGATATCTCGAAAAAAACGGGGCCCGGAAGAATACCGGGCGTAGCGGTCCCCGGCAATATTGCTATGATTGCGTCCTTTGGCCGACAGACTCGAGACACGATGACCATTCAGCTACACGACACACTGCAGGGCAGGAAGATTCCCTTCGAGCCCCTCGTCGAGGGCCAGGTGACGATGTACCTGTGTGGACCGACGGTCTACAACTTCGCGCATATCGGTAATGCCCGTCCTGCCGTCGTTTTCGACCTGCTGGCGCGCCTCCTCAGGCGCCGGTACACGCTGAAGTTCGCGCGCAACATTACTGACGTCGACGACAAGATCATCGCGGCTTCACTCGAGACCGGTGAGCCGATTGAGGAGATCACGGCCAAGTACGCAAAGATCTACAACGACGATATGGGCGCGCTCGGCGTTCAGCCTCCCGATATCGAGCCCTACGCGACGCAGCACATCGACGTCATGGTTGCGATGATTGCCAGGCTGGTCGAGGACGGACATGCCTACGAAGCCGAGGGCCACGTGCTTTTCGATGTCGAAACGCACCCGAAGTATGGCGAACTTTCGAAACGGGACTTGCGCGAGATGATCGCGGGCTCGCGCGTTGAAGTGGCGCCATACAAAAAGGCCGCACAGGATTTCGTTCTGTGGAAGCCCTCGACCGACGAGCAGCCCGGATGGGATTCGCCCTGGGGCCGCGGCCGGCCGGGCTGGCATATCGAGTGCTCGGCCATGGCTGAGAAACACCTCGGCGAGACGATCGATATCCATGCCGGTGGACAGGACCTCGTCTTCCCGCATCATGAAAACGAGTGCGCCCAGTCGAGCTGCGCGCACGGTGGTGCGCCGATGGCACGCTACTGGCTGCACAACGGTTTCCTCTCGCTCGACCAGACCAAGATGTCGAAATCGCTCGGCAACGTACTGCTGGTCCATGACCTGATCGAAACGATCCCGGGCGAAGTGATTCGCCTCGCGCTGCTGGGCGCGCATTATCGCCAGCCGCTGGACTGGTCCGCCGAGACGATCGAGTCGGCTCGACGCATGCTCGATCGCCTGTACGGCGCGGTGAGAGGAGTCGACGTGTCAGCGGAGGCGTGTGCGGCTGCTGACGTACCGGAAGCCCTGATAGCGGCGCTCGAAGACGACCTCAACACGCCCAAGGCGCTGGCAGAGTTCTTCGCGCTCGCACGCGCGCTGAACAAAGCCAGCGACCCGGCCGAGATTGAGAGCCTTGCCGCACAGATGTTTGCGGCCGGCGACCTGATGGGCATTTTGCAGAACGACCCCGAGGAGTGGTTTGCCGGGCACGTCGAGGGCGACATGCCGGCTGACGAAATCGAGGCGCTCATCGCGAAACGCAATGAGGCGCGCGCGGCGAAGGATTTCCAGGCCGCGGACGCAATTCGCGACCAGCTCAAGGACGCCGGCGTAATCATCGAGGACGGTGCGGGCGGCACAACCTGGCGCCGCGGCGGGTGACAGGGTGAGCAGCGAGGTACGGGCAGCGCAGCAGGAAGTCATCGAGGAGTTTGCGCTCTTCGATGACTGGATGGATCGCTATCAGTACATCATCGATATGGGCAGGCGACTGCCGGAGTTTCCGGACGAGCTACGCATCGACGAGAATCTCATTCGGGGCTGTCAGTCGCAGGTATGGTTCGTCGCTGAGCAACGCGATGGTCGGCTGTACTTCCAGGCGATCAGCGATGCTGCAATCGTCTCGGGTCTGATCGCTATCCTGCTGCGTCTCTACAGCGGTCGCGATCCCAGGGATATTCTCGATTCACCGCCGGATTTCGTCGAAGCGCTGCAGCTGCAGAGCCACCTGAGTCCGACGCGCAGCAACGGTCTCGGTTCGATGCTCGATGCGATACGCCGGTTTGCTGCGGAGGCTGCCGCCTGACATGCCAAACGCGATCAGCCGGGCACTGGCCAAACCGCTGATCTGGCTGGTCCGCTTTTATCGCGTTGCTCTCTCGCCGTGGCTTGGCTTCAACTGCCGCTACCAGCCGACCTGTTCGAGTTACGCGATTGAAGCGCTGCAGGTGCACGGCGTGCTGAAAGGCAGCTGGCTTGCGGCAAAGCGCATTGGCCGATGCCATCCCTGGGGCGGCTCGGGATACGATCCTGTGCCGGGAACGGAAGGGAGGAAAGATGACGCCCGCTAAACTGTTCCAGGCCGTTCTGTATCCGTTGACGTCATCTGCCGTGCTGGTGCCGCTGATCGTGTTCTGGTTGCTGGCGTCGTTCGCGGCGTGGGGCGGATTGCTGGGCCTGTTCCTGTTGGCCTTTGTCCTGATGGCCACGGTTCGCTTCCTGATGATGGTGCTCGAGGCGCGGGCACGTGGCAGAGAACCCGAAACGCCGGGCATCGAGTTCTTCAGTCTGTTCGGCGACGGCTGGAACCTGTTTCCTGCGGCACTGATCGTGCTGTCGGCGTTGCTGATCGATGTGACAGGCGACAATTTCGGTATCGTCGGGGCAACGGTGGTTTCGGTCATCGTATGCGTCGCGTTTCCTGCTTCCCTTGCCGTGCTGGCGATCACGCGTTCGCCACTGCAGAGCATTAATCCGGTAGCCATAGCGAGACTGATCGCTCGCTGCGGTGGCACGCTTTGGATCGCAGTTGCGTTTGGCCAGGTAGCGGGCTGGCTTGCTTTCCTGAGCAACGAACTGCCTTCTCTTCTCGCAAGCTTCGTGCAGATGTACCTGTATTTCGCCTATTTCTCGTTGCTCGGGAGCCTGATCGAGCCCTACAACCTGTTCGAAGAGGTCGGCATTCCCGCGCCGTTGGAAAAAGACGACAATGAGATCAGCGGAGACCTGGAGAAGCACCGTGTTGGCGTCCTCGGTCACGCATACGGGTTTATCAGCCGCGATAATCGGGAAGGAGGTTTCCGACACATTCTTGGCGAGATCGACCGTGACCCCGATCCGGTGCAGGCGTGGGCCTGGTACTTCGGCAAAATGCTGGATTGGGAAAACCAGCAACATGCGCTGTTTTTTGCGCAGCACTATATCCGGGATGCGCTGCAGCACGGTGACGATATCGTGGCGCTGAAGGTGATCATGCGTTGCCGATTAATCGACGAGCGCTTCAAGCCCGCTCGGGAAGACATGCCGGCCGCGATAGAGGCGGCCGAACGCCAGGGAAATACTGAGCTTGCGGCCGTGCTGAACCGCATGTGAGGCGCTACAATACGGTGCATGGATAAACGCCTGCTCACCATCCTGCGCTGCCCTGTGACTCATAAGGGCTTGTCTGTGCTGAGAAAAGACAAGCTCGAGAAGATCAACGCAGCGATCGCCAACGGCGAGATAGAGACGCACGAGGGCGTTCGACTCGAAACGCCGCTCGCCGAGGCACTCATGACCGACGACGGCAAGCGCGTCTACCCGGTGAATGACGGGATCCCGGTGCTGCTCGAAGGCGAATCGATCCATGTGGAGCAGATTGTTTGAAGATTCGCGCCAATCAGCTCTCGTCACACCTCAAGAATTCGCTCGCTCCCTGCTACCTCGTCACCGGTGACGAGCATTTGCTTGTCGCCGAGGCACTGGACGATATCCGCAAGGCCGCACGCGAGGGTGGTTTCAGCACGCGCGAGCTGCACGTTGCGACGACCGGGTTCGACTGGAACCAGCTGACTGCATCGAGCGGCAACATGTCACTGTTCGCCGAGCAGCGCATCGTTGAGCTACGATTGCCGACCGGAAAGCCAGGTCGAACCGGTGGGCAGGCCATTGTCGATCTCGTCGAGCAGGCCGGACCGGAGCTCCTGTTTATCGTGACAGCGCCGAAGCTCGATCGGAGCGCCGCCGCGTCCAAGTGGGCCAAGACCATCGAGGCCAAGGGCGTTGGTCTGCAGATCTGGCCGATAGGCCTTCGCGAACTGCCGGGCTGGATTGCCAATCGCATGCGCCAGGCAGGTTTGCAGCCCGACAGGGACGCTGTCGCCCTGATCGCCGATCGCGTCGAGGGCAACCTGCTGGCCGCTGGTCAGGAAATCGAAAAGCTCCGGCTGTTGCTGGGTGAGGGCAAAGTTACCGCCGAAGACGTCAACGAGGCCGTCGCGAACAGCAGTCGGTACGACGTTTACAAGCTCACCGATGCGGCACTGGCCGGCGATGCGCCGCGCGCGGTGCGTATTCTGGGTGGCCTCAAGGCCGAAGGCGTCCAGCCCGTCATCGTCATGTGGGCGCTGACGCGCGAACTGCGCACGCTGGCGACGCTCGATGACGCGGTTCGCCAGGGTACCGACCTCGGCAGCGCGATGCAGGCGGCGCGCGTCTGGAATAACCGCCAGGGACTTATGCGTTCGTGCATCAGTCGGCACCAGCACGGCGATTTCCACCGCATGCTCAAGGCGAGCGGCCGCGCGGATGCGGCGGCCAAGGGCCAGCGCTATGGCGACCCCTGGCAGATGGCCGCGGACATCGTCGTCGGGATGGCGCGCGCATGAAGCCGATCGGTGTTTTCGGCGGCACGTTCGACCCGATTCACTATGGCCACCTGCGTTCGGCGTTCGAGATGCTACAGGCGCTCGACTTTGAAGAGGTGCGATTTATTCCCTGCAGTGACCCGCCGCACCGCGGCGTTACCTACGCTACTGCAGCGCAGCGTTATCGCCTCGTCGAGGTGGCAATAGCAGAGCAACCGGGCTTTGTGGCCGATGACCGTGAACTCGAGCGCGGCGGGCCTTCCTACACGGTCGACACACTGGCGACGCTGCGCACGGAATTTCCGGACCGCTCGCTGGGTCTCATTGTAGGAATGGACGCATTCCTCGGGTTGCCGGACTGGTATCGATGGGATGAGATTCTCGACACGGCACACATCGTTGTCGCGCATCGACCGGGATGGAAAGCCCCCGACATCGGCGTACTCGGTGACATGATCAGTGAGCATGGGACGCACCGCGTCAGCGATCTGCACGAGACCACACACGGACGAGTCCATATACACGCGGTGACGCAGCTTGAAATTGCGTCGACCGAGATAAGAGATTTGATCGCCGCCGGGCGGGACCCGCGCTTCCTGATGCCCGATGCGGTACGCGACGAGATTCTTGAATTGGGACTTTATAAAGGAGAATGACGCTTGATGAACTGCGAGAGCCACGCATGAACAGCGAGACTTTGACCGACCTCGTCGTCGACGCGCTCGACGACGTCAAGGCCAAGGACATTGTGCGCCTCGATGTCCGCGACATGACCACGGTCACGGATTACATGGTCGTTGCGAGCGGCACGTCGAATCGGCACGTCAAGGCGCTGGTCGACAACGTCGCCGAGAAGGCCAAGGAAGCCGGACACCGGGCGATCGGTATCGAGGGCGAAGAGGGCGGCGAGTGGGTCCTGCTGGATCTGCAAGACACGCTCGTCCACGTCATGCTGCCCAAAGTGCGTGAGTTCTATAACCTGGAGAAGCTCTGGTCGATTTCCCCGACAGGGGATGCGACGGCCACCGACGGTTAAGTCGTGCACATTCGACTACTGGCCGTTGGCGATCGCCAGCCGTCGTGGGTGGACGAGGCCTTCGGCGCTTACACAACGCGCCTGCCGCGTGAGTGGAAGTTCCGGCTCGATCTGATCCCGACGGTGCGCCGCCAGAAAAACGACAAGTCCGCTCGGGCAATGGAGGCAGAGGGCGAATTGATCCTCTCGAAGCTCCAGCCTGCAGAGCAAGTCATATTGCTCGACGAACGTGGGCGACAGCTCGACAGCAAGGGTCTGGCCGGCAAACTGTCAGACTGGCAGACCGACGGCCGGGACCTCTGTTTCGTGATCGGTGGCCCCGATGGCTTATCTGACGCGTGCAAGCAGCGCGCACATTTCTCCTGGTCGCTGTCGAAGCTGACGTTGCCGCACGGGCTGGCGCGTGTGCTGTTCGCCGAGCAGCTCTATCGCGCATGGTCACTGCAAACCGGCCATCCGTATCATCGCGCGTGATTGACCCACATGAACGCCACTTCCGAACTGTTGCTTGCCTCAACGTCGCCGCGTCGTCGCGAAATCCTCAGCGCGTTGCGGTTGGAATTCGATGTCTGCCATGTGGACATCGACGAGACGCCGCTGCCGGCAGAGTCCGCCGAGGCGATGGTGCTGCGGCTTGCCTCGGCGAAAGTCGAAGCCGCTGATAGAGGTCCGGCGACGCTGGTACTTGGCGCCGATACAGCAGTGGTCATCGGTGACCAGATACTGGGCAAGCCCGTCGACGAAGCGGACTGCCTGGCGATGCTCGACATGCTTTCCGGCCGGCCTCATCGCGTGGTGACCGGCGTTGCGTTGCACACACCCGCAGGGACTGAAACTGCCGTGTCCACGACCGATGTGTATTTTCGCGAAATCGGTCGCGACGAAGCGCTCGCTTACTGGCAAAGTGGGGAGCCCTGCGACAAGGCGGGCGCCTACGCCATTCAGGGCCTGGGTGGCGCATTTGTTACACGGATCGACGGAAGCTACTCCGGCGTAGTCGGACTGCCCGTTTTCGAGACCTTACAGCTGCTCAGCGCGGCAGGTCTCACAGTTCTGGCAAGCGACAAACAATGACCGACGAGTCCCTCAAAGAGGAAATCCTGATCAACGTCACGCCGAGCGAAGTGCGGGCGGCACTGCTCGAGAACGGAGTGCTGCAGGAGGTCTACGTTGAGCGGGCTGCGCGCCGCGGGTTGATCAGCAATATCTACAAAGGTCGCGTTCTGCGCGTGCTGCCAGGTATGCAGGCCGCGTTCATCGACATCGGCCTCGAAAGAACGGCATTCCTGCATGCCTCCGACATTGCTCGCAACGGCGGCGGGGAAAATGGCGAGGACGTTCCCAATATCCGCGACCTCGTGCGTGAGGGCGAGGACATCATGGTGCAGGTCGTCAAGGACCCGCTCGGGAACAAGGGCGCAAGACTCACGACCTATATCACGCTGCCATCCCGCCACCTCGTGTTGCTGCCGCGCAGCAACACGGTCGGCATCTCGGCGCGCATTGAAGACGAAGAGGAGCGCGAGCGCCTGCGATTGATCGTCGAGGAGATGCTCGCCGAGCGGGATCTCGCCTGTGGCGCGATCGTCCGCACCGTCGCAGAGGGCATGGAGCGCGACGCGCTTGAATCCGACCTGCGATATTCCCTCAAATTATGGGATGTCGTTCAGGAACGGTGCAGCAAGCGTTCGGCAAAATCATTGGTACACGAGGACCTGTCACTGCCGCTGCGCGTTCTGAGGGACATGGTAACGGCGGACGTGGAACGGGTGCTCGTCGATTCGCAAAGCGATTACGAGGCAATGCTGGAATTTGGCGAAACCTACCTGCCCGATACGAGCCCGGCGATCGAGCTGTATAAGCGCCGCCGGCCGATCTTCGACCTGCACGGCATAGAGGACGAGATTCACCGCTCGCTGGACCGCAACATACCGCTGAAGTCGGGTGGGTATCTCATCTTCGACCAGACTGAAGCTATGACGACGATCGACGTCAATACCGGCGGCTATGTCGGGCACCGCAACCTCGAGGAGACTATCTACCGGACGAACCTCGAGGCGGCAGTAGCTATCGCACGCCAACTGCGGCTACGCAACCTCGGTGGCATCATCATCATCGACTTCATCGATATGGAAGAGGCGGACCATCGCAGCAACGTCCTGCAGGTCCTCGAGCAGGCGCTGTCACGCGATCACGCGCGCCACCAGATTACCCCGGTGTCACCGCTTGGCCTGGTTGAGATGACCCGCAAACGGAGCCGCGAGAGTCTGCAGCACGTTCTGTGCGAGGACTGTCCGTCGTGCGACGGTCGAGGTTTTGTCATGACCGCAGAGACGGTCTGCTTCGAGGTCTTTCGCGAGATCATCCGGCAGGCGCGACAGTTCGAATTCGACGAGGTTATGGTGCTCGCCAACGAGGGCGTCATCGAACTGTTGCTGGACGAACAGGCCGACAGTCTAGCGGAACTCGAAGAGCAGACAGGCAAGTCGATTCGTTTGCAGACCGAGTCCCTGTACCAGCAGGACCAGTTCGATGTGGTGCTGATGTAGGCGACCGATGCGATGAAGAGCCTCCTCCAGAAACTGCTGAAGATCGTCGCTTACTCCGCGGCTGCGGTCGTTATTCTGCTCGCCATCGCCGTCGGGCTATTCCGCCTGTTCCTGCCGCGGCTGCCCGAGTACCAGGAGGAGATCAAGACCTGGGCAAGTGAAGCGATCGGTATGCACGTCGAGTTCTCGGGCATGGACGCGCGCTGGGGCCTCAGTGGACCGGAATTGGAATTCTACGATACTGAGCTGGTTCGCCCCGACAATAACAAGCGAGCGATCGCGGCCGAAGTAGTAAGCGTTGGTATCTCGCTGACGAACCTGATCTTCGATCGTTCGTTCGTTGTTGACCGCGTCGCGATCCAGGACACGGCGATCGAGGTCCGCCAGCTCGACGATGGTGGCTGGTGGATCCAGGGCACGGAGCCAGGCGATCTGAACCGCGCACAGGGCGATGGACCACAACGCCTGCTCGATATGGAAATCGTGGGTGAGGATATCGAGATTCGCTTCCTGCAACCCGGCGACCAGCGACCGCGGCGTTTCCAGGTACGCAGCGCTCAGGTCAGCATCGACGAGAGGCGTATCGCGTTCGATGCGGACGTGAGGCTGCCCGACGATCTTGGCCGTCAGATGGCCGTGTCGGCAACCCAGGTTCTTAGCCTGCCGCCGGAAGAGCGTGGATGGGACGTCTCACTCGAGATGGATGACGTCGATCTCGCTGGCTGGTCGGACTTGCAATGGGCGACGGAACGGGAGATCTATTCCGGCCAGGGCGATCTGGACCTGGCGCTCGTAGTTAACGGCCGCAAAGTGCGCAGCGCCGCGGCCGAAATTGATTTTGAGGACGTTGTGCTCGAAGAGGGCCAGCCATTCGACGTCGCAGGCCGTCTCGAACTCGATCTTGCCGATGATGGCTGGCTGGCGGCGGCCGAGGAATTCACCCTGACCACGACTGAGCACGAGTGGCCGGAGACCTCCATTCGTGTCGAGGCGAGCACCGATAGCGAAGGTGCGATTTCGATCCTCGACGTGCGCGCGTCCTACCTGCATCTTGCAGACGCAGCGATGGCGATGCCGTTGCTCACGCCGGAGCAGAGATCGCAACTGGATGCTTTCAGCCCAAGCGGTGTGGTTCGCGACCTCGATGCGACGTTCTCCAACCTGAATGCCGACAACCGGTATTTCGAGCTGTCTGTGGATCTCGAGGACGTTGGTTTTGCTGCGGGCGAGAAGCGTCCCGGCGTGCGTGGTTTCACGGGACGCGTTCGCGGCGACCTGAGTGGCGGGCGGATCGAGATCGACGCGGCCAACATGTCGCTCGACCTGCCGGCTGTCATGACCACGGCGATTCCTATCGAGACACTGCAGGGCATGCTGATCTGGCGCAGCAGCGGTGAGTTGACGCGACTGACGACCGACAGCGTCTATCTGCTGTCGCCGGTTATGGAAATGCGTGGCAGCGGCGAGCTGTCTCTGTATGCGGATCGGCCGGCGCCTGAAATCGACTTCAATGGGAGCTACAGCATCGGCGATGTCTCGCAGGTGTATCCGTACCTGCCGCACAAGATCATGAAGCCCAAGCTGCGCAACTGGTTCGAGACCGCGCTTGTTGCAGGCACTATCCCACGCGGAACAGTACGCATGCGCGGGCCCGTCGACAAGAATTTCTTCAAGGGGGATGACGGCCGTTTGCTGGTCGAGGGCTCAGTGCGCGGGCTAACGATGAAGTTTCAGCCGCAGTGGCCGGCCATTGTTCGCGGCGATGTCGAAGTCGTATTGGATCACAGGCGGCTTTATTCCGTTCGCAATCGCGTGGCGACGGCCGGCAATATCGCGGTCGACTCGCACGTTGAGATCGCCAATCTGCGCGAGGGCGTTCTGACCATCAAGGCCCTGACGACCGGCACCCTCGAGACGTTCAGGCAGTACGGCCTGCAAAGCCCGCTCAACAACCTGATGGGCGGTAATCTCGAGCGGCTCACGATGGACGGCGATGCGTCGTTCCAGTTTGACCTGATGGTGCCGCTCAAGCGCGCGAAAGAAACCACGATCAACGGCGTCCTGCGCAGCAACAATGGCTCGCTCGTAATCGAGGGTTTCCCGGCGCCGCTCGAGGACCTGATTGGTGAGGTACAGGTTACGCGCGACACGCTCACCAGCGAGAATCTCGGTGCGCGCTTTCTTGGCGAGGACATCAGCATCCGACTGGGCCCGAACGACGACCCGCGAGTGTTCACGGTAGCCAGCGCAACCGGCGTTGCAACTGCCGAGGCTGTCGTCAACGAGCTTGGTCTGCCCCTCGAAGGCATCATCGAGGGTGCGACGCCCTACGAGGCGCGCATCCTGTTCCCGCGCGGCAAGCAGGAACCAAAGCAACCACTGACCGTCGAGGTCGATTCAGACCTCGAGGGTCTTGCGTTACAACTTCCCGATCCCGTGGGCAAGGCGGCCGACGAACTACTGCCGCTGCGCGGCGATCTACGATTCGTGCCGGACGTCGATGTGCTGGAGACCACGGGCATGGCAGGGGATCAGATTGCCTGGCAGGCCGCCTTCAACAAGCCCGAGAACGATGCCTGGGACTTCGATCGTGGCGTCATCACGCTTGGCGAAGCGGCTGTCGAACCTGCTGAAACGCGAGGTTTGCACATCCGAGGCAACACGACGACTGTGCGCCTCGAAGACTGGCTGAATCTCTCGCGAAGCGGTGCCGAGGAGATCGGCGCTGCTGATCGCATCCGCTCCATCGAACTCGTCGTCGATGACCTGTTCGCGGTCGGACAGCATCTCAAAGGGCATTACGTCAGGCTCGACCGAAGTGCGCGCGACTGGTTGGTGCAGATCGAGGGCGAGAACATCGTTGGTTCGGTATTCGTGCCGTATGATTTCGATGCCGATCGAGCGATGGTCATCGAGGCACAGCGTATGCGCTTGCCCGGTGACGAGGTATCGCCAGAGAGCGTATCCACGCTTGACCCGCGCAGCCTGCCGCCGATCACACTGGTTGCTGAAGAGTTTGCGCTCGGCGATCGCAACCTTGGGAGCGTGGAGGCTGTACTCAATCGCACGGAGTTCGGCCTGGAGAGCGAGACGCTGATTGCGAAAGACGAAACCTTCGAAATTGTCGGCGACGGTCGCTGGGTGGCCGACGAGAATGAGGAACTCGGCAGTCGTACCTACCTGACGGCCACGCTGACGAGTCTCGACGTGCGCACGACGCTGTCCCGTCTCGACTTTGCCCAGGGCATCAGTGGCAAGTCGATGGGATTGTTGTTTGACCTGAGCTGGGGAGGCGGCCCCCGCGCGAACTTCCTTGATGTGCTTGACGGCGAGGTACAGCTGCGACTCGAGAACGGCTCGCTCGAGGAAGTCGAACCCGGAGCCGGGCGCGTGCTCGGTCTGGTCAGTTTCGTTGCCCTGCCGCGACGCTTGTCGCTCGATTTCCGAGATGTGTTCAGCAAGGGTTTCCGCTACGACACCATCGCCGGTACGTTCAATGTCGAGGACGGCATTGCGAAGACTTGCGACATGTTCATGGAGGGAACCGCGGCCGACATCGGTATCGTCGGCCAGGTGAATATGGCAACCGCCGAATACGAACAGGGCGCAGTCATCAGTGCCAAGGTCGGCAATACATTGCCGATTGTCGGTGCCGTTGTCGGCGGACCGCCGGGCGCTGCGGCCATGCTTATTTTCTCGCAGATCTTCAAGAAACCGCTGCAGGAAGTTGGCCAGGTCTTCTATGGCATCAGTGGTCCCTGGGAAGAGCCCGTGATCGAATCGGTAGGCTCCGACGGCTTCGTTCGCTACGGCGAACTTGCAGGATGCCTGCCAGTCGAAGAGCAACAGTGATATGCGTGTAGCTGCGATACAGATGAACAGCGGACCGGAGGTGCCGGCCAATCTCGAGCTCGCCGGCAAGCTGCTCGGCGAGGCGGCAGCCGATGGCTGCACGCTCGCCGTGCTCCCGGAGAACTTCGCCCTGATGCCCGAACGGGGCAAGGACAAGGCGACAGTGGCTGAGGAAGAGGGCGATGGGCCAATTCAGGACTTCCTGTCGCGCACGGCGGCGCAGCATGGTCTGTGGATCATTGCAGGAAGTATGCCGTTAGTCTCACCCGAGATCGCCAACGGACGTGTTTATGGTGCGTGCCCGGTCTACGATGCGGGCGGCGTGCAGCAGGCCGTGTACCGGAAGATTCACCTGTTCGATGTGGACCTCGTTGAGAAGCAGGAGTCTTACCGCGAATCGGATTCAATGTACCCGGGCGAGGACGTCGTCGCCGTTGATACGCCAATAGGTCGGGTCGGACTAACGATCTGCTACGACTTGAGGTTCCCCGAGATGTTTCGGCGGCTCGTCGACGATGGGGCGACTGTCTTCACAGTACCTGCTGCATTTACCGTGACCACCGGAGCCGCGCACTGGCACACGTTGCAGCGTGCCCGCGCCATCGAAAATCTGGCATATGTGATCGCGCCGGGGCAATATGGCCTGCATCCCGATAATCGTTCGACGTACGGGCATTCGCTGATCTGTGACCCATGGGGTCGGGTCCTTGCCGAGTCGGCAGAGGGTGACTGCGTGGTTGCTGCAGACATCGATCCGGAGCTGCCGGCGCGCCTGCGCAGTGAATTTCCCGCACTGTCCAATCGTCGACTGAAATAAAAGACCACCGAAAGAAACGCCATTGAGTAACACAACCAACACTTCCCTCGACGCGGTCATGCACCGCGTACTCGAGCCAGCCGGGCTCTCGGAGCTGCAGCTCTCCAGAACGCTGGGCTCAGTCATGTCAGGCGGCGTCGATTACGCCGATCTGTATTTCCAGGTCAGCCGCCAGGAAAGCTGGACCCTCGAGGACGGCATCATTCGCGAAGGCAGCTTCAGCCTCGACCAGGGCGTTGGTGTGCGTGCAAACAGCGGCGAGAAGACCGGCTTCGCGTATTCGGACGAATTCGTGTTGCCAGCCCTGCAATCCGCGGCCAGCGCGGCGCGGGCAATCGTCCGCCAGGGGCAGGAGAACACCGTCCAGGCCTGGCAGCGCGATCAGGCTGCTGCGTTGTATTCGTCGTCGGACCCGACGACGAGCATCAGCGATGAACAGAAGACGCGTCTGCTGCTCGAGCTCGACGCCGCGACGCGTGCGCTCGACAAGCGCGTCGAGCAGGTCATCATCAGCCTGGCCAGTAGCCAGGACCTCGTGCTCGTTGCGGCATCGGACGGTACGATGGCGGCCGACGTCAGGCCGCTCGTGCGTCTCAACGTTAGCGTCATCATGGAGCAGGACGGCCAGCGGGAGCAGGGTTATGCCGGTGGCGGCGCACGCGCCGATCTCAACTACTTTATCGATGGCGATCTGCCCATGGGCTTTGCGCGCGAGGCCGTACGTCAGGCCGCGGTGCAGTTTGAGGCGCAACCGGCACCTGCGGGCACGATGCCTGTAGTACTTGGTAACGGCTGGCCCGGCATCCTGTTGCACGAAGCGGTTGGCCACGGACTTGAGGGTGACTTCAATCGCAAGGGGGTTTCCGCGTTCAGTGGCAAAGTCGGCCAGAAGGTCGCTTCCGAGCACTGCACGATTGTCGACGATGGGACGATCGAGAATCGCCGTGGTTCCCTGACCGTCGACGACGAAGGTACCGGCACCCAGAACACGTTGCTCGTCGAGAACGGCATTCTGCGCGGCTACATGCAGGACAAGCTCAACGCGCGCTTAATGGGCGTAACGCCGACTGGCAATGGCCGCCGAGAGTCGTTTGCACACGTACCGATGCCGCGAATGACCAACACCTGCATGCTGGCAGGAATCCACGAGCCCGAAGAGATCATTGCCTCAGTCGATAAGGGTATTTATGCACCCAACTTCGGCGGTGGGCAGGTGGACATTACCTCGGGGAAATTCGTGTTCTCTGCCAGTGAGGCCTACCTGATCGAAAACGGTAAGCTGGGCGCGCCGGTCAAGGGCGCCATGCTGATCGGTGACGGTCCCGAAGCGCTGCACAAGATCTCGATGGTCGGCAACGACCTCGAACTCGATACCGGCGTAGGGACCTGCGGCAAGGAGGGCCAGTCGGTCCCGGTCGGGGTTGGTCAGCCGACGCTCAAGATCGATGAATTGACGGTCGGCGGCACCGCCTGATTTCACATAAGTCGTAAAATTTCGAGTTCACACGCCACAGTGTGAGGTGCCTCACTTCATTCAACATATGGCTGCAGTAAAGTCTCTGCATCTCACGGAGGGATTGACAATGGCATTCGAAAGTACAATTACAGAAAAGGACATGGACGCGAACTCGCAGCAATTTGTGCAGAGTTTCCGAGACGATGCCGGTGACCAGGAACCCGATTTGGCCGTTGACGGCCTGTCGCCGTCGATTCTCTCGCGCATTCTGGGCATCTTCGGCGTCGGCCACTAGCCTCAGCGGCGGGCCGAGAGCCCGCAAAGTCAGGGACTTGCACGTATAGACCCGGCCTTTGGCCGGGTTTCTTGCGTTTCGAGGTTTTGACAAGTGCCCCGCGCTATGGAGAATGAATCGGCCACGGAGCAAAAAACGATAACGATATGTGGGTCTCGAAGCCGATTTACGAAAGTCTGCCGTACTTCTACCTGCTGGCCGGAGCGATCTCGCTGGGTGCGTCGATGTACCTGGACCACGGTTACTGGCCCACCGCCTGCTTCATTCTGGGGTTGATTTGCCTGGTCGCCGGACTCGTGGTGCTTCTCAAGCGTCGCGATTATCGGGAGACTGACCGGCGCGTCGGCCAGCGACAAGACTACTAGAGCAGCGGCCTAACTTTCAGGCCGTTTCCTGTTCGTCAACGTTCTCGTCGTCCTGGACCGAGTCTTCGTCGTCGTCCTCGAGCTGGTCCTCGATGAACTCGTCGGCCTGGCGCAGGTCGCGGTAAACAAGCTCATGCACGCCCAGTGAGATGACATCGCCGTCACGCAGGCGATACTTCTTGATCTGCTTTTCACCCAGGAACACGCCATTCGTGCTGTTGAGGTCTTCGATGACGGCACCGTCATCGTCACTGATCAGCTGGGCGTGGTGGCGGCTGACAAACTTGCTCTTGATGTAGACCTCATTGTCGGGCGAGCGGCCGATGATGATGCGCCCGGGTGGGAAAGACTGCTCCGATACTACGGCTCCCTCAGAGTGAACCTCGAGACGTGTGACATTGCCATCCTGCTCGCGGTCCTGGATCTGCTGCAGTTTCTGGTGGATACCCGTTGTGCTCTCGTGCTCCTCCCAGTTCAGCTCGGCAACGGCAGCCATGACGTCGTCGTGGCTTACGCCAGTCTTCTCGTCCGCAAATGCGCACAACAGCGCCGTATCGCACAGTGTGTTAATGAGTCGAGGCACGCCACCCGTGTATTTGTGAATGATGTCGAACGAGTCGTCACCGAACAGGCCTCTATCGGGCGCGCCGGCCACCTGGAGCCGATGCTCGATGTACTCGCGCATCTCGTGCCGGTCGAGCGGTCCGATGTGAAACCGCAGGCGCACGCGCTGTACGAGCTGCTTGAGGCTTGGCGAATCGAGTGTGTCGCGCAGTTCCGGCTGACCGGCCAGGATGATGCGCAGCACCTTTTCCTTGTGTGTCTCGATACCCGACATCAGGCGTATTTCTTCGAGTACCTTGCGGGACAGATTCTGCGCCTCGTCGACAATGAGCACGACCTTCTTGCCGTTCGAGTACTGCTCGATCAGGTACATGTTGAGCATGTCGAGCAGCTCGACCTTGCGCTTGTTGAATGGCTTGAAGCCAAATTCGGTAAGCACGGCCTGCAGGAACTGGGTCGGCGTCAGCTGGGTCTGGGAGACCACTGCGTAGACGACATCGTCTTCGAGCTCCGACAGAAACGATTGCAGCAAGGTCGTCTTGCCCGAACCGATCTCGCCGGTTATGACAACAAAGCCGTCCGCGAGCCAGATGGTCGATTCCATGTAGGCTTTGGCACGGGCGTGTTGCTTGCTCCAGTAGAGGAACTCTGGGTCCGGCGTCAGCCGAAACGGTTGCTCCTGCAAATTGAAATGCTCGAGGTACGACATACTGAATCGAGTGTACCTGCTTTTGGCGCCCCCGGGCTATGCCGCGTTCCCGGCTCAGCACGAGGACTGCGTCACAATCCGATAGACAGTGTCGAGAAATTTGTCACGTTCGGCGGGGGCCTCGCCGATCACGGTAATGTGCCCAAGTTTGCGGCCGGGGCGTGGCGATTTGCCATAGTCATGGACGTGAGTTTCATCGATTTCCAGTGCGGCAGCCGGGATGTCCCCGATCAGGTTGACCATACCTGCATGACCGACGCTTGCCGTCGAGCCAAGCGGGCGATTGAGGATCGCACGCAGGTGGTTCTCGAACTGGCTGGTCGCAGAACCCTCGATCGACCAGTGGCCGGAATTATGGACGCGTGGCGCGAACTCGTTGGCCAGCAATTCGTCGCCGCATACAAACAGTTCCAGCGCGAGTGTGCCGACATAGTCGAGGTGCTCGAGCATGGTTCGAACATACTGTTCGGCGGTTTCGGCAAGCGCTGGCGCGTCCACCGGCGATCTCGAGGTCCGCAATATGCCGCCCTCGTGAACGTTGTGGCTAAGCGGATAGATGACGATGTCGCCATCCACATTGCGCACGCCGATACAGGAGACTTCGTAGTCGAACGGGACCCATTGCTCGGCGATCAGGTCGTTCCCACCCAGGGTTTGCCAGGCCGTGTCGATATCAGCCTGCTCACGAAGGACGAACTGGCCTTTGCCGTCATAGCCGAGGCGTCGTGTTTTGATGACGAGCGGCAGGCCGAGTTTGTCGACCGCGGCGTCCAGATCATTGCGAGTATCAATCACATGGTAGCCCGGCAACGGGATACCGAGCCGGTCGAACAGCTTCTTTTCGGCGAGCCTGTCCTGGGAGTGCTGCAGCGCACCGGCAGGCGGGTAGATTGCGACTTTGTCCTCGATCCGATGTAACGCCTCGACGGGCACGTTCTCGAATTCGTAGGTCACAACGTCGCAGGTGGCCGCGAGTTCTGAGAGGGCCATAGTATCGTCAAACGGTCGCTGGATGACGTGGCCACAAGCTGCCGCCGGTGGTTGATCAGACGGATCGAGGAATACGCACTCAACGCCGAGATCGCGAGCGGCGAATCCGAGCATCTGGCCGAGTTGGCCGGCGCCTATGATGCCAATGCGCACAGGACTACTTGCGAGGGTCGCTATCGGCCAGGACCTTGTCGGTCTGGTTCTTGCGGAACATGTCGAGCGCCTCGGCAACGGCGGCGTCGTTGTTGGCGAGTATGGCAGCGGCAAGCAGGGCAGCGTTAACAGCGCCGGCCCGGCCAATGGCCATGCTGCCGACCGGGATACCGGCAGGCATCTGGGCAATCGACAGTAGTGAATCCATGCCGCTCAACGCTTTCGACTGCACCGGCACACCAAGCACGGGAACTCGCGTTTTCGATGCTGCCATGCCAGGCAGGTGCGCAGCGCCGCCAGCGCCCGCGATGATGACCTTGAGACCGCGCTCGACCGCAGAACCGGCGTACTCGAACAGCAGGTCCGGCGTACGGTGCGCGGACACTACCTTGACCTCATAGGAAACGCCAAGCTCATCCAGCGTTTCACTGGCATGGCGCATCGTCTCCCAGTCGGAGCGCGAGCCCATGATGATGCCGACATCATTACTCATTGTAGATTCCTGGCAAACACTTTCACTTGCGGCGCAGGCGTTCGAGCGCCTGGCGAATCGGTTCCGGATCGTCTAGTCGTCCCATCAGTTTACCGATGTACTGCTTCTGGCGCCGCAATGCGCCGTGTTTCTTCATGCGGCGCGCCTCGTGAACGGCCTCGAGCAGATCCTCGTCGAGCGGCACAGTCGCCAGGTCAGTCTCACGTAGCATGATCAGCTCCTCACCGAGCTTTTGCAGGGCGAGATAGGCGCGTTTCCGCGCGCTTTTGCTGGGCTTTGTTTCGTCCACCGGCTAAAGTACCTTCCGCGGTCCACCCGCGATCCGGGGGGCGCAGTCTACCACGCAAGGAACACATCGAAACATGGGAACACTCGCGAAACGCGAATCGCTGGGGCGCGACGAGCTGGAGAAGCTGGTCACGCTGGCGCTTGATGAGGCGAAATCGCTTGGCGTGGACCAGGCGGAGGTCGCCGCCAGCCAGGACATCGGTCTGTCGGCAACGGCTCGTCTCGGTGAGGTTGAGAGCCTTGAGTACACGAATGACCGTGGCATCGGCATTACCGTGTACAAAGACTCGCGCAAGGGTAACGCCAGCACATCAGACATCACGGAAGCGGCTATTCGCGAGGCGGTAACCAAGGCGTGCTCATTTGCGGAACTGACCGCGGCTGACGAGTTTGCCGGGCTCGCCGAGGCCGACCTGATGTGTACCGACATCAAGGATCTGGATCTCGATCACCCTTGGGACCTCGATGCCGATGCGGCTATCGCGCTTGCGATCGACTGCGAGAATGCCGGCCGTGCGGTCGATACGAAGATCAGTAATTCCGAGGGTGCAACCGTTGCGACGAATCGCGGCGTCCGTGCCTACGGCAATTCCCACGGTTTCGTCGGCAGCTATGCCCGTACCAGTCACAGTATCACTTGCGTCCTGCTCGCCGACGCCGACGGTGTCATGGAGCGCGATTATCACTATACGTCGGTGCGCTGCGCTGATGATCTGGAAGAGGCGTCACACGTCGGGCAGCTGGCCGGTGAGAAGACGGTGCGGCGGCTTGGCGCGCGCAAGATCAAGACGACCCGCGCACCGGTGCTTTTCGTCCCCGAGCTCGCAAGAGGATTCATCGGTCACGCGATGAGCGCAATCGCGGGTGGCGCACAGTACCGACGTGCCTCATTCCTGCTCGACGCAGCGGGCGAAAAACTGTTCCCGGATTTCATGAGCATCCACGAACGACCGCACTTACCTCGCGGAATGGCCAGCGCGCCCTACGACAGCGAGGGTGTTACGACCTACGACCGCGATATCGTCACCGACGGCGTGCTGCAGGGATATATCCTGAGCAGTTACTCCGCACGTCGACTTGGCCTGGCAAGCACAGCCAATGCAGGTGGCGCCCAGAACCTGATCGTGCCAGGCGGCGGTAAAGGCAAGAATGAACTGATTCGCGAGATGGGCACAGGGTTCCTCGTGGAGGAACTGATCGGTCATGGCGTCAACGGCGTCACGGGAGATTACTCGCGGGGTGCTGTCGGCCATTGGGTCGAGAACGGCGAGATACAGCATCCAGTTCACGAGGTGACGATTGCCGGCAATCTGCGCGAGCTCTACCCGCGCATCGCCGCTGTTGGCGACGACCAGGACGTGCGCAGTGGCATACGCTGTGGGTCGATCCTCGTCGAGGAAATGACCATCGCAGGCGCATAATCTGATTGGTTTTCGACGAGGAACGCAATGAGCGAGAAGATTAGGCTGGAAGACTTCGCTGCGCTTGCAAACACGATCAAACCGATCCTCGAGAATCATGACATTCCCGAGCAATACCACTATTCGATCATTTCCGATGTCATTTTCGAGTTTGCGAATCTCGTCGATACAAAGACCGGAACGAGTTTTCACGAGTCCATTTATGCGCTGCTGGAGGAGCAGGCCGAGGCCCTGAGCACGGCCGGAGCGGCGCGTATACCCGTCACAGAAGTTGAAATCGAGTTTGGCAACGGCGATATCCTTGAAGCCAACGTGCCGGATACGCAACTCGAGGACGAGACGCAAATGCGGCTGCAACTCGAATTCACGCTGACACTTAGAGATATCGACGAGATCGACAAAGATATCGATGTGGCGCGCCGTTTCAGCGATATGATCGCCAGTAAGAAGGGCGTCCGCGAACTTCGGATCCTGCCGGGCAAGGAACCGGATGCAAACGCGTGGGTAACGGTCGACGCGTTCGAGGAGTCGATGGACGAGCTGATCGCCTGTGTACGCAAGGTGGCCGGTTGATGCTTATCCAGCACTACTGGGCGGCAGGCGGAATACGCAGGTTCGATCCGTATACCGGTGCCGTATCCATGCGGCGCCATTCCGGCGAGCCAAGTGTCTGGGGGGTTGCCTGGAAACAGCGCGGGCGCTGGTTTGTGCTCTGGCACGATGGTGAGTCGCTGATACTGCAGCGAGGAACGTTACGCTGGCGTCTTGATAACAACGTTTCGCTCGAGGTCACCGGTAGCGTGCGCCGCACCTTCCGGGTCCGGCGAGAAGGACTGATCGAATTCGAGTTCAGCTACTGGTTCAGGGGCGCGATCTGGGCGCATTTCGACCCCACCTACGACGTACTCGAGGAGGAGGCCGATGATTTCTTCTTCTATTCGACCAGCATGTGGAAATACTGGAAAGACCTCAGCGCCGATGACTTCCTCGCCAACCTGGCCAAGTACGACTAGGCGCTCAGTCTCTCTTCAATCTGGCTCCCGGCGGCCGCCGGAATCTTCGATATGGCTCTTTCGGTCATTGCAGCGATCGTGAGCGACGGATTCACGCCCGGATTGGCGGGCATCACGGAACCATCACAAACGTACAGGTTCTGGTAGCCGAACAGTCGATGTTCGCTGTCGACGACACCGCTCGAGGCGTCGCGACCGATCGTTGCACCGCCAAGGATATGCGCGGTGGCGGGGATATTCGCCGTCGCCTCGAGAATACAGCTCTGCGGAATACCGCCATGCTTTTCCGCAAGCCATTCCGCAGCCTTGTTGCCGGCGTCGATATAGGTCGGGTTCGGCATGGCCGAGTCCTGGTCCGTGGACAGGCGTACGCCGCGAGAGAACCAGCGGGGCTTCGCCCGGAATCGCAGCGCATTGTCGAGGCTTTGCATGACAAGCAGGATGATCGTTCGCCGCGACCAGCCGAACGGCCAGAACGACTTGATGAAATCGATCGGGTGTCGCAGAACATTGCGCAGGAACACAAACCCGCGAGTCCAGCGCGTGCCGTCGCCGGTCAGCACGGTCAGCAGGAAACTCATCGCGTCGCCTTTCTCACCGTAGGTGACGACCTCGATATGCGTGTCATCGTCCGTGTGGATACTCGAGCTGATCGCGACGGTGTTCCAGAGGTTCATCGAGTCGTCGGGCATGCGTACCGCGAGTATCGACTCGCTGTTCGTACGTACGAGGCGACCGAGCCGGTCGCTGATCTTCGGCAGCGAGCCGCGGTGTTTGCATCGCGCGAGCAGTTCGTTGGTGCCCAGTGCGCCGGCCGAAACGATAACGTTCTTCGCTGTCAGCGTGCGTTTGCCACCACCGAACAATCCCGGCGAACCGGCATGGATCCGGTAACCGTCGCTGCCGTCGCCGCTGCCGAGCGGCTCGATGTCCCTGACCTTGAGGTTGGGCAGAACCTCGGCGCCGGCCTGCTCGGCGAACCACAGGTAATTCTTGTTCAGCGTGTTCTTGGCGCCGACGCGGCAGCCGATCATGCACGCTCCGCAGCGCGTGCAGCCGGTTCGCTCGGGTCCCTCTCCGTCGAAGTAGGGGTCCGGTACGGACTTGCCGGGCTCGCCGAAATACACGGCGACCGGAGTGCGCGTAAAGGTGCCCTCGGCGCCGATAGACGCCGCGTAGTCCTGCAACAAGAGGTCACCCGGACTCTCGAACGGTACTTCGTTGACGCCGAGCATGCGTTCCGCCGTCGCGTAATGGTCATCGAGTTCATCCCGCCAGTCGGCCATACCCTGCCACTGGGGATTCTCGAAAAACGCCGGCTTGGCACGGTACAGCGTATTGGCGTATACATTGCTCCCGCCGCCCACGCTGGAGCCGCAGGCGATGAAAATGTCCTTGAACGGTTTGAGGCGCAGGATGCCGCGCAGACCTATTAGCGGGGCCCAGAAGAAACGGCCGAGCTGCCACGTGGACTCCGCGAAGTCCTCGTCCGCAAAGCGTCGTCCGGCCTCGATGACGCCAACGTTGTAGCCTTTTTCTGTGAGTCGCAGCGCCGAGATGCTGCCGCCAAAACCTGACCCTATGATCAGCCAGTCGTAATCCGTATCCATTGCGGTTCTATGATACCGAATTCGACTCCGCCTTAGAGATTATTCGGTGGGTTCATTCTCGTTCAGCAGGTCAGCCAGCGTCCGGTCACCGAGTTTGCTGGCTATGGCGGCATCGAGTTGCCCGCCGAGACTGGCGACAGCATCGGTCCACGTGGGCCTGCGGTGCGAGCCGGTCTCACCCTCGGTGCGAACGACTGCGACGATGTCCCGAAGTTTGATGCACGCCATGTCCTTGCCGGGCAGCAGATGCTCTTTCTCGTCGGTGGTCAGGAAACCGTTTTCTTCGAGGCCAAGCGCAATCGGCGCGAGCGTAATTGTCGGGATGCGCAGCGTGCGCCCGATCGAGCGCAGGTCGACACCCAGGACCGGATTGCGAAACTCGCGACCAACGAGATACATGATGTTAAACGCGATGCGCTCGCGCATTTCGTTGGATAGCCGCGGTTCACGCCGTCCGATGCGCAGGTAAGCAGGGTTTTGGTAGTAGAAGGCGACCTGCGAGCCGATCAGCAGGATGAGCCAGTTCAGGTAAAGCCAGATTAGCGCAGAAATCGCGACGGCAAAGCTCGCGTAGATTGCCTGGCGGCTTGCCGAGTTGGCGACAAACGTGGCGAAGATGATCGCGGTGGTTGCCCACAGGAAACCGCCGGCAACGCCACCGACCAGAGCCGACCGGAACTTCACGCGCGTGTTTGGCATGAACCGGTACAGGAACGTGAAGATCAGGATCGTTATCGCGTAGGGCATCAGGCGATCGGTAATCGACAATACCGGGGCCAGTGCCTCGCTTTCCTGGATCGAGACGACCAGTTTCTCCTTGCTGAACTCGACGAGGGCTTTGACCGCTATGCCGACGGCGATCGCGCCGACGATCAGCACCGTGCTGTACTCGACGAGACGAGTCGCGAAGCTTCTCGGCTTCGACACGTACCAGACGTAGTTAAACGCATCCTCGATCTTCTGCACCATCGAGATCGCGATATAGATAAAGAAGATCATGCCGATGCCGCCCAGTACCTGCGGATTGACGCCGTGTACCAGATCCATGATGCGATCGGTCCACTCCACACCGACGGGACCCAGCGGTTCCAGGAAACCGTAGAGTCGTGGCTCGATGTATTCGTGAACGCCGAAGGCTTTGAGCGCGGAGAAACTGACTGCGATCAGCGGTACCACGGACAGCAGCGTTGTGTAGACGAGGCTCATCGCCCGCAGGTTGAGCTGCCCGGACGCGATGTCGCGCAGCACGGCCCACAGGTTGCGCAGTACCCCGGCGGACAGGCGCCCGGCCAGGCCGTAGCGGGTCAGCCCGTCGCCCCAGATGTAGTGATCGAGTTTGCCTCGGAATGCGCCAATCATTGGGACATTGTACTCCTGCGCAGCCGCCCCGAGCGTGACACAGGTCGCCGGGAAGGCGCCAACCGAACTAGCCGCCGAGCGGAGCCGTCATGCGCTCGTAGGCTTCGTGGTACTTCTCTGCGGTCTTCTCGAGTATCTCGCCCGGCAGCTCAGGTGCTGGCGGCGTCTTGTCCCAGTCGAGCGTTTCGAGATAGTCGCGAACGAACTGTTTGTCGAAACTTGGTGGGCTCATGCCAACTTTGTAACCGTCTACCGGCCAGAACCGTGACGAATCCGGTGTCAGCATCTCGTCGATGATGAAGAGCCGTCCTTGCTCGTCGGTGCCGAATTCAAACTTTGTGTCCGCAATAATAATGCCGCGCTCGCGCGCATAAGCGGCAGCGCGCTCATAGATCTCGATAGAGATGTCTCGCACCCGATTGGCGTACTTTTCGCCGACCAGTTCGATGACCTTGTCAAAGTCGATGTTCTCGTCGTGGGCGCCGGCCTCGGCTTTGTAAGCCGGGGTGAATAGTGTTCTGGGCAGCTTTTCTGCCTGCCGCAGTCCCTCAGGGAGGTCGATACCGCATACCTGACCTGTTTGCTGGTAGTCCTTCCAGCCCGAGCCGATCAGGTAGCCGCGCACAACGGCCTCGATCGGCAACGGCTTCAGCCGTTTGACGACGAGCGAACGCCCTGTCAGCTGGTCCTGCAGCTCGGGATCCTTGATCACGTCAGCAACGGTCAGGTCTGTTAGCTGGTTGTCGATGATGTCGCGCATCATGCGAAACCAGAACAGCGAGATCTTTGTCAGTACTTCGCCTTTGCCGGGCACCGGATCCGGCAATACCACGTCATAGGCTGACAGGCGGTCGCTCGTCACGATCAGGAGGTGATCGTCGTCCACGCTGTAGATGTCGCGGACCTTGCCACGGCCAATCAGCGGCAAGTCGGGGATGGCGGATTCGAAGAGGACGTCGGCGTTGCTCATGCAATGATGATCGCCTCTACGCCACAGGCAGGCAAGCGCCGCATGGGAATAGGCGGCGAGTCGCGATACGATGCAGTCCCATATGTTCCTCGGAAAGATCATTGGCCTGATCCTCGTCCTGCTGATTGCATGGCAGTTCTACCGGGGATTCCGTAAAAGCGTGCAGCGATTCGAGCGGGAGAATGAATCCCTCGCGCGAGTCTCCGACGAGTTCGTGCGCGCGCTGTTCGGCTGCATGGGCCATCTCGCGAAGTCGGATGGGCGTGTCAGCGAAGATGAGATTCGCGCAGCGCGGCTGATCATGCACAGACTCGGTCTAAACCCCTCGCAGGTGCGGCGCGCGATCGGCTGGTTCGACGATGGCAAGAAGCCCGGTTTTCCGCTCGTCCAGACGGTACGGGAGGTGCGCAGGGTCAGCGGACGAAGTCCGGGCAAACGCACATTGTTCCTGCGGTTGCTGCTCGAGGTAGTGCTTGCCAAGGATTCGCTGCGGCGCGCGGAGCGCGCAATGCTCTGGCGCATCTGCATCAAGCTTGATATCGGCCGTGTGGAGCTTGCCCAGCTCGAGGCCATGATCCGGGCGCAGAAAGGTTTCAAGCGATCGCCTGCCGGCGATGCCGACGCGGCTCGAGTACGCGGCGCGTATCGGGCGCTGGGTGTCTCGCCGGAGGCGAGCAATGATGACATCAAGAAAGCCTACCGACGCCTGATGAACCGCAACCACCCTGACAAGATAGCGGGCAACAATCCGAGCGCCAACGACATTGCCGAGGCCGAGCGGCGCACGCGCGAGGTACGCGGCGCGTACGAAATGCTGAAAGCGCGACGCTCAATCAGGTAACCTCCTCACCGACACAGCATCAAGGACAGGCCGTGAAACCGCTAATCGCTCCATCGATCCTCTCTGCCGATTTCGCTCGCCTTGGCGAGGATGTCAAAGCCGTGCTCGATGCCGGCGCTGACATCGTGCACTTCGACGTCATGGACAATCACTTCGTGCCAAACCTCACGATTGGCCCGATGATCTGCGAGGCGCTCGTCAGCTATGGCATCGAAGCGCCGATCGACGTGCATCTCATGGTCGAGCCCGTGGACCGGATCATCCCGGATTTCGCCAAAGCCGGGGCGAGTTACATCACGTTCCACCCCGAGGCGAGCAAACACCCCGACCGCACCCTTGGCCTGATCCGCGACGAAGGCTGCAAGGCAGGCCTCGTCTTCAATCCTGCTACGCCTCTCGACTGGCTGGAGTACGTCATCGACAAGGTCGACATGGTGCTACTCATGTCTGTGAACCCGGGCTTTGGCGGCCAGAAGTTCATTCCGTCGGCGCTCGACAAGCTGCGCCAGGCACGCAAGCTGATCAATGACAGCGGGCGCGAGATTCGCCTCGAGATCGACGGCGGCGTCAAAGTCGACAACATCGCTGCGATCGCGGCGGCCGGCGCAGACACGTTTGTGGCCGGCTCGGCCATATTCGGCAGCGATGATTACGCGGCGACGATCGCCGCAATGAGGTCAGAAATAGAAAAGGCCGGCTGACGCCGGCCTCTGAAATGGGGACATTCTGCTTTTGCTGCCCGTCGGGCAGCAAAAGCAGAATGTCCCCATTAGCTCAAAGCTTGCGGTTTGGCCGCGCGCCGTACACGACGATCGTCTTGCCGCTGGCGGATACGAGGCCCTGTTCCTCAAGGACCTTGAGGACGCGTCCAGCCATCTCACGGGAACAGCCAACGAGGCGACTGAGTTCCTGGCGGCTCACTTTGATCTGCATGCCGTCCGGGTGCGTCATGGCATCCGGCTCATTGCAGAGATCCATGATGGCATGGGCGACACGGCCCGTAACATCGACGAACGCGAGATCGCCGAGCTTGCGGTTCGTGCGGTCGAGGCGGGTAGCGAGCTGCGTTGCGAGCTCGAAAACGAGTCCCGGGCTCTCGCTGGCAATCTGGCGGAAGCGGGGATAGGTCATCTCGGCGATCTCGCATTCCGTGCGGGTGCGCACCCACGCGCTGCGAGTCGGCTGCTCGTAG